>Ga0180435_10004215_pt1 | contig 14183 bp, 12 predicted proteins | sample SS_ome_3_FD_132467 | JGI IMG/M metagenome (GOLD analysis project Ga0180435, IMG submission 132467) | Hypersaline lake sediment archaeal communities from the Salton Sea, California, USA - SS_3_S_1 metaG | ecosystem: Environmental > Aquatic > Non-marine Saline and Alkaline > Hypersaline >... | reverse complement strand
TTCTCGTTTTTACTTGGCATTCCTTGAATTCGCTTTAACGGTAAGATAGTTTCATTCGATGATTCAATGTTTCGTAATTTTATATACCGATCGGGCGCCGGTCGAAGGCGACAACTTTTAACTTTAGGCACTTTAGTGCACTTATAACTCCCCCCCCATGTTCACTCACCTTCATTGTCATTTCCTCGGATCCTACTCCGATAGTGCCCTTGATCCCGAACGGGATCTGGCCTGGGTTAAGGAGATGGGACAGGAATCCATCGCCATTACCGATCATGGCGTGATTGACTACTGGTATCCATTCTACCGCGCCTGCCGGCGGATCGGTCTCCATCCCGTGCTCGGCTGCGAGGTTTATTTTGTAGATGACGCCCGCCGGAGCATAGAGGCGAATGATTCTTACCGCAATCACCTGATTCTCCTGGCCCGGAATAACCGGGGGTTTGAGAATCTGGTGAAATTGGTTAACCGGAGTTGGCTGGATAATAACTTTGGAGAGACCAGGGGGCTGGTGGATTGGAAACTTCTGGAGGAATTCCATGAAGGGTTAATCGCGCTCTCCGCCTGTTTCTGGGGTTCACTCCCCCAGAAGTATATTACATCCGGATTGGAAGAGGCGGAGAAGGAATTCGCGAAATACTATGACATATTCGGTGGTGACTTTTATCCCGAGCTGGGGCGCCATGGGATTGAAGATGAAGAGAAAGCCAATGAAGGATTGATCGCGATCTCAAAACGCTTTGGCGTTACGCCGGTGGTTACAAATGATTCTCATTACCGGTTGGCCCGGGATTGGCAATTCCATGATATTATTATCAAGACCCGATTTGGCTACGCGACCGACTTCGCGCTGGATGTCCGGAACTATTATCTCAAGAGTGAAGACGAGATGCGGAATATGGGATTTCCCGCTGAGTATTATGATAAGACAACCGAGCTCGCCCTCCGGTGCCGGGTTGATCGGGAAGCCTTCTTCCCGGACCTGGGGGAGGAGAAGTTTGATCCGGAAGGAACCGCGGTATTCAGCAGCAAAGAGGTCATAATCGACGCCCGCCGGGCACTCAAAGATGTTACCGGAGCCTGGAAGATCAATGGTCCGGGCTTGCGGAGGATCATTGAATCTCTACCCCGGGGCCTGGATCTCACGGAAGCTATCCAGGAATCTCCATCTCTGGCCGGCTGGCTGGAGGAGAATCCCCGGGTTCGGGAAGCGGTTGAAAATCTGGCCGGTATTCCCCGGCGTTCCCGTCCAGACTTCAGTATGGTTGTTGATCTTCCTTTTGATCGGATTCGGGAGGTTATCCCGGTCAGACGAGCCAGGGGCGAGATCATGGCAGCGTACCCTCCCGAAGTGTTGAAGGAACTGGGGGTACCGTTGCGATCGGTTGATTCTCTATCGGGGGTTGCTCCCTCTTTCTCATCCTGGGTGAAGGAGCTGACCCTGATGGATGAAGCCCGCGAAAAGTTTGAAGAGGGTGATTATACCTCCTCGGCTCTCCTCCTGGAAGGGATCATCAAGGCTAATCCCGACGATCTGGAAGCGCGGTTTCTTCTGGCCGAGGCACTCTACTTTCTTAAAAGGCATGAAAGAGCTATCGCCCAGTATGAATTTCTGGAAGAGAATAACTATAACCCCTGGAGAATGCCGCGTCTTCTGACCCGGAAAGGATGGGCTTACAGCTGGCTGCAAAAAAGTGAAGATGCTCGCCGGGCTTTCGAGAGAGCAATAGCTTTAAAGGATGATTACGCTCCTCCCCGCTATGCCCTGGGAGTTCTGGAGTATAGGCAGGGGAGGTACCGGGGGGCTATAGAATCATTCGAGGTATTTCTCTCTCTCCGGCCGGAAGGCAAGCAGGCCGATAAGGCCCGCGGCCTTATACACCGGATGGGAGTAAGTTAGCGCTTCGCGCTAACTTAGTTTTGAAAAATGACTTACATTGTTGAACCATTGCACCGCTTGAAACGTATAATGAAGTGTGGTTGTATTATTATGCCCTTCCTTATCCTGAAACTGTTCCAAACATAATACGATTCTATGCTTGCCAATCACTACCGGGATTAGTATTGTACACAATTCTAATATTACCATAACGGGAATCTGAGAGTCTTTGTTCAAAGCTTCATAAATTTGCGAACAAAGTGAGCCAATTTATGAACGACAAACCGACATTTTGGGAGAGAATAGAAGGATATCCGCTCTGGCGGTTGATGGCCTACGTATTTCTTTTCGCTCTCTCCGAGCGATTGATTGTTACCCTGATCTTCTTCGCCCGATGGGGTTGGCATACCGTCAGCGGGATCGAGCTCTGGTTTTACTATGGGGTGGCCAAAGGGACATTTGATCTCTACTCGATCTGGGATCCAACCTGGTGGATATTAAGTAGCCTGGGCGCTCTGGTGAGCGGCCCCGCGCTTCTCTATGGTACCTATCTGGTCTCTTCACTCAGTTCTTCTCTCAACGCGGCTCTCTTCTGCCTCTTCGTCTCAGAACTCCACAACCGGAAGACCGGTTTTCTGGCCGGCCTGCTCTACGGTTCCATGGTACTCCCCATGTTCAACAGTGCCGGCACCGTCACCCATGATATCTTTGCCTATCCCTACCTGGTCCTCTCTCTGTATGGAATTTTAATGGTATTCAAGAAGAAAGGTTGGAGCCGGCTAATATACGCTGGGATCTGTCTGGCCGCGCTTTTCCTGGGGCTGAAAGTAGGTCCTACTATCCTGGTCGGAGCGGGGGCTGTACTGATCTATCTTCTCTGGCAGGGGGTGCTGGCCATCTTCCGCAAGCGGCATGAACGGGGATATATAGTATTCGCTGTTTTTTTATTAGCTATAGTCGGAGTCTTGCTTCTGATTTATTTCACGGTTATGCCGCAGATGATGGATAAGATGTTCGATCTGGCCAAGGCGAACCGGGGGATTGATGTCCGGGCTCAGATCAAGGCCGGCTCCGGCGATCTTCTGGCTAGTTCCCTGGGTGACTACTGGCTCCGATTCAACTTCCTCCTCTTCTTCCTGCCGGTGGGCATCTGGGTAGCGATTAAGAAGAAGGATATGTTGGGTTTCGCCCTGATCATGGTGGCGTTTCTGGCTTCCAGAACCGCCGACCGGGGGACCCGGCCGCTGACCTTCGGCTTTGCCTTAATGGGAGCTCTGGCTTTCGTCAACTGGCGCTCGATCTACGGCTGGCTGCTTGCTCTCTGGATGTGCTTTATAATCGGTGAATTCGGAGGAAAGTATTCAACCGAGTACGCGGTCTTTTTCCCGGCCGCAGCGCTCTTTATATTCTATTCTATCCAATGGCCCCGGTCTTCCCGCAGTTCATTCTTCAGCTCGATTATTCTCTTTTTGAGCCTCTTCGGGATTCTGGCTGGATTTATCCTCCTCTCCGCGCCGGGATTGCGGGATAGTCTCGGGATCTTCTCTCTCCCCGGCCTTACCGGTGGTCTGCTCAAGACAGCCCCGGGTTTTACTTACCTGTTTATCTTCTTCTCCCTGGTCACCATAGGGATATTAGTATATCTGGTAAGACTCCGGCTCGCTGCAAAACGGGTTCCGGGATGGATATGGGCTATCTTCTCTTTGACCGTTCTCTGGCTACTGGTCGGTGCTTTTCTTGGGGGGGCGGTTTTCCAGGCCAAGCAGCTGGGAAATCCTGAGATTCTGAAGCAGATGGACGGAATCAAGAGCATTGAAGCGCAACCCCAGGTAACGGCGATCAACGCGATCCTAATGCGGATTAAATCAACTGTTGAAGCCATCCGTACGTGCTGGACGGTCCAGATCTGTCTGGTCGTTCCCGGACTCATTCTCCTGCTGGCAGCGGTGGTCTGCGGGGAGCGTTTGCCGGAGAATAAAAAAGATCGGAAAAAATCTCCGGTGTATCTCTGGTTCCGTAATGCCGCTGTCAGGCAGTCGTTCTTCATAGCGACCGGTGTGCTGATCGTCACGAGTGCAATAGTAGTGATCAGCTATATAGGATTTTTCCAGGGAGAACCTTTACTAGCTCCGGATGGATTCCTCAATGAGTCGGCAACTTTCATCTGGGATAATCTGAGATATTTCTTTGCCGCGTCCATAGGTGTAATTATCTTTATATTATCCTGGCCGCGCCGAGTTCAGCCCGAAGCGAAACAATATCTTACCGGCGTCGCGGTAGTTTGCTGGTTGTTTGCAACTATCATCCCCTCTATGAACCAGACCGCCAAGAGCACGGAAGGAGAGTACCTGCTCTATAAATGGTTAGGAGAGAACGCTAAAGGGAAAGGGCAGGTATTTGTCCCCTGGAGCGATGGTTATATGGCCGAAGCCATTTCGGGATTGCCCTCGAAGCTCTCCCCTGAAAATATAGACTTCAATCTGCCTCGTCTGTACTGGCTGCCGGAAGAAGCCGCCGCCCGAGTTCTGTACGCCCAGGGACTGGATTACCTGGTGATTTCCAGCAAGTATTTCAAGTTGATCCGGTATAATAATAAGACAGGTGAGTTCCAGTACAGCTTCTCCCCGGATATAATATATCAGCCCCAGCAAGTCGGGATTAATAATGTGAATCAGCTTAAACCCACCGCACTATACCGCCTGCTATATACCCCGCGCGATCTGACCCATTTTAAGCTCCTGCATTATGAGAAAGATTTAGCCGTTAACGAAGCTTATCTCCTCTACCGGGTTATTCCCTCCGCCACGCAAAAAGAATCGGATTAAGCTTGTATTATTTTTCTTCAAAAAAATAATAGTTGTATAACATTTAACCGATAGATAAATTATGTGCCAGAAGTAGAACATTGGTCGAAATCTGATTCTCTATATTTTTTAAAAAGAATAATCAAGATAATGTAATATATTCCAAAGGGTATTGATTTATCCATAGGCGTTAATTTTAGTGTATTTTCACTAAGTTAGCGCCGAAGGCGGTAACTTATGAGTGGAGATAAAATTACAGTCAAAGAGATGAAGCATGATGGCCTGGTGGACGCTGTTGTCACTACCGCCACCTTCATGCAGAAATACAGGACGGCGTTTTTAAGTTTAGCAGCGGCCGTTGTTATCGTGACTATCGCGATAGCCGCGTATATATCCCATTCCGCCAGTCGCGTCAAAGAAGCCGAACAGGCCTTAATCCTGGCCCGATCAACAGTCGAACTGCAGTCTGTCTGTGAAGAGTATTCGGATACCCCGACAGCGCCCCTGGCCAGGATTCAACTGGCGGCTGTTCATTATGATGAGAAGGACTTTCTGCAGTCCCGGGAATCTTATCAGATATTCCTCAAACAATATCCCCGGCATCGTCTGGCCCCGTTCGCGTTGATGGGCATTGCGTACTGCATGGAGAGTGAAAGGGAATGGGCCGCCGCGATTGACAAATATGGGACTGTAGGCAAGCTGTATCCCGGATCTTCTCTGCTGGCGGAATCTGGATTAAATACCGGCCGCTGCCAGGTGCGCATGGGAGAGATTCAGCCCGCTATTAACTCCTACCGGGAAGTTATCGATACATTTCCTCAGAGTATGTATGCCGCCCTGGCCAGGGAGGAATTGGTTCACCTTCTATATCGGAGTCAGGACGGGGGCTAATAGGTAATTCGGTCTCTCTAGCGGACACTCCGGCGGCACGGGTTATTGACATGAGTAACTTTCTCAGCGAAGTTTTTCGTCAAGCGCCAGAATGGGGGTCAAATATGAAATTCAGCTTGACCTTAATAAGAGTTATTGGTAATTTTGTCATTCCAAACTGAGATTTTGCCCTGCCAGGCAAGATTTTATTATAGAAAAATAAGATAGTAACCCGAATAAGGAGGGTGTTGTATGAAGAAAATGATGGTTGTATTGCTGGCGGCGCTGATGCTTTTTAGTGTTTCGTCAATGCTGAAGGCGGAGGTGCAGAATGTGCGGTTGGGCGGAGATATCCGGACCCGCATGTACTATACCAAAAATCTTAATAGCGTGGATCTTGAAGAAAAGCGTGACGATTTCTTCTTCCGCCAGCGTACCCGGATCTCGGCTGAAGCCGATCTGACCGATAATGTCTGGGTGGTTGCCACGGTGGAAGCCGATGGAGTCTGGGGCCAGGAGGTAGTTCAATCAGATGGAACCAAAGAGGATAATGATTGGGATGTAAATGTCGCGGAAGCATATATTCAGCTCAGCGAGATCGTCTACAGCCCCTGGACTACCAAAGTCGGGCGCCAGTATCTTAATTATGGCCGTGGTTTCTTGATCAGCAGCCGGGAATGGGAATATAAATTCGATGCCTGGAGAAATATCCTCGATTTCTTCCCCTGGACGATCGATCTCTTCTACTCCCGCCTGGTTGAATCGGACCCCGCCGCCGTCGGTATCGTTGACCCCAAGGCTGCTGATGACGAAGACCTTTTCGGGCTTAATATGAACTATCAGGCTGATCTCTGGACAATGGAAGGTTATGTCTTTGGCAAGCGGGATGAGTTCGGGGTAGATGACTACGGTGATATGAAGCAAGCCCCGGTCGCGGTTGGTGTCCGTGTTGATGCATCCCCGGTTGAAGCCTTTGATATCTGGGCTGAATTCGCCTATGAGTTTGGTAAATATCAGACCACCACAATGGCTGAAGATGAAAAGATGAAAGCCTTCGGTTTTGACCTTGGTATGGTATATGTCTTCGATGTTACCTGGGAACCGGCAATTGCCCTGTCTTATACCTACGCTTCCGGTGACAAGGGTGATGACGCAGCCGATCCGGCTGGAGAGATGTTTGATCCGATGTTCAACTATAATTACTACGGCTATGCGTACAGTCCGTATCTATCCAACATTGGTATCCTTAACGCGCAGGTCAGTATTCTCCCGTCCGACTCGACCACGTTCATCCTCGATTTCTACTACTATAGTCAGAATGAGGATCGGATTATGTCAATGGGGAATCCCGACATGGATAACGGCGGCGTAAGCGCTTTGACCAACGGTACCGAGTCGTACCTGGGTATGGAGCTTGACGCGATCCTCGAGTATGACTATACCGAGGATGTCAGCCTTCAGGTCGTCGGGGCCTGGTTCAAGGCCGGTGATGCTTATGAGGTTCCGTCCAATGATGAGAGTCCGGATGACGTATTTGAATTCCGGATGGAGCTTCTAGCCAGTTTTTAAATTTTTCGTTTCGAAAAATTTAGTTTAGAAAGTCGCCCCCCACCAGTAATGGTGGGGGGCGACTTTTTTATTTGTGTGATCGTAATACCTTAGCTCTATGAAATTTGTTTCTATCCACCACCGACCTTGCGTCGGTGGAGATATGACTGACAGCAAATTTGCCGTCTTCTCCAAAACATCCCCCCTGCTCCCGCGCGCAACGCGGGAGCAGGGGGGGATGTGATATGTGTGGATGTATTTAGTAACCAATCACATCTCCACCGACGCAAGGTCGGTGGTGGATCAAAGAGCTAAAGTATCACGTGAAATTGAGGTCTATTTCCAGCTTATATATACTCTATTCCAGTATTTTTCCTTCGTGTTCTTCGTGTTCTTCGTGGTAAATTTAACACATATGAAAGCATGGTTTCTAAATTTAAAATGGCCGATACTGATCCTGGTTGGAGCTGGGTTTCTCTGGGCTAAGAGTTACGGTTTTCATTACACGGTCGGCGGCGACGAGAACGCGTATTTCTATATGGCCCGGCTTATGTCCCAGGGGAAGATATTCTACCGGGATTTCTTCTTCGCCCATCCTCCCCTTCAATTGGTCCTTCTATCCCTGGTCTATTCTATATTCGGCTTCCACCTGATCGCTCTTAAACTGACTGCAGTACTTCCGGTTCTGGCCGGCGCCGCGGTTATATACCACTGGTTCTGGAAAGAGAGAGATGGATTGACCGGTATATTCTTCCTGATAATATTCTTATTTAACTATGAACTATTAAAGATAACCACCCATCCATTCGGGCTGAATCTAACCGCGTTTTTCCTCCTGCTCAGCCTCTATTACTTCCTGGAAGATCGCCCGTTTCTGTGCGGCATTTTCTGGGGGGGAGCGGCGGTCACCGGTCTTTATGCCGCCCCCTGGGGTTTGATTCCGTTTGTATACTATCTAATTCGAGGAGACCGGCTGAGGAATATGGTCGGATTTTTAGGAGGGTTTCTGATTGTTTTCGGAGGAGTAAACGGCCTCTGTATAATCTTATTCGGAGATGGATATATCACACCGGTCTATACCTATCATTTCCTTAAGCCCCGGGGGACTGAACTGGTTTCGGATATATATATCAGGATAATCCGGAGAAATCTCCTGATCTTCTTCCTCCCGTTTCTTTATCTCTGGGGCCCGTGGAACAGGAAACACACAGCTGTTCTATCCGCGGCGGTAATTTATCTGATTTTTTTGGGATCACTCAATCCCTTATTTACCCAATATTTCATGCTGCCACTTCCGTTCCTTTCCTTTATCGGCGCTGTCGGTATGATCGGTATTATCAGGCGATTCGATGCCGGTTGGAAAAGAATGTTGGCTTTTATAGTAGCGGTGATCATCCTGGTTGGATTCAGTGGCGATGATATCCACCGATATTTGAGACATGAAGCCGGGACCGGATTTGAAACTGAGGAGCAATGCAGGAAGTTTATCATCGATAATTCCAGGGAAGGCGATCTCATCTTCGGTCATGTGACGACTACTCCGCTCCTGGCGTTGATGACCGGTCGGGAGATCGCCCTGGATATGGTGGATACAAACCATATGCGGTTTAAGGCGGGATTAATCGAGATCCCGGAGGTGCTGGACAGGTTGAGAGCAGAATCCCGGCTAAAATTCTTTATTATTCAAGAGAGCCGATTCTGGCTCGACCCTCGATTTCAGAGCTATCTCTCCCAATATGAACCTGGGACCGTCTTCGATGAACCCCGAGAACGAATCATCATCTATGACTTGTCCCGCCTCAAGGATCAGGATTAATATACTGATAGAAATATTTCCATTTATTTTTTATGGTGAACAAAGTAGAGTTTTACTCGTAATAGATAACAAGAACTTAGCCCCGCCGTCGGCGGGGCTAACGTTGAAAAATAAAGACGTTGAAAATAAAAAACGTTAAAGATCGTTAAAGACCGTTAGACTTACCTGAAAATACTTTTGATACGGTAAACCAGCTTTAATTTAATATAAATATATAATCATCAAAGGGCTTTAATTCAGTCTGTTTAGACTGAGTCAACGCCGAAGGTTCATACTTATGAAATATCGATATTTGATTATTCTGAGCGTAGTGGCCCTGGTTTTGTGCTCCTGCCAGACCCCGCCGAAACCCACTGTCTATAATGTTCAGGTCCATACCATGGATAACCAGCAGATTAATCTCTGCAATTTTAAAGTCTTGGAGAAGAAATACCATGTTGAGAGTGATTCTTTTAAGGCTCGCTGGCGGCAGAGCCTCCAACTGGTAACTCTTCCCTTTGAAGAAATCATCTCCGCGCAGAAGGTCGGAAAATTCGTCACCCGGGTTCAATTCACTGATGGCAGTGAAGATGATTTTACCGAGTTTTTTGTTGACGCTTATAATATGAAGGGATGGTCGGAGTATGGGGCATTTGAGATCAATGCCACTCTGGTGCGGGGATTAGTATTTATGGATGAGGATGGTAAGCCGATCGGAGGGGATGAGTCCGTTCACATCCCTCTGATTATCAACCCCCCCGATGTTGAAGACCGGTTTATTACTTTTGATGGCGATATCATCTCCGGAGAACTCCAGGCTAAGGAGTTCAAGATCAGGACCGCGTACGGAACTTTAATTCTGGACGGTGATTTAATCGACGGGATCTTTGTCGACCGGGAAGCGGAAGTACTCCAGCAGATAGTCAAGATGAAGAATGGGGATATTATCAGCGGTTTTCTGGAGCCCCCTCAGGTCAAGATGATAATATCCGATGACCAGGTGATCAGTCTTGATGTGGATCAGTTGAGCCGAATTCGCTTCGGGCGCCCGGTTACGCATGAGGAGGATGAGGAGAGGTAATTAAAAAATTCCAAATCACAAGCATCAAAATCCAAATAAATTCCAAATTACAATTTGTTTTTTGGAATTTTGCTATATAGAATAGTGCCAGAATCAATAATTGATATCTATCTGTACAAGATTACTGATAAACCATATTTTAATAATGAGTTGTCTTTTCTGCGAAATCATAAATAAAAATATTCCGGCGGATATTGTTTTTGAGGATGATGAAATAATGGCATTCCGGGATGTCGATCCTCAAGCCCCGGTACATATTCTTATAATACCCAAGAGGCATATCTCCGGCCTTTCGTCAGCAAAAGAATCGGACAGGGAATTGATGGGAAGAATCTGCCTTGCCGCCGCTGAGATTGCCGGACGGGAGGCGATCAATCTAAGCGGATACCGATTGGTAGTGAATACCGGTTCCGATGCCGGCCAGGCGGTCGATCATCTCCATTTTCATCTCCTGGGAGGAAGATCCCTCGGCTGGCCTCCGGGCTGATCCAATTTGTGTAATATTAGCTATCGGGACAATAAAACCACAGAGGCACAGAGATTTCAGAAAAAGTATTTAAAAATCTCTGTGTTCTATGTGGTTAATTAGTTGTCCGAACGAAGTGAAGGCTAAGTTCTATGGTGAATATCAAAGTCAGGAAGAAACCGGGGTTTGAAGACCTGGGACTTCCCCGGTATATGAGCCCTGGGGCGGCCGGGATGGATATTCTGGCCGCGATCGATAAAGATATCATCCTTTCGCCCGGGGAGATCCGGTTTATCCCGTCTGGAATATATATCGCTCTCCCCACCGGCTATGAAGCCCAGATAAGGCCGCGGAGCGGGCTGGCTTTGAAAAAAGGTTTGAGTATAGTTAATTCACCGGGAACGGTTGATTCCGATTACCGGGGCGAGGTCGGCGTTATTCTAATCAACCTGGGGCAATCTCCGGTGGAAATTTCCCGGGGAATGCGCATTGCCCAGATGGTAATTCAGGAGGTAGTGATAGGGGAGTGGAATGTGGTTGAGGAACTGGAGCAGACTTCCCGTGACTCCGGAGGATTCGGCCATACCGGGCAGTAGAAAAGTGCTTTGGAATTTCAATAAATTGAAATCCTAGGGTATCGTTGATCGGTTGCGCAACTCGAATCGGTTGCGTGGAACGGTTGCGGGGCCGAGCCGCACGCAACCGTACCCCGTTCAACGTTTCGAGCCGCGCAACCGCAACCTTTTAACCCGAACGTTGCGCCGAAGGCGCTAAGTTCTAAAGGAGATTAGTAATGGCGGAAGCAAAGATTGGAATTATTGGGGGGAGTGGTCTTTATGATATGGAGGAGCTTCAGGAGCGTCGGGAAGTTAATATTGAGACTCCTTTCGGTGAGCCCTCGGATGCTTATCTGCTTGGAACTATCGGTGATCGTCCTGTTGCTTTTCTCTCCCGTCACAGCCGGGGACATCGGCTTCTCCCCAGTGAGCTGAATTACCGTGCGAATATCTGGGGGTTCAAGAAGCTGGGAGTGGATTGGATCATCGCGGTCAGCGCGGTGGGAAGCCTGAAGGAGGAGCTGAAGCCGATGGATATTGTCCTCCCCGATCAATTTGTCGATCGTACCAATCAGGCGCGAAAAAGCACATTCTTCGGAGATGGAGTCGCCGCCCACATCGCGTTCGCCGAACCGATGTCAGGTATCCTGCGGGAAATCATCTATCAGGTAGCTCTCCAGGCCGGAGCTACAGTTCACCTGGGAGGGACTTATCTCAATATGGAAGGCCCTGCCTTTTCCACCCGGGCCGAATCGAATCTCTATCGGCAGTGGGGGATGGATATTATCGGTATGACTAATCTTCCCGAGGCGAAACTTTCCCGTGAAGCCGGAATAGCTTATCAGACCATGGCTATGGTAACCGATTATGACTGCTGGAGGCACCACGAAGGCGTAGAAGATGTATCGGTTAGTACAGTAGTGGAGATTTTAGGGAAAAATGTCTCTCTGGCTCGAAAGATCATTGAGAACGTAGTTGGGCTGATCCCGGAAGAACCTGATCCTGATTGCGCCAACGCTCTTGAATACGCCATTATGACCGACCCCTCAGTAATTACCCCTCAGTCCCGGCAGCGTCTTGACTTGCTAATTGGGGAATGGGGAATGGGGAATGGGGAATAGGGAAAGGATGGCCCATTCCCTATTCCCCAATCCCCATTCCCTAAAAAAGGAGATAGATAGAAATGAAAAAGATATTGATTGTTCTGATACTCATGGCTGGATTTTATCCGTTACTGACTATAGCCCAGGACTCATCCACACTCAAAGCGGCCCTCCCGGATGGATTCAGCATAATTTCGGTCGACCAGGAGGCTACTCCACTCAGTGCCGAAGTTAGAGGTCCGGATGGAAAAGTATCCACCGTATATCTGATTAAAGGCCAGGATGGGCAATGGGTGGCTTCATCCAATCCTCATTACTGCCGCCCGCCGGGGGATACCTTCGCCCAGTCGGAACAGAAGATGGAGACTCAGATCAAGTCCAATGAGCAGAAGATGCACAGGAAGTATGAAGAGCAGCAGAGGGACCAGGATATCGCCGATGACGTAGTCGATGATCTGAATTAGATATATCCCGGTATAAATACTTTTCCAGTTGGCAAAAGCTAATTAAAACCACGAAGGACACGAAGTTCACGAAGAAAATTTTCAAAACAGCAACAGACTTCAATTCATCTTAAAGAAATCTTCGTGATCTTCGTGTCCTTCGTGGTTAATCAATCCGTTGTTCCGGGTGATATTTAAAAATCCATTATAATCCGATCGTTGAACCCGCCTCGTCGAATTGCCTTTTCCCGGCGAAGCTCTTCTATTTCTTCCGGCCCGAACCCGGCTTCTTTTCCCAGCTGGTGGATTACCTCCAGGATATCGGCCAGCTCAACCGGTTCCCGGCTCTCCAGAAACTCCTGCACTTCCTCAGTTAATTTCTTTGAGAGAAAATCAGAATATTCTGCCGGATCGGCAATCCGGTAGGGCGCTTTCCCTCTTTTCTCCTTCGCGATAATCTCCGGTATTCTATCTCGTACCAGTTTTTCCATTATTTTTTCCCTCCGGGAAAAAATAGTTTTGAAAAAGGCCGATAATATAATAGGTAGTATTGTGAAAATATGTTGATCAAAATTGAACCTTGTTTAGTCTATAGTTTATTAATATTTTTCAATAATACCCGAAAAGTCGGGTTAAAGCGATAACTTTCGAAACTTCAACGCACTTTAGGCTCTTTTTGTAGGTTAAGCACGGTGCGGATTTTCTTGGTTCCGCTTAGCTTGGGTTGAAGCTTAAGCGCCAGATAGAAATTCTTTTTTGATTTTTCGATCTCACCGAGACTATAGTAGCACTCAGCTATTTTTTTATAGAAGAAGGCCCGGTCTTTTTTAGGGAAGGTATAGTTGGAAAGGAGAATCCGGTAATAACCGATAGATTTTAAGTCGTCGCCTTTTTTTGCCAGTTTACGGCAATAGATATTTCGGATTCGCTGCAGGATTTCAGGGCGAAAATTCCGGAAATAATTCCAGTTGAGATCTTCCTTGAATACCTCCTCATAATGCCGGACGGCTTCCTCGTTACGACCCATCCTCTGATATCCTTCCGCCAGGAGAAAGATGCAGTCAAGGTAATCGGCAAAACCGAGTAGTGTCAATAGATCTATCCCTTCAGGATTCGCTTTCAATAACTGTTCATAATTAAATATCGCAGTCTTTGTGCTCCCCTTGAGCAGGTCATAGAAGATTAAAAGTCCCCGAGAGTATGGATCATCTTTTCGTTTTTCGAGTGACTCACGATACGAAAGCCCCTCTTTGTTCCCGCGGGCTTTAAAGCGGAGGTCATAGATGGCTCGCTTTTCGACATCCATCAGGATCCGGTAAGCTTCCAGAAGCATTCGCATTCTTCCGGCTGCGATCTCGGGATCCAGTTCGCTGGTATCGGGATGATATTTTATCGCCAGTCGACGGAAGGAAGAACGGATACATTTCTGTGATGCCCGCGGTCCGACGTTCAGAATCCGATAATAGTTTTTAACCGATCTCATAAATTAGCGCCTCAGGTGCTAATTTACTGTTTCGGAATTTCAATAACTTGAAATTCCGGGGTAACGTTGATCGGTTGTCCCGGTTTTACCGGGAAAACGTGGAACGGGTTACGGTTACGTACGCTTTAGCCCCGCAACCGTCCCACGCAACCGA
>Ga0180435_10004213_pt1 | contig 14185 bp, 11 predicted proteins | sample SS_ome_3_FD_132467 | JGI IMG/M metagenome (GOLD analysis project Ga0180435, IMG submission 132467) | Hypersaline lake sediment archaeal communities from the Salton Sea, California, USA - SS_3_S_1 metaG | ecosystem: Environmental > Aquatic > Non-marine Saline and Alkaline > Hypersaline >... | reverse complement strand
GGCCCATGGCCGTGATATCATGACCCGCGAATATGATCTGGCCGGAAGTGATTTTGTAGGCTGGATAGCCCATGATGGTCATGATGAGTGAGGTCTTACCGCTGCCATTGGGCCCCAACAGCGCATGCACCTCGCCATCAGGGATGTCGAGCGATACCCCACTCAATACTTCCTCACCGTCAGCGCTGGCGTGGAGGTCGTGGATTTCCAGCACGTTCGCCAAAGTTCTCTCCTTCATACTACGGTATAGCTGCCAAGGATTTGCGGACTGCCTGGTGTGCGCTCCCTGAAACGCACTGTGTGACCAACTCGTAGTACGCGCGTGCAAGTTGTTTGTTGTGGTCCCCGGGTTGGACGTGCATCACACCAGGAGGCAGCCACATTACTTGTAGCTGCCTCGTGATGGTAGCTCACATATCAGTTTGTGGCGACGCCGTACTTGTCTAACCCCCTGCAAGATCAGAAGTGCAGAAGGGGCAGCGCTGTGCGTCGACGTGGATCGTAGACATACAATGCGGGCAGGTCTTGGTCGTCGGCGTGGTCTCCGGTTCTTTCTGCAGGCGGTTGACTCCGCGAAGCAGCAGGAAAATGACGAAGGCAATAATGAGGAAAGTGATGATCAAGTTGATGAAGAGCCCGAAATTCATCGTCACGGCTCCCGCTGCCTGTGCATCAGCCAGGGACGGGTACGGCGGAGCCGGTGAGCCGGCTTTGAGCAGCGCGTAGATGTTGCTGAAGTCAACCCCGCCGAGAAGCAGCCCGATCGGTGGCATAACAATATCGTTTACCAGAGACGTCACGATGGCTCCGAAGGCCGAGCCCAGTATGACGCCTACCGCCAGATCCAGCACATTGCCCCGCAAAACGAACTGTTTGAATTCCTTGAACATAGGTTTATTGGTCTCCTGTGTGTGATCGAGTTCCGACTACTACTCTACCTGCACCCCACCCTTTAGCTCGTCCTGGAGTGTCTGAAGCTCATCCCAGGCGCCGCTAGCCGCAAGATGCGCTTGTTCCGGCCATGATTCTGGATTGGCGATTCTGAGGTTTGCCTCTCTCAAAATACCGTTGAGCCGTGCAACGTCCGTCTGTGCAAGCTCGGCGAATGTTGTGACCCCGTTTTCTTTCAGGAGCCCCGAAATCTTGGGGCCGATTCCCTCGATCAGCTTGAGATCATCAGGAGCTGGTCGGCTGGGTCGTTGAGATGGAGCGGTTGCCCGGACTGCTTGTGCTACGGGCTCGCTTCCTCTCTCGAAGGTCTTGTCCAACCATAACCAGAGCAGGACCATTAGGGCGAAGAAGATGATAAGAATGATGGCCCATATCCACGAACTTGCATTATCCTGCTGCTGGAAAGCGGTCACGGGGACAAGCGATCTCGGCATGGCTGTTAATCCCAGTACGAGTGGAGCAAAACTAGCCTGCGCCATTCAGTTTGCCTCCTTATCGACTATGGTTCTCAATCCAATACATGGCACCTTGTTGCATGCGATCTTGGGAAACGGGTGTGGTTGACTCACTCACGTTGATTGGCTCGCATCACCTCCTGGTATGCTGATTCTTGTTGCCAATATCGTCTGTACCTGCACGTGCGAGCATACAATACACACCTGCATTATACTCTCGACCCTTTCCGGTGTCCAACACAGGAGTAGGAAGGGGGCTCTGTTGTTTGGGGCGCTTGTCATCGCGAGATGACCGAAGGGCGGCAAAGCGATCTTACGCACCAGGAAATGAGATGCGCGCAATGACGGTTGGCTCATCACCGGTGACTTCGTTGAGGAGACGGAGGGCGAAGCAGTTTTCCGCTGAGGCATAGTTCGTGGGAGAAGTGCCCAAAAAGAACCCCGTGCTTACGTGACCGAAACGGTTCGTAAGCACGGGGCTGTGTTGTGCGGGTTGCCCACTGGTTCCAGAGAATCAGTCCAATCCAGCAGCCTTGCGCAGCGCCGCGGCTTTGTCCGTTTTTTCCCAGGGAGCGTCGATGTCCGTCCGCCCGAAATGTCCATATGACGCCGTTGCTTTATAGATCGGACGGCGCAGGTCTAGCTCGCGGATGATCGCGGCAGGACGCATATCGAAGTGTTCAGCAACAAGCTCAACAATACGTTCGTCGGGTATTTTGGCTGTGCCAAAGGTCTCGACCATCAGTGACAGCGGGCGTGCCACGCCGATGGCATAACTGACCTGGAGCTCAACTCGATCCGCCAATCCGGCTGCGACGATGTTCTTCGAGACGTAACGAGCCATGTAGGCTGCGGAGCGATCAACTTTCGTCGGATCTTTGCCGGAGAATGCCCCACCACCGTGTCGTGCTACGCCACCATAAGTGTCGACGATGATCTTACGCCCGGTTACACCCGAGTCACCGGCCGGCCCGCCGATCACAAACCTCCCTGTGGGGTTAACGTAAATCTTGGTCTGGTCGTCCATCAGATCCGCAGAGATTTCCGCTCGAATCACGTGTTCAAGAACGTCGGCTCTGACTTGGTCCTGCGAGACATCGGGCGCGTGCTGTGTTGAGACCAGGACTGTGTCGACGCGCTTGGGCACTCCGTATGCATACTCGATCGTGACCTGGCTCTTGCCATCGGGGCGCAGATATGGGAGCAGCCCATCTTTGCGAACCTTGGCCAACCGGCGGCACAGATTGTGTGCGAGCACGATAGACAGCGGCATCAGTTCTTCTGTCTCGTTGCAAGCGAAGCCGATCATCATCCCCTGATCGCCGGCGCCGATTGCCTCGACCTCTTCATCAGTCATCTCCCCCTTCTTTGCTTCGAGGGCGCAGTCCACACCGAGCGCGATGTCCGCACTCTGCTCCTTGATGGATACCAGGACGCCACAGGTATCTGCATCGAAGCCATATTTCGCACGCGTGTAGCCGACTTCACGAATCGTATCGCGTGCGATCCCGGCGATGTCTGCGTATACTTCAGTGGTGATCTCGCCCATCACCATCATCAGGCCCGTGGTGGTGGCGCATTCGCATGCTACTCGTGCGTCGGGGTCCCCTGCGAGGATAGCATCCAGTACGGCATCGCTTACCTGGTCACACAGCTTGTCTGGGTGGCCTTCGGTGACGGATTCTGATGTGATGAATAGCTGGGGTGAGCTCATGAAGCTGCTGTCACTCATGATCGGTATATCTCCTTAAATAGTCCAAAATGAAATCTTGCTGGCTCGAATCATCTTACAGACCAGCTTCGGGCCCACTCATCGGATGCCTGGTGGCCAAACTTCCGTCATTCATACCATTGTATTCTGGCATTGTCAAGTTTCGACGAGAGCAGCTGCTCTTCGACACCCGCTAACGACGCTGCCGGTACAATGCTGGGTCGACTACGCCCAACATAGCCTGCTCGTCCAACGTGTTATCCAAGAATTGGTTGATCTTTGCAGCGTGCTTCTCAGGGTCCTCAAGGATGGCGTTGTAGCTCACATACAGCACATCGAAATCGGGTTGTTTCGTCAGCCAGTTTTCGACTTTCTGCAGGTGTTTCTCGAACAAGCGTCTCATTGTGTCATCATCGACCTTGTCGGTAGGTTCTCCGCGTCGGACAAGCATACGTTCTTGGGATGCCAGTATTTCGGCTATGTTTCGGCGCATGAAGATCACCTTGTAGTTGTAATCCTCGGGTAAGTGCTTCAGCAGAGCTGAGATCATCTTCACCACCTTGCCGCTTGCCTGTGGGAGCCACTCCTTATCATTCTCGATTTGTTTGACACGCTCGAACTCGTAATACCCTTTGGGATTGTCGGCGTCGGCGGTGCGGATATTGTCGGTCAGGGCAGGCAGGCCACCGGCTTCCAACATCTTCATCATCATCGATGTGCCGGACCGAGGCAGTCCGGAGACGATAATGATCGTTTTCTCGGTCATATTTCTGTCTCCTACTTGTTGGGGTCTGGTTTTATCGCCAGGATAGCTGATCTTGACTGGCCGGATATCCTCGGCTAGCTCGAAGCCAAATATCTTGGAGTAGAAGTACAACTCGGCCTCTGCACTCCGGATGATGTTCTCAGCCTTTCGAAATCCATGTTGTTCGCCCTCATAGGCGATGTACGCATAGGGCATTCCCTTGGTTTTGAGCGCCTCAGCCATGATCTCCGCTTGAGAGGGGGGGACTATCTTGTCTTCGAGCCCCTGGAACAGGATGAGCGGGCAGTTCAACCTGTCGGTGAAATTGACAGGCGATCGATCGAAATATCTGCTCTTGCACTCTGGATACGGGCCGATCAGGCCATCCAGGTACCGTGACTCAAACTTGTGTGTGTCGTAGACAAATGTCTCCAGTTCCGCAAGTCCGAAATAGCTGGCGCCCACGGCAAAGAACTGCTTCCAGGTCAAGGCGCGGAGTGTCGTGTATCCGCCGGCACTGCCGCCGCGGATCCCAATACGCTTCGGATCAGCGCGGCCCTGAGAAACCAGGAATTGAGCCGCATTGATGCAGTCCTCCACATCGACGATGCCCCATGCCCCGCGCAGCCGTTCACGGTACTCACGTCCGTATCCAGTGCTTCCTCCATAGTTCACGTCCACGATGCCAAAACCTCTGCTGGTCCAGTACTGTATCGTGAGCGAGAGTTGGGCCTCTGTAGCACCGGTAGGACCACCGTGGGTAATCACGAGCAGCGGTGGAAGCTCGCCCTCAGGGGCGGTGTAATCCGGGTTGGTGGGAGCGTAGTAGAATGCGTGTGCTGTTTTGTCGTTTTCCGTTGGGAATTCAATAGCCTCGGGAGTCGCGATATACGCGGGATCAGTATTGATCTCTGTTGCACGCTGAATCTCCTCGACGTGGCCATCTTCTGGATTGATGCGGAGCACCGTCGGGCCCTGCGTTGGACTGGCGCCGATCAACCACAGGGCGGCGCCGTCTGTTCTCAATGACGACAGGCTGGTGAAGGCGCAGGGTATGGGCGTCACGGATGCCTTGGTCGGTTCGATTATACCCAGGTGGTCAAAGCCTCCTTGTTCATAGATGCAAGCGATGTGACCATTTCTGAGAAACGTGTAACAGGATATGCCGAAAACCCATTGTGGCCTGCCGAATTCAGCAGCCATGGGCGCAAGCGCCTCAATCTGGCCATCTAACTCGCGGTAGAGATTCCACCAGTTGCTGCAATCTGACACGAAATGCAGGATACCCTGTGGGCTCCATTCTGGTTGGAAGATTGATTCGTGCGGTCCGCCGGCTACCTGGCGTGCTGGACCAAGGCTGGCGTCCGTCTCAAGCGGTGCAACCCACAGTTCGGTGCCGTCCCAGGGCATCAGCGGGTGGTTCCAGCAGAGCCAGGCGAGCTGCTTGCCATCCGGACTGATCCGTGGGTTCGAGTAGAAGTCATAGCCAGTGGCAATGACCGCCGGTGTATCAGAGCCAGCGGTGGGCAGGCTCACGATCTCGTTAACCACCGCGCCGTCATCCAGGTGCCTCTCGCGGATGCAGATCAATATCTTGCCATCGGGTGTGAGGCGACCATCGGCATAGCGTTGGGACAGTGGTGTGAGTGGTGCTGGCGTGATCCGCGTGGGTGCCCCACCGTTGTCCTGCCGGTAGAGTGCCTGGTCGCTGAAGTTGGAGAAGTAGACAGTCTGTCCATCGAACACCGCCGCGCCGCCGCCGTATTCGTGGACCAACGTGCGGGCATTAGATCCGTCAGGTGTTATGTCAGTTGTTGTCCCGTCGGCCCTTCTTCGGACAATGACGTACCGGCCTCCCTCCAACGGGCGCAGCTCGACCCAATAGACAGCTTCACCTGAGCACTCCAGTGACAGGAACCTCAGACCTGCCTCAGCAAGCAGCGTTGCCGTGATGGGTGATTGCCAGGAACCGTATGCCGCGATCTTCTGGTTCATTGTGATATCCTCAGACTTCACTCACTGCTCTCAAGACAGCCTCATGTATCGCGCCGTTGCTCGCGACTACACCTTGATTCTTAACCATTCTGTAATCCGACGTAAAATCGAGGGGATGGCCGAGCATGTCTGTGACATGTCCTCCCGCTTCCTCAACAATCAGCACGCCGGCCGCGTGATCCCATATCTTTTCCCGATAGTCCGGGCTCCGGGTTGAGGGGAAGCGGAGGTAGAGCGCTGCATCACCCCTGGCAACGGCACCGTATTTGGCCTGGCTATCTATCTTAAGCGCCGGCTGGGTGATACCCACGCTCTTGGCAATATGCTGTTGGAGTGCGGCATTCCCATGGGCACTTTCCACGCTCTGGACAAAACGCAGGTGCACGTGGGTACCCTCAGCTACGACGTGAATTGGCATAGCTGTGCTTGATTTCAGCCCCATCATCGTTGCGCCCTCGCCATGCACAGCGGTGAACAACATCCCGATGTCCTGGTGTGGATGCTCGAAGTTTCTGGGCATCGCGGGACAACCCAGCACACCTACACGTACCTGCCCGTCCTCAATGAGTGCCAGGGCGATCGCGTACTGTTCGCGACGCAGGAACCCCTTCGTACCGTCAATGGGGTCTACGGCCCAGAAGCGATCTGCGACATCATGTCCGCCGCGATCAATCCACTCACACACAACAGCGCTGTCTGCGTCCGGGTGGAATCTTTGCACGTACCCAGTAACCTGCTTCAGGTAATGTGCGGCTTCAGGGTTTTTGAGCTCGCCGGAGTTCTCTTCTCCAACGATGGGGTCATGCGGAAACTCCTCGGCCAGCTGTTGACAAATCAGAGCCTGGGCACCGAAATCTGCGACTGTGACCGGGCTTCTATCCCCCTTTTCCAGGGAAGATGTCTGGATAGAATCAGCCTGAACCATCTGGCAGAGTTGCACAGCTCTGCGTACAGCATCAATGGCGACAGCCTTTTCATTCGAGTAACTCATTCCAATCGTGCTCCGGCGATTCTTCAGGCGGTGAGGACTTCTACGCCGCTTTCGGTAACCCTCACGGTGTGCTCCCATTGAGCCGACAGAGAGCCATCAGCAGTTATGGTCGTCCACCCATCATCCAGAATCTTCACCTGGTATGCCCCTGCGTTGATCATCGGTTCGATAGTGAAGACCATGTTTGGCTCCAGAATGGGGCCTGTGTGCCGATGACCGTAGTGTGTGACGTTTGGCGGCTCGTGAAATTGAATTCCCACTCCGTGACCTACGAAGGCGCGAACGACGGAGAACCCATGTGATTCGGCATGTGTCTGGATAGCGTGACCGATGTCGCCAAATTGATTGCCAGGTTGGACTTGCGCAATGCCCATATCGAGGCATTCTTTGGTTACAGTCACGAGCCGGCGTGCTTCTTCAGAGACATTCCCGATCAAGAACATGCGGCTCGAATCTCCATAGTACCCGGCCAATATGCAGGTCACATCCACGTTCAGAATATCACCGTCCTGCAATCGTGTGCCGTCAGGGATTCCATGGCATACCATCTCATTGAGCGACGTGCATGTGCTCTTGGGAAAACCGCGGTAGTTGAGCGGGGCTGGAACGGCTCCCCGGGCTACGGTAGCCTCATGCACCCAGGTGTTAATCTGATCAGTTGTGATGCCGGCGACTATTCGGGTCTCAAGCGTGTCCAGGATTTCACTCGTCAGCTGGCAGCTTGCTCGAATTCCGGCAACTTGCGCATCTGTTTTGATTATAATACCATTTCGTTGCGGTGCTGATTTGCGAGGTGTACGGCGGCGCATTAGATCTTGTTTGAGGTGACAGCTCTTGTATTTCTTCCCGCTTCCGCACCAGCATGGGTCGTTGCGTGAGAGTTTGCACATAGATTACTGGGGCTTCCTCCTGTCTGGCGCAGCATCACTGGCTGATGCAGTGTGAGTGCAGCGCTGCCAGCGTCGATATAACCATATTGGGTAATGATACCACTGATTCGGCTCTTGTCCATCTCCTTAATTCATTCTCTGCAACTTTACACCCCCAGGAAAACATGCTATACTGATTGCGTTAATATGACCTTTGAACCCAACTATGCAAAACAAGGCTGACGGGGGCCAGAGTGACTTGAGCTTCCCGCCTTCAAAGGAGCAGCCGCGGCATCGTTGTGCAGTTTCGTCAATACTGGCAGGAAAAGGCCCCTCTGTGAACGGTGACGTAATCGGCCAGCAGATATGGGTTGAAACATGGGCCAGACGCATTGAGGCGTTGGGTCTCTCGGCGGTTGTGTTTCCCCTGTTTGAGCTTGCCCGGGCGTTTGGGCGTCTGGGAAGTCAGGTTATGTTCCTCATTCAACCCTTTATGGGTGACACTGTGAGTGGATCGACTTTATCTAAGACTGCACGGATGCTGGAAGACCCCGCTTTCTATGAGCAGTTGACGCTCTATCTGGATTCTGTGGAGGGCGAAGTCGAAAAGTGAGCATTCTGATGGGATTGGACCCCAATTTGATCGCGGCCGTGTTCTGGTTGGGCTTCAGCGCGCTGGTTTTGCTCATCCTGCTTATCGCCCGTGGACGCACGGGGGTTCGCAGTGCTGAAACTCGCCAGCTAACCGCGTTCCGTGACCTGCGAAGAATAGTGGGTGAATCAGCCGAGAAGGGCGGTACGATTCACATCGCCTTGGGCAGCGGCGGGATCGCCGGTGAAGATGCCATGGTTTCGCTGGCAGGATTCCAATTGTTGGAAGCTCTCGCTGCAGATCTCGTATCATATCGCACGCCCCCCATTGTCACGGTCGGGGATCCGACATTGCTTCCGTGGGCGCAGGATGTACTGCGTCGAGCCTACGAAGCGCGTGACCTGGCTGACTTGTATGATCCGAACCGGGTGTCTTTCGTCGCACCTTCGCCCGTTGCCTATGCTGCAGGTGCAGCGCAGTTCCTTGATTCTGAAGATGTCGTGGCAAATGTAGTCATTGGTGCTTTTGGAGCGGAGGTATCCCTGATCACGGAGGCTGCTTCACGCCGCGGTGTCTCGCAGATCGCGGCAGCGGCAGCCCCCCAGGCAATTGGAACACTCTACCCTGCCACCGAGCATCTGGCAATGGGTGAAGAGCTGTTTGCAGCTGGTGCACAGACTTCAGGGCTTCGTCGTTACGTGACGAGTCTGGAGGTCCAGGATGTTCTGCGTGTGGTTCTGGTTGCGGCCATTTTGGCTTCAGTTCTGATTGCGTTCTTGAGGGGCAGCCCATGAATCTCGTCCGGAGGTGGATCCCAGTTCTGGTTGCTTCCGTTGTCGGCGTAGTTGTGCTGCTAGGGTCCTTATTCCGGGCCAATGTTTGGCTGGTGCAGGCGCGAGATCTGCTTGTAGACTGGGCGATAGTGCTGGCTGGTTTCGCTTTGCTGCTTGGAATCCTCAACATACTCAGTGTTCATGGCGGTCGAGTGGTTCGCGTACGAAAGGGGTGGGGTTACAGTCTTGTCCTCTTAGGTTCTGCGACGGGCTTAGCCCTCGTTACTGCGATTCAAGGTCCTTCGGCCGCTTCGACGCAGGTGCTGGTGGATATGCTTATTGTCCCTGTCGGAACAGCTCTGGCTGCGCTGGTCTTGTTCGTGTTGGTGGGAGCTGTCTTCCGCATGTTGCGGGTCCGACGAGATGCTGCCTCGCTGCTTTTCCTCGCTGTGGCTGTGATTGTACTTTTGGTAAGTACACCATTGGTCGGCTGGGAATGGTTGGCGCAGCCGCTGAGAGATTGGTTCCTCAATGTGCTGAGTCTGGCTGGGATGCGTGGACTGGTTCTCGGTGTGGCTCTGGGAACTGTTATCACTGCCCTTCGTGCTTTGTTACTGGGCGACTGGCCCCGTGAACGCCGAAATGTGGGTGGAAAGTGATGCTACAGTGTCCTCTGTGTGGCAGTTCGAATCAAGACGGCGTTCGTTTTTGCAGCGAATGTGGAGCCTCTATGGTCTCTGAAGAATCCATTCGATGTCCGATGTGTGGGATTCTGAATCCTGCGGACAATGTCCACTGTGAGAGTTGTGGCGCCCGTCTTGAGCCTCTAAATGCGCCGCTGAATGCGCCGCGATCCTCAGATAAGCCCCAAAGTGACCGCGACATCAATAGTGGATACTCTGTGGCTCGTATGGGCTCCGCTGAGGAACCGGCTGACCAGATGCCGCTCAAGGGGCCATCACTGCCAGGCTCGGCAGTCGAGGACACCTCTCGATCGCCGATTCCCAGCGCAGCTTCGAAATCGGGGGATTGGCTCTCTGATCTTCGTGCTTCCGTTCCCGATGAAGTCTATGATCTCGATGATACTGGAAGGCCGGCAGATGTAGGCGAAGGGGACAAGCTGCCTGGTTGGCTGGACGATGATATTTCTGTCGCTGATGCTATATCCCCAGGACCCGCACCGGCCGGGGACGCTGTATTCGATGGCTTGATGCCAGGGGATGGAGAACTGCCGGATTGGCTTCAGGAAATGAGGCCCCTGGATGACACATCTCCGGATACCGATGAGTCTGGCGACTCTGATGATGTCATTATCTCTCAGCGAGAATCCATCTTCGCAGTGTCGGACGATGATAGTGACGGATTGGAGCTGTCTACAGAGGACGAATGGAAGGGAACAGAGGCAGCACTAGAACGGTCAGCGGCTGCTGAGGTTTCCGACCAGGTGAAGTTGCCGGATTGGCTCAGACAAACTGCTTCCACCGGCGCTGACATTGAACGCCAGAATGCTGTAGATGAGGTGAGCGTCGAGCCTGGAGTTCACGCAGAAGGTGACGCAGATGATCTGCCAGAATGGCTGCGTGAGGTGACACAGTCAGTAGACCGCGAAACAGGAGATCTGGCTACAAAAGAATCGCCGGTGTTCAGAGACGGTGAGCGATTTTCTGATCCGTCGATTTTGCCGCACGAAGGGACTGGGGTTGAGCCAGATGCTGTGTCGCACACTAATGCGGTTGAGCAAGAGGGACGCGACGTCCGTGTATTCAGAGAGACGGGCCAACTTTCTGACTTGCCGGACTGGATTGACAGGGTTGTGCCGACGTCTGCCGACTATGGCACGAAGCCAGCAGACGATGGGATGCCGGAGTCAACCGCCGCACCGGAATTGACCAATTTGCCCGACTGGTTGCGGGAGATCATGCCCACTGAAGTATCGGAAGAACTCCGGCCTCCGTCTATTCAGGCAGATTCCGATACTGAGGCCGCTCAGCAGGGTGAGAGCCTCGATTGGCTCGGTGGAACATTGCCAGCGGCCGCCCCGGAGGTGACCGATGGAACTCAGCTGGTCTCGGATATCTCTGATATCGGGCCGACTGGCACGGTCAGGGCCGGAAGCACACCGGAGATGGCGTCGGGACGCGAACCTGGTGGGCTGGGGTCTGCTCTGGAAGAAACTGCTTCAAGTGATGCGGTTGCTCGTCCTGCGTTAGAATCACCTGAGAGTGGGGAAGTTCCTGGTTGGTTGCGCGATCTGGTGAGTTCGGCACAGAGCCAGGGATCTCGGAAGGATGAGCCCGTTGCATTGGCCTCGGAGATGCAGTACGGGGCAGCGGTGAGAAGTATGGACGATGCACCGGTTTTCGATACCCAGGATGATTCAGGCCTGGCCACGGCCCTTGGTTTGAGTCAGGCGGATATTCCTGAGTGGTTGGAGGCCCTCAGGCCGGATTCGGAATCGCTGGAATCCGATCTTGAGGAAGAGCCGGTCGAAATCGGGGGTATCCTTGATGGGCTGCGGGGAGCTCTTCCGACAGCATCAGCCATGGAGACTATTCATACCCATGTGAACCATGAGTCGATTGAGACTCCTGATTCGACGCTTGCGCGCGCACAGCTCCTGCAGGGGTTACTTGCGCGGACGCCTCAGGTCACGCGATCAGCGCCTGGTCAGCATCGCACGGGCTCGGGGATTCGGATTGGGCGCTGGTTGGTTGTGTTGGTTATAGCCGCGGTAGTATTCGCGACTCTGATCTGGCCTTATTTGACGGGAGTCAGCCCTCAGCTTACGCGGCTGCAGGTCGAGATGCCCGGAGCAGACAGTGTGTTTGGCTTTGTCAATGGATTGGGTCCCTCGGATATTGTGCTAGTAGCCTTTGAGTATGGTCCGGGTGAGGCTGAGGAGCTTGATCTGTTGGCGACGGCAGTGCTGGGCCATATTGTGGCACAGGGGTCCCGGATTCGGATAGTTAGCACGCGCCCAGAGGGTTCTGCGATGGCCGTCAATGTGATGGAGCCCCTTGCGCCAGATGATGCCGGCGCAGGTTGGTATGATCACATTGGTTACCGGCCGGGTGGGGCCGTCGCCATCTCTCAGCTGTTGTCCGCCTCAGACATCGACACGGCCGCAGTCTTGGTTTTGACTGCCAACCCAAGTGTCCTGCGCTGGTGGGTTGAGCAATCACGGCTGCCCGGTGGAAATATTCCGGTGGCAGCCTGTATCGGCGCTGGACTGGAACCTGTGGCCGGCCCCTACTTTGCTGGTGGTGCTCAACAGCTTGCCGGTGTGGTAAGCGGTCTAACTGGGGCAGCCTACTATGAGCAGATCTTATTGGGTGTATCTGGACAAGCTTCTCATCGACTGGACGCACTTGCGGCTGGACACCTTGCTGTTGCAGGCCTGATTGTGATAGGTGCACTTATTCACGGTCCTGGTAGGGCGGGGAGGAAGGGAGAGTGATGTTCAGTCCCGATGTGATCGGCATGGGTGTTGGTCTGGTTCTCACGCTGATGGTTTTTAGCTACCTTATTGGCGATAATCCACTGTATCGCTTGGCGTTGTATCTATTTGTAGGTGCAGTTATTGGGTATTCTCTGGGCATCGTTGTTCGAGAAGTCTTTCTTATCAAAGTAGTGGGAAGACTGCTGGATCAGAATCTTGGCGTTCTTGTGCCGCTCGTGCTGGGACTTCTGCTGCTCAGTAAGGGGATTTCCGGGATGTCAAGAAGCGGTGCCGTTCCCCTGGCTTTCCTGGTCGGCGTCGGGACCGCAGTGGCGCTTGGTGGCGCGGTATTGGGGACGATAGTCCCGCAGGTGGCTGCCACTGGCGGGGTCTTGGACTTTCGTCCAACTACTGGTATGGTCGTGCTGCGGGGTCTCCTCATTGTAATTGGAACGGTCTGTACACTCATGGCATTCAACACCGGTGTTCAGCGCGGAGAGGGCTTGAGCGCGCTTTGGGGCTCGACTGTGCATCTTCTGTCGCGTGTAGGGCGTCTCTTCCTGATCTGTGCCCTGGCAACGGCATTCGCAGGAGCTGTCACGACGGCTTTGACTGTTTTCGTCGGGCGTAGTGATTTTATCGTTAAGACCGTTATCAGACTTGGCGAATTACTAGGTATTTGATCGAAGGTGCAATGATGGCGGGAGATCAGCCCATAGGTTCAATCCTGGTGGCCGATTGTGGCACCCATATGACGAAGGTGGTGTTGCTCGATCGAGTTGCCGGGCAATATCGTTTTATTGCGTGTGGCGAGTCGCCTACCACAGTTGAAGCGCCTTGGCATGATCTCTCGGCTGGTATCCGCCATGCTCTGCAACAGGTCTCGGATGTAACAGGACGTCGCTTCTTTGATGATGATGGGGATCTGATCACACCCGAGAGTTCCAGCCGAGAGGGTGTCGACATATTTGCCGGGACCGTGAGTGCTGGTCAACCGTTGAGAATTGTGCTGGGTGGTTTGGTGCACGATCTGAGTGTGATGAGCGGTCTCCGGGCCGCGGCTGGTACCTACTCACAAGTCAGGGCGATTCTTGAGGCTGACGGGAAGGGTGGTCTCAGTGACCAGGAACAGGTGGTGCGGATTCATCGGGCGCAACCTGAGGTGATTTGTATTGTCGGTGGCACGGACGGTGGTGCAGAGGAGCCCATTTTGGAATTGGTCGAAGTCGCTACATGGGCTGCAGCCTTGCAGCGTTCCGGTCGCCCCCCCCACATCCTCTACATGGGAAACTCGCAGCTGCGCAAACAAGTGGCAGATATTATTGCTGGAAAGGCCGAGCTTCACGTTGCTGACAATGTCAGGCCGTCGGTCGAGCGTGAGGATATCACCGGCGCGCAGATGGAGTTGGATAATATTTACGTGCGAGAGAATCTTGGCGTTCTACCAGGTGTTGATACGATTGAGGAATGGAGTGGGGTCCCGCTGGTGCCGACTGCCAGGGCATTTGCTCGTGTGGTAGAATACCTTTGGCATCTCGGTGATCCCAACCGGGGTGTGATCGGTCTGGACCTGGGCGCGGCGAACTTGACGCTTGCGGCAGCCTTTGACGGTCAGGTCTCTCTTTCGGTGCGCAGCGATCTGGGTCAGGCATACTGTGGTGAGT
>Ga0180435_10004211_pt1 | contig 14189 bp, 13 predicted proteins | sample SS_ome_3_FD_132467 | JGI IMG/M metagenome (GOLD analysis project Ga0180435, IMG submission 132467) | Hypersaline lake sediment archaeal communities from the Salton Sea, California, USA - SS_3_S_1 metaG | ecosystem: Environmental > Aquatic > Non-marine Saline and Alkaline > Hypersaline >... | reverse complement strand
TAAAGATCATCCCGCATAGGTGAATCGTTTCGGTGCAGATCGATATTTTCGCTTCCTGCAACCCACCGGGTTTATAATCGGGTTGGAGATTCCGTCGCCTTGGCGGCTATCGTCTTCGGGAATGGTTAACAATAATTTCTTTTCCGAATCTACCTGATTTCACACCATCCAAAAGTAAAATCTATCTCGCTTTTTAAAGCCACAATCTGTTGCTTCGTATGAACCGCCTGTCGTCACACCCAATTTCCGGGTTAGCGGGGTATTTTCCAGGGGAAAGCTGGCATTGACACTAATGAATAGATCGTGTAAATAGGGCTTCAAATTCAAAGGCTATGAGGTCAGCCGTAACCGTCCGGGGGTCGGGTTTTCAAAGCCTCCGGTCTGATGACCTCTACTTGGTGCTTAACCGCTCCGGGTAGAGGTTTTTTTATTGTGAAAGATGGAAATTTCGATGGCATGTCGGTAAAATGGTGACGAATCGATGGCGGTAAGTATCGCACTAATCATTGTTTTAGGACTTTGTGGGGACTACCTGTTTCGGCGCATGAAGCTTCCCGGCCTCATCGGGATGCTTACCGTGGGGGTCTTGATCGGTCCCTATGTACTGGACCTCATGGCACCCGAGATGATGGCGGTTTCGGCTGACTTCCGGAAAATCGCCCTTATCGTCATTCTTCTTCGAGCCGGGCTCGAACTCCGGAGAGATACGCTGAATCGAGTGGGCCGAGCAGCACTCGTTATGAGCTGCCTTCCGGCGATTTTGGAAATTCTGGGGATTATGTGGGTAGCCCCGCGGCTGCTGGGTATCACGTATCTCGAGGCGGCGATACTGGGGGCGATACTCGGCGCCGTGTCGCCGGCCGTGGTTGTGCCCCTTATGATCGATTTCATGGACAAAGGAAGAGGTACGAAGAAGGGCATTCCAACGCTGGTCCTGGGCGCCTCATCCTTGGACGATGTGTTCGTGATCGTCCTCTTTTCAGCGTTTTTGGGGATGCATGGGGGAGGTGATGTAAACTTCTTAAGCAAACTGGCCGAAATTCCGCTTTCGATCGTTTTGGGAATTGTGGTGGGTCTGGTACCCGGTTATGTTCTGTTGCGCCTGTTCCAGAGGTATGATTGGCGGCCTCCGAAACGGACCATCGTTGTCATGGGAACGGCCATTTTGCTCATGGCCTTGGAACATGCATCCGAGCCTTGGGTTCCGATCGCTAGTCTGCTGGGGGTGATGGCAATCGGATTTATTATCTTGGAAAAGGCGGAACCTATGGCTCACATCATTTCTCAAAAATTGAAGAAGCTCTGGGTCTTTGCGGAACTCCTCCTATTTGTTCTTGTCGGAGCCCAGGTGAACGTCCAGGTGGCCTGGGAAGCCGGGCTGGCCGGCGCCGCCGTCATATTCGTGGGCCTGGGCTTTCGCAGCATCGGAACCTACGTGTCTTTGCTCGGAACGCCTTTTGATTGGAAGGAAAAACTTTTTTGCGTAATAGCTTACATTCCGAAAGCGACCGTTCAGGCCGCAATCGGGGCCGCGCCCCTTGCCGCCGGGGTTGCTTCCGGGGAGGTCATCCTCGCGGTGGCGGTGCTGTCCATTCTATTGACGGCACCGCTGGGCGCTATTGGCATCACATGGTTCGGAGAAAAAGTCCTCGACCGTGGGGAACGCACCTCGTACCGGTTTCAGGATTTGAGGGAACTTTTTGGCCTACCCAGAGTCGGGGAACGGGTACGCAGTAAACGTTTCGGCACCGTCTGGAAGATTATCGAGGAAAAGGAAACGTGGGTGGACCAACCCGTATCCACGACCGACGCTTCGCAGGAAAACAACCGCATTCCTGCGATTCATCTTCGATTCTGGCGCGAGGATACGAGCCCCGGCCCTGGCCGGGGGAAAACCATGTCCTACCGATACAGCCAAAGTGATCCCTACTTCGGTGAGCACTGGGAGATCCTTTATGACTGGTGAACGTATTGGCCCGAACTATCTTTTTCTACACGATTCAAAGACGATTTTTGCGTTAACTATATCGGATGGAATTGTCCAGTAATTGTTTTGTAGTCTTATAGAAACGTTGAGCGTAGTCGGCGATGGTCCATTTGTTTTATTTGGTCTTTCGGTTGTGATGATCGTACCCAGCTACACGTAAAATGCTGTTCCCTTGACTATGGCAGATTTCAAAAATTGGCAAGCCGTCCGACTAGAATGCAGATAGCATCATTGAACCGGCGGCATAGTCATGATTTGTCCATCACCCATTTCGTTTAGAAAGCTAAGCCCTTTCTTCTCCCTGAAAATCAAAGATCATCTCGTAGCATCGAAACCATCGCGAGAACCAGAATAATGTGGCCGGATACGACAAGCTGATTAGGGCTAGAGTTTCAATTTGGCCAAATACAACAATTCCGTCCAATTTTAGTGTGTTGTCGAATGCCGGAACCTGGTAAAATGGATGTGTGGCAACCACATGAAAGCCTCAACCAGCCTTTTTCTGTTGTTTATTCCATTGAAATTATTGAAATACTGTTTAGTATAATTGCGCAGGAAGTTATAATTATCGTTTTTGTTATGGTGATATTCGATGCTAACGCAAATGGGGGTATGATGAGTTGGCCCAAAGCGTTGACAGTTTGGCTACTTATTGTCATTGCCGAATCGGTCCATGGGATTATCCGGGAGCTTTTTATCGCACCAACTATCGGAAACATGGCCGCCCGCAGGATTGGCGTACTAACGGGAGCTGTAATCATCTTCTTAATCACCTTGGCGTGTATTCGCTGGATTGGTGCCAAAAGCTTTGGAAAGCAGTTAGAAGTTGGGTCGGTTTGGGCTGTACTGATGGTTATCTTTGAGATTAGTTTAGGATTACTGCTTGGCTATCCCAAGGAACGTCTCATTTCTGATTATAATTTGGCAGAGGGTGGGTTCATGGTTTTTGGCCTTCTATTTCTGTTATTTTCTCCGGCCTTCGCAGCTAGAGTACGTGGTTTTGACGAATATTCTGCAAGCTCACACGGTACAAGGGCGTTAAATGATGACAGGACCTTCGGGCATTCATAGACGTCAGATTCCCTTTAACTCGCTCATTCCATTCTTGGTCATTACGTTTGGTATTGCTTGGGGGATCTTGGCCTGTTTCATTTTTTTACCGGAACAGATGACTAGAATTTTTGGGCAGTTGACCGGGCAACACCCACTCTTCTACTTGGCGGTATATGCCCCTGCAATTGCTGCTTTCTTTGTTATCATGCACAGATCCGGCGTTGAGGGACTGAGGCGATATCTTTCGCGGCTTTTCCTTTGGAAATGCTCTTTGTCCTGGTACATATTCTTGATTATGGGCGTTCCGCTGATTTTTATTTTTGGATCTGCCGTAAAGGGAAACATTTTCGGCGAGCCTTTCCCGTTTTCATCTTTTCATTCGCTGTTCTTGGCCTTAGTTTTCGCTGCGCTCAAAGGCCCAGTGGAGGAGTTCGGTTGGAGGGGACTAGCACTTCCCTTACTGCAAAGAAAGCTTGTGCCTTTTTGGGCTGGACTGATTCTCGGTGTCATATGGGGCTTGTGGCATCTACCCGCCTTCTTGTTGAGCGGTACGCAACAAAGCGGTTGGTCATTTACCCCTTTTTTCGCCGGCTGTATTGCATTGAGTTTAATTGTTACAGCATTGTTTAATGCATCACGTGGCAGCATTTTGCTGCCAGCATTATTTCATTTTGTGGTCATGAACCCAATTCTTCCGGATGCACAACCATATGATACATACTTGTTTCTAGGAGCTGCCGTTTTGGTCGTCTGGTTCACCAGGAAAGACATGTTTACGACGAAATGCGCTGCTACGGAAGTTATTCCTAATCTGCAGGTGTAGTAATATCCACAATAAATCAGATCAGCCAAGCAAGACAATTGTAGATCCCCTAACATGGACACATAGGAAACATGGGTGAAGACTGCAGTTTTTCACCTCGATAATCCCGTGTGCCGGAGTCATAGGTTCGAAGCTCTCCTTAAAATATCAGATCGGTTTTCGTTTCCCCAGAAGTTCATATGGCTGCAATTCATTGATTTCGAATCCGAGTAAAGATTGCGTCACTTCTCGCCCCCGGCAGATCCTCACGAATCAGCTCACCCGGATGGGGTGCACACTGACCGAAAAACCTGGGGGTTTTTCGGTCAGTGATACCCGGCGTTGGCCTTAAGACGATCTTGACAAAATGACCTCTTATGTGTACATTATAGCGTACATTATGAATAATTCGGAGGTGTTCTTATGAAAACAGTTACTTTTACAGATTTTCGTAAAAAGGCATCAGGCTTTATAGCTGAGGTAGAACATGGGGAAACAATTATCCTTTTGCGCCGTGGAAAGCCCGTTGCAGAAGTAATTCCGTATTCTGACAGGCTGCAAGGAATACCAGCCTGGAAAAAGCCTGGTATTCGCTTAAAGTTGCAGGGAAGCGATCTGTCGTCCGCCATTTTGGAAGAACGAGAAGTGACGACATGAAATTATTAGTTGATTCATCGGCATTTGCAAAAAGGTATGTACAAGAAGACGGTAGTGAAGATATGGAAGCCGTTCTGCAACGTGCTTCAGAGTTAGCGGTTTGTATAATTTTAGTTCCCGAAATTATCTCCGGACTTAACCGAAGACTGAGAGAACAAAATTTGTCGATTAATGACTATCGAAAGTTAAAAAATCAACTTCTAGAAGATGTCCATGATGCGACTGTGATTCAGATAACCCCGTCAGTAATTTCTCGTTCAGTCAAGTTTTTAGAAAGTAATGTCTTACGAGCGATGGATTCATTTCATGTGGCTTGTGCGTTAGAATGGCAGGCAGATATTTTTGTAACATCAGACAAAAGACAATTAATAGCTGCAAAAAATGCCGGGCTTCTGACTGAATTCATAGGCCAACAAGACGCTTGAGCGGAACCGAACAGGCCTTTTCACGAAACCGGCGCCATTTCTCTATCCATCGAGTTTGTAAGTGAAGTGAAGATTACATCATTTTGCCGTCCAAGTAGTCCCTACAGCCGTGTGTAGGCTTGACAGTGCCATGATCCCATACTATATTAAAAATAATTTATATATGGAAGGTAAAAATGAATCAATTCATAAAAATCATGAAGGCACTGTCCGATCCGAATCGCCTTAAGATGGTCAAAATGCTACAGCAAAGAGCCTTATGTGTTTGCGAAATTCAAAGCGCATTGGGAATATCGCAGCCGAATGTCTCGAGCCACTTACGGATACTGCAAAATGCGGGTTTAGTTGAATTTCACAAAGACGGCCTGTGGGTTAATTACTATCTCTCGGGTGGTGAAGACAGCCCCTATGTGGCAAGCTTATTGGGCAATCTTCGCCATTGGCTGGAAGACGATCCCGAGATTGCAAAGTTGATGAAAAAAGTGCCAACCCTTGATCGTACCAAGATATTGGGACGCTGATTTTTGGCCCCTGATAAATCGATACATATACATATTTGATATTCTGAAACCGGCCTGAGGAAATCTTCAACAAAGGTTGAATAGAGTAATGTGGGGACATGTGAATGAGAAAAGCAACTGGTGTGAGCGTTCTTTTGGCAGCATTCTTATATTTTGGAGTTTTAGCATACGCTGAAACCGGCAAGGGCAAATATGCGGCTGTTCCTGTGAAGGATACAGTGACCATGGTAGACCTTGGGGCCCATAAGTGTATTCCGTGCAAAATGATGGCGCCTATATTGAAAAGACTCAAAGAAGCATACAAGGGCAAAGCCGCGATTATTTTCATTGATGTCTGGAAGGATAAAAGCCAGGCGAAGAGATTCGGCATCCGGGCCATACCGACCCAGATCTTTTTTGATAAAAGCGGAAAGGAAGTGTATCGCCACGTGGGCTTCATGGGTGAAGATGCCATTATAAATCAGTTGAAAAAGATGGGCGTCGATCAGCCGAACAAGAAAAAGGGGTAGAACCACAGCGGTTCGCGAGCACAGACCTTTGAAGGCTAAATGGTGATGCAAGAATTTCTCATTACAATAAATCAATGGATTGCCGGAGGGGCGGCTATTGCGGCGGCAGGCTGTTTTGTATGGGGGGTGGTCAGTGTGGCATTAAGCCCCTGCCACATGGCCTCTATTCCGCTTATCGTTGCTTATGTGGGCGGTCAGCAGCGGGTGTTAAAACCAAGAGAGGCCGGATATTACGCTATAGCCTTTAGTTCGGGACTCTTTGCCAGCATTGCTCTGGTGGGAATCGCCTGTGCCTTGCTGGGAAGGATGTTGGGCGATGTGGGAAACTACTGGCAAATTCTCGTGGGCCTTATTCTCATTTGGGTTGCGCTGGGGATGTTCGGCGTTGAAAAGTGTTCCATGTCCGGAACCATGTTGCATCGGTTGAAGGTGACAGGTCTTTCCGGGGCATTTGTATTGGGACTGGCTTACGGAATACTGTCGGGATCGTGCACATTCGGCTTTATTGCTCCCATCTTGGCCATCATTACAATCCAGGAAAAGGTGGCCCTCGGAATTCTCTTCGTCATGTTGTTTGCTACCGGGCATTGCCTGCCCATCGTCATTGCGGGCAGTTCCGGTGCCGCCGTAAGGAGACTGATGGAAAACAGTACCTGGCAAAATGCGGGGAATTGGTTCAGAAAAGGGGCCGGTGGGATCATAGCGGTCCTGGCCGTTTATTTCATACTCAATCCGTTTTTTGGGGGTTAAGGGCCCCGCGCAAAAACAATTTCACATTTTGACATCCCGGCTTCGGCCCGTCTTTGCCCGATGCCTCACTCGCAAAACCTCGACATAGCCTGCTATGCCTGCGGTTTTGTTCAATCGGATCGGCCAAACTCGAACCAAATCCAAGCGCCAATTCTGTGAAATTATTTTTGCGCGAGCCCCTAAGGAGGATTTTCATGGAACAAATACTTAAAGGCCTGACTTTGGAATTTTTTGGAAAAGGAAGGCACAAAATCGAACCGGAACAGCTACTTCATTTGGAAGGTGCTTGCCTATTGGACGTTCGTTCGAAAGAAGAAGCCGGTGCCGTATCAATCAGCCTGGAAAGCATCCCCGGCGTGGAATGCCGAAACATACCCATCAATGAGATCCCTGACAGAATCGGGGAAATCCCCAAAGAAAAGACTGTCGGCGTGTTTTGCCCCGCCAATGTCAGATCGGGCATTGTGTATGCGTTTCTCCTGTCAAAAGGGTTTTCGTCCGTATTTGTTCTGGAGGGAGGGTACGCAGCTTTAACCGATGCGATTAAACCGGGTAAAATGCTTAAACTGATTTCGTAGGTTAAAAGAGCTCCCTTTTTCATGATGAAACTTCCTATCGTAGGCTGTCTTATTTTCGTCGTGGCCGTGACCATGACCATGGTCGGTAAAGGCGGCGGAAATTTCTATGTGGTGATTTTGGCGTTGGCCGATGTTCCCATGCACGAAGCCGCCACCACAGGACAGTTCAATCTTTTTTGCGCCTCCGTCGCGGGGATGATCATTTTTCAAAAAAACAAGGTGGTTGCATGGCCGTTAGCCGTCTTGATCGGCAGTGTCACCGCTCTCTCTGCACTGGGAGGAGGCTATTTCTCCCATCTTTTCAGTGGGTCTTCCTTAAAACTGATTTTCGCTATCATGCTCTTTATTGCAGGAGCGATCATGCTGGTACCGGTATCGAAGAAGGCATTGCCTGCCCAGCACGGTAGCCCCGGATTCTGGCACGTTAGATCCGGTGGTGAAAACTTCATTGTCAACCTGTGGCTCGCCTTACCGGTATCCATGGTAACCGGCTTTGGCTCAGGGATGGTGGGTGTGTCGGGAGGATCCTTTTTGGTGCCGCTTATGGTAATGGCTTGCGGTGTTCCCATGTACACGGCGGTTGGAACAGCCTCGACCTTGATTGCAGCAACCGCTCTCATGGGCTTTTCGGGGCATGCGATACAGGGAGACTTCAACCCGTCCTGGGCTGTTCCGCTGGCTTTCATCACCGTTTTGGGCGGGATTCTAGGGAGCAAGTTCGCGCTGAAGACAAAGCCGAAAAGACTGAAGCAATTGTTCGCCTATACGAATTGGGGCGCCGCATTTTTCATGGGGGTCAACGCATTGAACACATGACTGCCATCAGAGTGACTCCAAATAAAAGCCCGACCAAGCCCTAATCAGAGGTGAGTTGTGTATTTCCCAACAGCCGGGATTGACGTGTCGCCGTGGGTTCCTCCGCTGGTTGCTTTTGTCATATCCTTTTTTACATCTATGGGAGGTGTTTCGGGCGCCTTTCTGCTCCTGCCATTTCAAATGTCCTTCCTGGGGTACACCCATCCATCGGTGAGTGCTACCAACCAACTCTTTAATATTGTCGCTATTCCTAGTGGGGTACACCGTTACATAAAGGAAGGACGGATGGTTTGGCCGCTGACCTGGGTCGTAATCATTGGAACGCTTCCCGGAGTGTTTATTGGAGCTTATGTAAGGATTGAATATTTGCCAGATCCAAAAAACTTCAAGTTGTTTGCAGCTGCCGTGCTGCTTTATATTGGCGTTCGCATCATGCGAGATCTTTTACAAAAACCACGTTCGGGGATGGATAAGGCGTCGAGCGAAAAGCGTTTTCAGGAGATCGTGCATCAATATAGAAGACAAAAGGAAACCTCATTGGGGTCTAAGAAGGAAGCGCTGCCGACCGTGCGGGTTACGCATTTTAATTTCAAACACATGGGATACGAATTCTATGGTGAACGGTTTGACATCCCTATCTGGGGCGTTTTTGCCCTGAGTTTTGTAGTAGGCATTGTGGGGGGTATCTACGGCATTGGCGGAGGGGCGATTATGGCGCCGTTTTTTGTTTCATTTTTTAATCTTCCGGTCTACACGGTAGCGGGAGCTGCACTGATGGGAACTTTTATAACCTCCGTGGCGGGAGTCGCATTCTACCAAGGAATTGCCCCGTTCTATCCCAATATGTCGATCGCGCCCGATTGGTTCTTGGGAATTCTTTTTGGTCTTGGAGGCATGTGTGGCATGTATTTGGGGGCGCGATGCCAGAAGTTCATTCCGGCACGAGCCATCAAATGGATGTTGAGCGGAATAATTGTTTTTACCGCCGCAAAATACGTCCTAGATTTTTTCGCATAATTGGCACACAAAAACAGCCTGAGCAAAAGAGCGAGGTGCCGAGGGCATGTCAGAAAAGATTTGTTACTGTTTTAACTACACTGCTAACGACATCCGCAAAGACATCGAGACGAACGGTAAATCCACCATAATGGAAAAAATCATGGTGGAGAAGAAAACAGGTGGATGTCAATGTGAAGCTAAGAATCCAAAACGAATCTGATGTCTGTTCGATGTCCGCAAGGTTGTGGACTCAATTCTAGAAAAACCGTCATCGTTCCCCGTGTTCTCTTGAACTATTATCATGACACCGTCAAAGTGTCCAAAACACGGATCTTGCCCGGGTAGTAATGAGATGTTTAAGATACCGCTCCCTTTTAGAAGACCTTCTCTCCTGAACTTTCGTTCTTGCCTAATATAATGCGTTGTATTAAAAGAGAACTTACATGTACTGTACCATGTTGATGTAACCGGTACCGGCTGGCCACTTTCGGCTATACGCTCTGGCTGAATTCGTGGTGGTTCTCTTGATTTTGACGGGTTTTGAAAAATTGATGGCGTCGTAAAAAGTCCAATATCTGCGTTGCGCTTCATCCTTCGTCACTGCAGCGTACGATGAGTACGCCTCATTCCTCAGGATTGCGCCGCTAAAGCGGCTTGAGAACATCACGCGGCGCCTTAATCTTGAACTTTTTACTTAGCCATCCGAAAATTGACTTTTTACGACTTGATCAAAATTCCATATCCAAAATCTTGGGTGGCCTGGAGACCTCATAAGAAAGGAAGCAATCCCTGTTTTACATGAAAATTCTAACCGCTCCCCGAATGGAAAGATGTATTGGATGCCACTCCTGTTCCCTGGCCTGTGCCAGGCTTATCCATCAACGGCTTTCCTGGGACACCGCGGGGATTCATATTTTTTCTTCCGGCGGGCTTTCTACAGGATTTGAAGCCAAAATTTGTCTGGCATGTAACCCCGCACCCTGTGCCGCTGCTTGTCCGACCGGCGCGTTTTCTCAAAGAAAAGGGGGCGGTATCATCGTTAAGAAAAGGTTGTGCATCCGTTGCGGAGACTGTGCCAGTGCTTGTCCTGTAGAGGCCGTATTCTTGGAAGACGACGGGGAGCCTTTTGTTTGCATTCACTGCGGCCGTTGCGTACCCTTCTGCCCGCACGATTGTTTGGAAATGAAGAAGACTACCGGCGAATCTGCTCAAACACCCACTGAGGATCAAGCCAGTGATTAGAGATCATTTCAGAGTAATGACAGTTGATTTGGCGGAGGGCCGAGGCAACGTGGAGGCTTACGATGGCCGATCGACGGAAGCCGGTGGTAGTGGATTGGCTGCCATGCTCTTCCAGAAACATGGTCATCCCCAAAAAGCATGGGACCATCCGGCACAACCCCTCATTTTTGCCATCGGCCCCTTGACGGGGTACTTTCCTCTCATGAGCAAAACGGTGTGTGCCTTTAAATCGCCCTACCATGACCAGTATGCGGAAAGCCATGCAGGAGGCCGTTCTGCAATGGCCTTGAAATTTTCGGATTTGGATGCCCTTGTTATTACGGGAAAAGCGAAAAAGCCTGCTTGCCTGTCACTTAGCTCGAAACGGTTGGATGTGAGTGACGTACATTATCTTTGGGGCAAGGACGTCCATGCTTCCGGGAAGGCTTTGCGACGAATGTTCGGGGGGGCAGGACATCGCAGCATCCTGCGTATCGGACCTGCCGGAGAAATCGGTTCACCGATGGCCGGAATCAATGTCGACACATACAGACATTTCGGCAGACTCGGCGCGGGTGGTGTGATGGGGGCTAAGAACCTAAAAGCCATTGTTATCCAAGGAGACGCAACCTTTCGACTGAATCAGGGGAAGGCATATACCAAGCTGTTTCAACGAATCTTCGATATGCTGACTGATACAGACATGATGTGTAAGTATCACAACTTGGGGACTGCGGCGAACCTTGAACCGTTGAATACGCTACAGTCTTTGCCTTGGCGGAACCTGAAACAGACCACCGATTCGGCAATCAGCGGACTAACCGGCGATAAATTCGCCGACGATACGCTACTTCGAAATATGGCTTGTGCGGGGTGTCCGATCGGGTGCATTCATGTCGGGTTCGTCAGAGAAAAATTTATGGATGAGAATCGGTATCTTTACCGTCAAGTCTCCTACGATTACGAGCCCATTTTTTCTGTGGGTACCATGCTGGGAGTGACTGACCCTTTTGCGGTCTTGGCCATCTTAGATATCGTTGAAAAGAGCGGTCTGGATGTCATGTCCGGAGGGGTAGCAATGGCATGGGCAACTGAGGCGTTCGAAAAGGGAATCATCTCGGAACAGGAAACGATTGTTCCACTGGCATTCGGTGATGCCGACGCCTACAAACAAGCATTTTACCATTTTGGAAAAGGCACCAACGACTTTTACCGGCTCTTGGGACAAGGATCCAAGAAAGCCGCCGCATATTACGGGGGCGATGACTTTGCCTGTGTACTGGGACAGGAGATGGCCGGGTATGCGACCGGCGAAACATTTTTTGTGGCACAATCCCTGGGATTTCGGCATTCCCATTTAGACTCGGCGGGATACACCTATGACCAAAAAGATGACGAAAAGAACGTGGACCGTGCCGTTGACTTTCTTTTGGAAGATGAACAGAGCCGGGTGTTCTTGACCTCGATGGTCGCATGCCTTTTTGCACGCAGTGTGTATACACCGCAGGTACTAAATGAATGCTTGAGCAGTGTGGGATACGGTCTGTTGGCAGATAATGTGGAAAAAGTTTCCCGTCATATACAGAAGCAGCGCTGGGTAACTCGCTTTGCCACGGGTTATGACCCCGCCAAAGTCGACATTCCCAAACGTTTCAAGCAGGTGGTTACCTGGAAGGGACAGATCGATGAAGATTATCTTCAACAGTTGAAAGAGGCGTATGCGAAACAGATTGTCGGGCTTGTAACAGAAAGAGATGAAATCGAACAATCCTAAATCAATTCCTTTTTAAACAAGCCGGTCGTTGATACAGCGTATGCACACAACCGGGAACCACGTCAGTGACTGGATCGCGCGGAGCACCGCACTGCTGCCGCTTTTCATATTCACCTGTGCCGCAACCCTGGTGATGCCGGTTATGTCGGACGGTCCGGTTCGCCTTGACCTGCCGTGGGTTCCCGGTCTGGATATTTCCCTGACCTTTTCCATCGACGGCCTGAGCCTGCTGTTCATACTGATTATCAGTGCGGTAGGCTTTTTTGTCACTCTCTATTCGGTGAATTACCTGCACGGCCACCACCACATCGGCCGTTTTTTTCTTTTTCTCCATGCCTTCATGCTCTCCATGTTGGGGCTTGTAACGGCCGACAACATGATGGTCCTGTTTGTTTTCTGGGAACTGACCACCATTTTTTCCTATCTGCTCATCGGATTCGAGCATGAATCAGAAACCTCTCGTCACAGCGCGCGCCAGGCCCTCCTGGTCACCGGCGCCGGCGGTCTCGCCCTGCTGGTCGCCTTTCTGCTGCTTCAGATCATCACCGGCACTGCCGATATCTCCGGCCTTACCGGATGGGACGGCCAGTTGAGATCACATCCGCTGTACGGCGCCATATTCGTTCTCATCGCTATGGGTGCCTTTACCAAGTCGGCCCAGTTTCCGTTCCATTTCTGGCTGCCCAATGCTATGGCTGCCCCCACCCCTATAAGCGCCTTTCTCCATTCCGCTACTATGGTCAAAGGCGGTATCTACCTCTTGGCCCGGTTTCATCCGATTCTCGGGGGTACTCCCGCCTGGACGGCGACCCTCATGATTACCGGAGCGCTCACGGCTGTTGGCGCCGCTGTCCTGGCCATGGGCCAGTCTGACCTGAAAAAGATACTGGCCTACACCACACTCACCGCCCTTGGCATCATGACCATGTTTCTGGGCGGCGCGTCCACGCCGTCCCTTACGGCGGCCATGACGTTTCTCCTGGTTCATTCCCTGTATAAATCCGGCCTGTTCCTGATGGCGGGCATCGTTGATCATCAAACCGGCACCCGGCAGCTGGAAAACCTGGGCGGCCTGTGCACGCGAATGCCTTTCACCGCCTGCAGCTCTGTGGCGGCCTGCCTTTCCATGGCCGGTTTTCCCCTGTTTTTCGGGTTTATCGGCAAGGAGATCATGTACAAGGGCGCTCTGGCCGAAACCATGTGTCCGGAGCTGGCCGTTTCCGCCGCCGTGCTGGCCAACGCCCTGATGACCGCCGTGGGCGGCATCCTGATCGTCCGGGTGTTCTGGGGCCCTCCCCGACCGGAACACGCTGCCGTCAAGGAGGCGTCTGTGTTTATGTGGTGTGGTCCGGTTGTGCTGGGCAGCATCGGCATTGTGTTCGGCATTACTCCCGAATGGGTGGGCCACTGGCTGGTGGCGCCGGCGGTGCGCGCCTTTCATGTCTCATCTGAGCATATCAAGCTTGAGTTATTTCACGGCATCAACATGCCCCTTCTTTTAAGCATTCTCACCATTACCATGGGTGTCTGCTTTTATCTGTTCCATCGTTCCCTTTACCGACTGCTGAAAGGGACGGTAAAACACCTTCCGATAACGTCGGGGCGGCTATATGACGGGTTCATCGTCGGCATGGCCCGCCTGGGCCATCTCCAGATCCGGCTGGTGCAGAACGGCTCGCTACACCGGTACCTTTTCATCGTATTGGCCACCTTTTTGACGGTCGCGGGATACACATGGCTTCGCTGGATTCATGTCTTTCCTGCCTGGGAACTGCCGGCTCTTTCCATCCGGGAATGGCTGCTGATTGTCCTGATCACGGCATCGGTGATAACGGTTCTGGCCACCCGGACCCTGCTGTTGGCGATTTGCGCCCTGGGCGTCATCGGCGCCGGCCTGGCCATCGTCTTTCTCAGCTACGGCGCCCCGGATGTGGCCCTGACGCAGCTGCTGGTGGAAACCCTTACCGTGGTTATCGTTTCCGTTATCCTGCTGCGGCTGCCCGCATTGAAACGGTCTGAACATCCAAAACGAATCAAACGCCTCATGGACGCTGTCCTGGCGGGCGGCGTCGGTGTCCTGGTCACCTTGTTATTGCT
>Ga0180435_10004210_pt1 | contig 14189 bp, 11 predicted proteins | sample SS_ome_3_FD_132467 | JGI IMG/M metagenome (GOLD analysis project Ga0180435, IMG submission 132467) | Hypersaline lake sediment archaeal communities from the Salton Sea, California, USA - SS_3_S_1 metaG | ecosystem: Environmental > Aquatic > Non-marine Saline and Alkaline > Hypersaline >... | reverse complement strand
TAATCATAATCCCAATCTTACTCCACATCACAGGTTAAAACAAGTGAGCGTGACAGAAAATAAAAAGGGATTTTGATGGCGATCAAAAATTTATGAGCTGTTTTTCCCAACCCAGGAATCGATGCTGTTCAGGCCGGGGAAGAGACATTCCTGTTATGTATTGAAAGGGCATATAAAATTTGTTACTAGGGCCTCCGGGAACCTACTTGGGAGAAGACGTATATGTCGGGAATCAGGAATCGAATCGAAAAGGGCTTTGAGAGACTGTCGGACACCATATTCGACCACAGGTATAAAACGCTGTTTGTTATGATCCTGTTCGTGGGGATGATGGCAAGCCAGATTCCGAAGATAACCATTGATACATCCACAGAGGGCTTCCTTCACAAAGAGGACCCGTCACTTGTGGAATACGAAAAATTCAGGGATCAGTTCGGGAGGGAGCAGATGCTTGTGATCGCGCTCAACCCCCCTGATGTGTTCGATCAAACCTTTTTAAAAAAACTGAAAGCGCTTCACAGGGATCTGGAGAAACATGCGCCCTATCTCGAGGACATCACCAGCCTGATAAATGCCAGAAATACCAGGGGGGAACAGGATGAGCTGATTGTTGAGGACCTTTTTGAAAACTGGCCTGAAACGCCGGAAGACATGGATGAAATCAAACAGCGGGTCTATGACAACCGGATGTATCAGAATATGCTGATTTCTGAAGACCGGACCTTTACCACCATTGTGATCCAGACCCGGGCCTATTCGCAAAAAGGAAATAAAGAGGATGACCTTGACGGCCTGGACGGCGGGTTCGACGACGAGTTTGAGACAAATGCCGGCAGTTCAGGCGAAGAGGTGATGGAAGAAGCATCAAAGATATACCTGACAGATGAAGAGAACGGGGAATTTGTAAAGGCGGTTGAAGAAATTCTTGCAAGGCATCATTTCCCGGACACAAAGATATACATGGCGGGGCTTCCGGCCGTCACCCATTTTCTCAAGCGAACCATGCTGAAGGATATGAAAACGTTCATGGCCATCGCGGTCATTACCATAGGTGTTTTTCTTATTGTCCTGTTCAGAAGACTGTCCGCTGCCCTAATGGCTCTTTTCGTTGTGATGCTTTCACTTTTTTCAACGGTGGGGCTAATGGCGTTTTTCGGCGTTGCCTTAAAACTTCCCACCCAGATTCTTCCGTCATTCATCCTCGCCGTGGGCGTAGGGGACTCCGTGCACATTCTTGTAATTTTTTTCCGGCGGTTTGATAAAACCGGTAAACGGAAGGAGGCGATTTCATATGCCCTTGGTCACTCCGGGCTTGCGATTTTGATGACAAGCTTGACCACGGCGGGCGGGCTCTTTTCGTTCATCACGGCAGCGGTGGCACCCATTGCCGACCTTGGCGTATTTGCCGCCGCCGGCGTAATGCTGGCCCTGGTATACACGATCATATTGCTTCCCGCACTGCTTTCCATTGTCCCTCTGAAACCTAAAAAACAGGTGTTAAATCGTCCCGATGAAGGACAAACGATGCTGGACAAGCTGCTGGATTTTATCGGTGGTATCTCCATTCGATTTCCCTGGCAGGTGCTCATACTATCCGGAGTTATTATTACGGTGTCGGTGTTCGGCATGATTCGGATAGAGTTTTCCCATAACCCGGTGAAGTGGCTTCCGGAGGACAACCCGATCCGGATTGCCAACGAGAAGATAGATGATGTCTTGAAAGGTTCCACCAGCCTCGAGGTTATCCTCGACACAAAAACCAAAAATGGTTTATATGACCCGGCAATATTAAATAAGCTCGAAAGTAGCGCGGAGTATCTTGAAGAAGAGTTCGTGTCCAACGACGTGCCGGTGGGAAAAGCATGGTCAATTGCCACCGTGCTTAAGGAAATAAATCAGGCGCTTCATGCAAACGACAAGGCCTATTACCGTGTGCCCCAGGATAAACAACTGGTGGCCCAGGAATTCCTGCTCTTTGAAAACAGCGGGTCGGATGACCTGGAAGATTTTACGGACAGCCAGTTTTCAAAAGCGCGTTTTACCATTAAAGTGCCGTTTATCGATGCCATTTCATTCACGGGCTTCATTGATGACATAGACGAGTATTTCAAAAAAACCTACCCGGAAGTGGAAGTGCAATCAACCGGAATGGTGGCGATTTTTGTCAGGGTCATTACGGCGTCCATCATGAGCCTGAAAGTCAGTTATATGTATGCCCTGAGCATAATTACCGTGCTTATGATGGTGTTAATCGGCCGGGTCCGTATCGGCCTTCTCTCCATGATACCCAATATTACCCCCATCCTGATCATTCTTGGCATCATGGGATGGATGGACATTCCCATGGATTTGTTTTCCATGATGATCGGCAGTATTTCCATAGGCCTGGCCGTGGATGACACCATACATTTTATGCACAATTTCAGGCGTTATTTTGAAGCGGGCAATGATGCGGGAAAGGCGGTATTGGAAACGCTTCATTCGACAGGGCGGGCAATGCTCGTGACCACGTGCGTTTTGTCCATCGGCTTTTTCACCTTCATGTTTGCCAGCATGGGAAATCTGTTTAATTTCGGCATGCTGACAGGGACCGCCATCTTAATGGCCCTGCTTTCCGACTATTTTATTGCCCCGTCCCTTATGATTATAGTAAATCGAAACCGAGAGAACATATAAAATGAGGAGGTTTTTTATGAAACGACAATGGTGGTTCCGGCTGGTTGTATGTGCGTTGACGGTTGTTTTGATCCCCATAACTTCATTTGCGGATGATCCCAAGGCGCGCGAGATTATGCAGAAAGTTGAGGACAGGGATGATGGTGATAACCAGACGACGGATATGCTTATGACCCTCATCGATAAAAACAACGACGTGAGAAAAAAATACTTCAAGAATTTCAGGAAAGACTATGAAAAGGAAACAAAGACGATCATGTTCATTGAACATCCGGCGAACATAAAGAACACAGGGTTCCTCACCTTTGATTATGATGACGCGGATAAAGACGACGACCAGTGGCTGTTTCTTCCTGCTCTGGGAAAAACCAAGCGCATTGCATCCAGTGACAAGAGCGGCAGCTTCATGGGATCGGATCTGAATTATTCGGATCTGACCGACAGGGTGCTGGAGGACTACGATTTTAAACTCCTCAAGGAAACCACGCTGGACGGCCACAAGGTATGGCTCATCGAAGCCTTGCCCCGGTCTGAGGATGTTGTCGATGAAACCGGATATGAAAAAGAAATTCTTGCCGTTCGCCAGGATAACTATGTTGTCATCAAAGGCAAGAGCTGGACCGATGATGGCGGCTATGTGAAGATAATGGATGTGAAAAAGCTGGAAATGATCGAAGGCATATGGGTGGCCACTGAAATCCACGTAATAAAACGCCAGGGAAGAGTGGTTAAGCATCAGACGAATCTGAAGTTCGCCAATGTGAAATTTAATCAGAATCTGGAAGATATGCTGTTCAGCATCCGGCGGCTTGAAAAAGGGCTTTAAATGACATCACATGGAACATATCCGGCTTCATTACTTTTCGTCCTCACGCTTTCTTTGATGCTTTTCTGCTGCCCCTCGTTCGCTCAGGATGCATCACCTGATATGGAACGGAATATTGGAATAAACAGCACACCAGACGAAGGGGTTGAAGACGTTTCAGATGACCTGGGGAATGATTTCAATGATGATTCCGAAGATGATCTTCACGGCTTAGGAGATGATTTTGGAGATGATGCAACAGATGACATAATTTATGAAGCAGCTGACGACAGCTTCGGGGCCGATGACGCATTTTATGAAGAGCCGTCACCCGTTTCCATTAACGGTCATCTCGCCTTCGAATCATCCTATAATTATGCCCACAGAAAACCTGCTCCGGGCGAAACCGACTGGAGGGGCCTGTCCAAACTGAGATCCGAATTTCAGCTTGAGATTGACGTTACCATATCAAAATCATGGCAAATGTTTGTGTCCGGCGACTTTTTCAATGACTTTGCCTACACCATCAATGGAAGGGAAGACTATACGGACGACGTGCTGGATACCTATCAGCAGCAGAACGAGATTCGAAAGGCATATGTGCAGGGGCGTCTTCTTAAAAGCCTTGACATCAAGGTCGGTCGACAGATTATTGTCTGGGGAAGATCCGATAATATCCGTGTGACGGATGTCCTGAATCCCCTGGATCTAAGGGAGCCCGGATTGACCGATATCGAGGATCTCAGGATGCCGGTGACCATGACACGGGTCGATTTTTACCGCGGGGACTGGAATATCACCGGTGTCGCCGTGCACGAGCAGCGGACCAACAAGGATCCCGCATATGGCAGCGACTTTTATCCCCTTCCGCTGCTCTACGGGCCGATCCCCTATGAAAAACCGGCATCGGATTTGGAGAACACGGGATTTGCAGCGGCGGTCAACGGTATTTTCACCGGATGGGATGTATCATTCTATTATGCGTATTTATACAGCAATGAAGCCCATGCCGAGATTGACCTGACGCCCGCCCCCCTGCCGGTGCTTCGTTATGCGGATATTACCATGGCGGGAACAGCGTGCAATCTGACCACCGGCGACTGGCTGTTTAAAGGTGAAGCCGCGTATTTTACCGGTATTCGGTTTTCTGATGCCACGGGAACATTCAACACCAACACTTACTCGAGGATTGACGTCCTGGGAGGTGTTGAATACATGGGGATTGATGAAACCACTCTGAGTCTTGACTTCATGAACAGCCATTGCACGGATTTCGATGATGCGGCAGAGCTGATGGGTGCAGAGGAGCACGGGTTTCAAACCGCAGCGAGGATCACGCGAGATTTTATGAACGAGACACTGAGCCTGACCCTTCTTGGCTCAGTTTATGGTGCCGGTGATGACGGTGCATTCGGCCGGTTTACTGCCGAATATGACGCGGCGGATAACCTGGAGATCATAGGCGGTGTCGTCATCTACGCATCCGGGGATCTGCCATCGTTTCAATATATCGGAAATAACGACAGGATTTACGGCACGGTTAAATACAGCTTCTAGCAGAAGACGTTTCTTTTCAAAAAAAAGGATGTACGGAATAAAATGACAACCATTGAATGGAATGATTTCCGGAAAGTAGACTTGCGTGCGGGCACCATCATTGAGGTGAAAGAATTTCCGGAGGCCAGAAAACCCGCATATATCCTGAAGGTGGACTTTGGCGAAGCCATCGGCATCAGAAAAGCCAGCGCACAGATCACGGATCTCTATACAAGGGAACGCCTGTTGGGGAAGAGGGTGGTGGGGGTGGTGAACTTTTCCCCGAAGCAGATCGGACCCATCATCTCCGAATGCCTGGTCACGGGATTTCACAGAGAAGACGGCGCCGTCGTTTTGGCTGTTCCCGATGACGACGTCCCGAACGGTGCACGTCTTTCATGATTCTATTTTGAATGCATCTAAAGAGGCGGTCGTCTTCCTGTAGCGTATCCGGCCCTAATTGTGGGAAAAAGTCATGATATTTTTATCCTGTTGTTGACTGTCCCAAAATCGTTGATACAGGTTTCTTCGTTCATGGGATCATTCAGCCAGGCACCATCCACGATAAATTTGTATTCATAGGTGCCCTCGGGAAGCATCATGGTTTTTTTCCAGGTTCCGCCATCTGTTTGTTTCATCGGGTGGGATGCCGCGTTCCATTTATTAAAATCCCCAACGATATTTACCTCTTGAGCATTGGCATCATGGTATTTGAAATCAATACGACGACGCTTTATTTTTTTTGGACCTGCAGGCGCATTTTTAGTTTTTTTAGATGCCATCATTTCCTCCCTTTAAATAATGCCGGCAGTGGCAGGTCGCCCTGCCGTTTTTGGTTGACCCGCTTCTGACAATTTGTTTCAGTGCCATCGGATATAGACCAAGCAAATTCGATGCCATCTATAGATGGCGCAGGACAGGACAATTCAATATGAGACCGGTGCTCCTTTGAACCCCAAAAAGCCCTTTCACCACGAGGATAAGGGTGGGCCGAACCCCGCACCGGCAATTCATATTACGCCCCTCCGGAGGTTCATTCGTGTTTAAGACTTCCCGGTTCCTATTCACCCTTTTTCGGTCCCGGGAGTTCTTATTTCATTCATTGAAAGAAGATAACCGGGCAGAGCCTTTTCGATTCATTAAAAAAATGTTTTTCCAGTAATTTTTAAACAGTCTACGCAAAAGAAATGCCCGGGTATCGGGTCGTTGATGATGTCCCACGGAAACGAAAGAAGGCATGGAAGACAGTACCGAAGACAAGCATGTTTACGAAATTATGATATGTTTGGCACAGGATTTGATTGTAAACCTGCTGGAAAAATCACGCTATACAAGAATTAAAAATGCTAAGACATAATGGAGGTTGTGATGAAAAAAAAAATAGTACTTGGCGTCGTTCTATTGGTTGCCGGTTATGCCGGTTTGTTTTCAGCGTGTTCGGATAATAACGGTCAGGACAGGCAAGCTTACCGGTCCGATAATTATCAGGAAACGATTGTTGGGACGATATCAAAAGTGGACTCACAGTTCATTTTAATGAATGAAGAAAATGACTATCTGATATCCGGAATGGATCTTTCATCAATGGCTGGAAAGACGGTCGAGCTTACCGGTGTGGTGACTGAAAACGAAGGCGTCTTCACCATAGAGGTGTCGAGTCGGAAAGAGGTGGAGTTTGGTGAGAGTTGAGAACCGGAACTGAAATACCGCCATGTTCGAACAGCGGGTCAGGATAGAATTTTACAATAAATAACTTTGCCGTCGCCCGGACCATAAAAATCGTTTATCAAGGCGATGCGTTCAAAACCGACATTTTCATAAAATTTCCGGGTCGGCAGGTATTGTCTTCGTTGCGAGGTTTCGATGTAGATTCGATCCCCCTTCATTTTTTGAATTCGCGTCTCCGTTTTGTTGTAAATTCTTCTTCCCATACCTTTTCCTTGATAGTCCGGATGAACAGCAATCCAGTAGATATCAAAAGCGGAGGCCGTGCATGGTATGGACCCGTAACAGCAATAACCGGCCAAACTTTCCTTTCCATCCAACAACACAAATTCATACCCGCTGCCCGGACCCTCTGACAACCGATCATTTACGAGTTCCACGCCCACACCGATTTCACAAGACTTGAAAAAACCGGTGGCCTTTAAGACAGTTTCCACTTCAGCAACATCCCGGGGACGCGGCGTGTAGCGGAATGGTGTCTCTTTGACCTTTTTCACGGTGTTTCCGCCACCGTATATAAAAAAGTCGCAACAAACTTTTCAAATGTTTTTAATCCACTGACGGACATATACTCGTTGGCAACATGAGCCCTGCCGCCCTGTCCTAGCCCCCCCGATACAACCGGAAGGTCCAATATGCGTGAAAAAGTAAAATAGGGGGCCGCCCATATGGCCATAGGCCAGACCTGGGGTTCAATGCCATGGTGACGGTAGCTGGAAATCATGTGCTGGGCGATCGGAGCGGATACCGAGGTTTTTGACCAGGAATACGCGTCCCGCACCGTTACGGAAATGTCGTCGAATCCCTGCTCCAAAAGATAAGCCTTAAACTTATCGATGACCTCTTCGGGCTCCATATTGGGGCCGAACCGAATGTCAATCTTTGCCACGGCTTTTTTGGGAAGAAGGGTTTTTGTGCCGGGGCCGGCATAACCGGCCTGAAACCCGTTGATGTTAATCACCGGCATATACAGCCCTCTTTTCAGCAGATCGATCCCGTGGCGATCGTGTTTAAAGCACATGCTCTTCATCTCTTTTAGAAACATCTTTTCATCGAAGGTCTTTTCAAGCGTTTTCAACAGCGCCATGTCGTGGGTGTCCGGCAGCGTGACATTTTCATAAAAGTAAGGAATCCGAATGTTCTCCTTGTTGTCTGTCAACGAACTCAGAGCATGGAGCAGGCGCCATACCGGGGATGAGATCCACGCGCTGACAGACCCGTGAACCGATCCGGCTGCGGGACCGCCTTTTCTTCCTCCATGGCAGGTCAGATCCATATAGACGATGCCTTTCAAACCGAGATGCATGGCGACATCCCCCCGGGAATCCTGCGAAAAATCAAAATCCACAACCCCTTCCGCCTTTAGTTGATCCCTGTGCTCGGAAATGAATGATTTGAAATTGGGGCTGCCGATCTCCTCTTCGCCTTCAATAGTGAAAATAAGATTGAGGGGTATTTGATCAGCCGCCTGTATGGCTTCCAAGGCGTTGAACAGACCGCAAAGGGCACCCTTGGAATTGACTGCTCCCCGGGCAATGATACAATCGCCGGCACCGGGAATGGAGTGAACTTCCGCTTCAAATGGAGGGCTGCGCCAGTTTTTTTCTTCAGCAGGCTGTACATCATACATGCCGTAAATGATAAGCGTCTTGTCGGATTTTCCGTTGAGGCGGCCGTAAACAATTGGAAATGACGGGTCCCCGCAACAACGAACATCCCCCCCGAGGTCTTGAATCCATTTTTCCACTATCAGAGCGGTTTCCCGGATTCCTTCCCCGGTTGCCGAAATGCTTTTTTGTTGAAGAAATCTCCGGCACCTATCCAGATGCCGGGAAAACGAAGCATCGATTGCTGCATGGACAATGTCCAGTTTCGACTGATTCTTTACACCATACCGGCTATTTTCAGATAGATTCATAAGGCAACATCCATAATGTCAAAACTCCTAATGCACCTTGGTTATTTTGGATCGTGATGATTGGGGCAAAGGACGCTGCCGGGCAAATTTGATCATACGCTCCACCATCCGGTCGTAACTCAGACCGGACTTCGTCACGGCGGCCACGAAACCGGAGTCCGGACTCAGGCAGGGATTTGCATTTACTTCAAGCACATAGATATTTTCTTGCCGATCCACCCGTATATCCACCCGACCGTAGTCCCTGACACTCAGCAGTCGGGAACAGGTCATTGCCGCGATCTCAATTTTTCTTTGCAAACCGGAAGAAAGATTATCCGGGAATATGCGCCCGGTGCGATTATACTCAATCGACGACGGGTCCCACTTGGCCCGATAACCCACAATATGGTGCAGGTTCTCCGGTAAATGCGAAAAATCGATCTCCGCAATCGGGAGTGGGGCCAAAGACGGGTATCCCATGAGCGACACATTGAATTCCCTTCCATCGATATATTCCTCTATGATGACCGATCCAAACCGGGCAATAAAGCCGCTTAGTTTAGTCCTAAGGAGCGTTTTGTTTTCAAAAACAGAGGTCTGATCGATACCGATGCTGGCATCTTCGAACTGCGGTTTTACGATGACGGGAAATGTTAACGAATTGGGATTGAAATAGAGCGTGTCGCTCAGGGTGACTGATTTCGGGGTCAGGATACCCGAGGATTTGATTATCTGTTTTGTCAGCACTTTATCTGTCGAGATCATCAGGGACGAGGAGGGGGAACCGGTGAACGGGATTTCAAGAAGCTCCAGTATGGTGGCCGGATGGCCGCACAGGGTGGCGTCTTCGTCAACGGTCTCGCAAAGGTTGAATACCACTTGAATCTTGTGTTTTTTTAACTTGTATAAAAAAAGAGAGACATCTTTCGTAAAAGGAACCGGTTTCGGGTCGTATCCCAGGGCCGCCAGCGATGTCTTCACCGCATCTACCTGCGTCAGGATGTCTAACGAGTCAGCCGCCCCGTGAAGAGGCTTGTTGTATATAATTCCGACAACTTTAGGCATGGGCGTATCGTCTTTTTTTTCGATACGATGACGCAACGGGTTGTTGAATACGATAGCGCTCCATGGCTGATCGTACGATTGTTTCAATCAACCGGTTGTAAGGGAAACCGACTTTTTGCCCGATGATGCACAGATCAGAGTGGTGGGGATGAAGCCCGGCCAGCGGGTTCACTTCAATAAAGTTCGGCACTCCATTTTCATCGACACGCATGTCGATCCTTCCTGCATCAAGGCATCCCAGACCTTGCCAGGCCGTCAAAGCCGTGTCGGATGCCCGGTGCGCCAGATCATCGTCTGCTAGTCGGTAGGTCACGAGCGATTCATATTTTTGCTTGTTTTCATAAGAATAAACGTCCGGTTCAGCATTTTGGTTAAGCAGGACTTCGATGGTGCCGATGGATCGGGCCCGGCTGCCTGAACCCACAATACCCACAGTAAATTCTCTTCCCGGAAGAAACCGTTCCACCAGGACCGCTTGCTTGAAATTTTTTATTAGACTGTTGCAAACCTGCCGGAGTTCATCCATTTCATGGATCTTGGAAAATTTGTTAATGCCCTTTCCGGTGCCTTCGGCGATAGGTTTTGCAAACAAAGGAAAAGGGAGCGGTGCGGCGTGAAGATCCGTCCCTTCATCGACAATAAAAAAATCCGGTGTGGGGATTCCCATATCGCGGACGACCCGCTTGGTCATACCCTTATGAAGTGTCAGGGAGAGCACCATCGGATCAGAAAACGTATAGGGTATGGAGTTTGCCTCCAATAATGCCGGAACCTGGGCTTCCCGGCCGAGTCCCTTGAGTCCCTCGGCGATGTTGAATACAAGGTCCCATCGTTCGCCGATGCTGATCCGCCTGGTTAAACGTTGGATGTTGCCGATGCGGTCGGTTTCGAAACCTAAATCATGCAGGGCATGTTCAATTGCATCAATGGTTTCGGGTCGATCGAACTCGGCGGTTTCTTCTTCGCTGTACCCCATGTCCAGATAGTCCGACCGGAGGTCATAGGTGAGTCCGATGACAAACCGTTTACGTGAGCGGCTGTTAACGTTCAAGAGGTTAACGGTTTGCGACGAATCATGGTCCGCCGATAACGGATATCGGAACTCCCGGTTCTTATAATTCTTTACCACCAGCGAATCGCTTTCCCGTCGAAGGACGTAGTTCGGGAGCAGGGGAATCTTGCCTCCTCCTCCCGGTGCGTCGATTACATAGGCCGGTATCGCGTACCCACTGGTAAACCCACGCAGGGAACGAATCATTTGCAGGCCGGTTTCAATGGATGTGCGAAAGTGGGCGGAACCCGGAATAGGATCGCACTGGTAGAGGTAGTAGGGCTTTACACGGGCTTTCAGCAATCCATGGAAAAGGGCGGTCAAGGTAGTCGCGTCATCATTAATCCCTTTAAGTAAAACGGTCTGGCTGCCCAGAGGAATGCCGGCATCGGTCAGTCTCATACATGCCTGCAGGCTTTCGGGGGTCAGTTCATCAGGATGCGTGAAGTGAATGCTCATGTAGAGGGGATGATACCGTTTCAACATTCGTACCAGTGCCGTTGTGATACGCTGAGGCAGAACGGCCGGAACTTTGGTGCCGATACGGATCATCTCCACGTGGGCAATTCGTTTCAACCGGGACAGAATCCACTCCAACTGGTTATCCGCAAGCATCAGTGGGTCACCTCCGGATACGATGACATCCCGAATTTGACGATTCGTGTTGATATAGTCGATGGCGTTTTTCCATTGCGGCAATGTAAACCGACCATCTCTCTTGTTGCCCACGATCCTGGATCGTGTACAGTACCGGCAATAGGTGGCACATGTGTTGGAGACCATGAAAAGCACACGGTCCGGATAGCGATGAATCAATCCCGGAACAGGGGAGTGGTTTTCTTCTCCAAGAGGGTCCGCCTGTTCTCCGGGGCCATGGAGAAGCTCGCTCTCCACCGGAATTACGGTTCTTCGAACAGGGTGAAGGGGGTCGTTTCTGTCTATAAGGCCGGCATAATAGGGCGTAATGCTCAGCGGAAGCACGCTTATTGATGACCGCAGCGCTCTTTTCTCCTCGTCGGTGGGAGAAATGATCGTTTCCAGAGCGGATAATCCGGTAATGCGATTCCGCATCTGCCATTGCCAGTCGTTCCATTGGCTTTGGTTGATGCCGGGATAAAATTGTTTACGGAAAGAGTGGGTTTTCGGATTCGCAAAAAAAGATTTTGATAAGCGGTTGTCCGCCTGAGGAACCTCGGCGTCGCCCAAAGGTTCCTCCGGTTCTGAAAAAAGTGTTTCAGACTCCATTGATATGTCTCCTTTTCAAACAGGTTAGCTGTGCTAATCCTTTGCTTATTGGCCACCATTCCTGTGGCATATTCTATGCCAAAACGGTTTTCTTTTTTTACATCTTGTATGCCGATGTCGCATGGTTTGAGCGGCCGCGAATTGTCCCGTTGGTATGGGTAAAACTTATCAGAAATCATAGAATCGTGTCGGTTTGTAGACCCTGCATAGGACCACTCCCTCTTCTTCCGTTAATGGGGGTGGTCGGCAAGGACGACATCCTGACATGACGGTTCCGAAAGAATAAAAAAACAGGAACTTAGAGGTCTGATTTCTGTGGAAACCGGATGCGGCTTAGCCTTTAGAAAGGCGAATAACAACCACTATACGTTAAGATTCCGGTCAATTCACCATGATCAAATCAAATATAACTACAAGAAAATAAAGCGTAGCGGATATCGTGTATACTTTTAATAACCAAAACCATTGGAACAGCCCAATTTATTTTAATCCTTTTTAAAAATTGGCATTCTTTCTGCTATTTTTTGTAGTCGCAAAAAAGAATACAGACAAATTTCCATACTTTTTGGGCAACGTGTTTTTGCATTAGCAGACTGGAGGGAGGCGAGATGAAAATAAGACCACTTAGTGATCGTGTTGTCATTAAACGGGAAGATGAAGAAAAAAAAACAAAGGGTGGAATCATTATTCCGGACACCGCAAAGGAAAAACCGCAGAGGGGCACAATCGTGGCCGTCGGTCCGGGGAAGCGGGACAGGGACGGCAACCGGATTCCGCCGGATGTCAAGAAAGGGGATGTCGTCCTTTTTGGCAAGTATGCAGGAACGGAAATAAAAATAGATGGAAACGATCATGTGGTTCTGAGCACCGATGACATTTTCGGTGTGATCGACTAGCACAAGGAGATGATGAAATGGCTGTGAAAATTATTAAATACCGAAATGATGCCCGGGCAAAAATGCTACGAGGGGTTAATTGTTTGGCGGATGCTGTAAAGTCGACCTTGGGGCCCCGCGGCCGCAATGTGGTCCTTGAGAAATCATGGGGATCGCCAACCATTACAAAGGACGGGGTTACGGTGGCCAAGGAGATTGAGTCGGCTGACAGGTTTGAAAACATGGGAATTCAAATGGTAAAGGAGGTTGCCAGCAAGACCAGTGATACGGCCGGTGACGGCACCACCACGGCAACCATTCTCGCCCAGTCCATTTACAACGAAGGGCAGAAGCTGGTCGTTTCCGGGGTAGACCCCATGGCGCTCAAACGAGGCATAGATATGGGTGTTGAAGCGGTGGTGGCAAAACTTAAACAGATTTCGAAACCGGTTGCCGATAAAACGGAAATTGTGCAAATAGGAACCATCTCCGCCAACAACGATGGAGCCATCGGAAAGTTGATAGCCGATGCCATGGACAAAGTCGGGAAGGAGGGTGTCATTACCGTCGAAGAGGCCAAATCCATGGAAACCACTGTGCATTTTGTGGAGGGCATGCAATTCGACCGAGGTTATCTTTCGCCCTATTTTGTTACCGATGCCGAAAAGATGGAAGTGCGGCTGGAAGAACCCTACGTGCTTCTCCATGAAAAAAAGATCAGCCATATGAAAGACCTGCTCCCACTTTTGGAAGCCGTTGCACGCGAAGGCAGGCAGCTGCTCGTCATCGCAGAAGATGTGGATGGAGAAGCCCTGGCGACACTGATTGTGAACAAGCTTCGGGGCACCCTTAAGGTGGCGGCGGTCAAAGCCCCTGGATTCGGGGACCGGCGTAAGGACATGCTCGGGGACATCGCGACGCTGTGCGGGGGACAGGTGGTCTCCGAAGATCTGGGTGTCAAGCTGGAGAAAATTACCGTCAAGGATCTGGGGACATGTAAGAGCGTCCGGATCGACAAGGAAGACACGACTATTGTCGGCGGGGCGGGTAAAAAAGATGCCATTGCCGGACGTATTCAACAGCTGAGGGCCCGGATTGAAGATACCAAGTCCGACTATGATCGTGAAAAGTTGCAGGAACGTCTGGCCAGGCTGACCGGCGGTGTTGCTGTTCTGCAGATCGGTGCTGCAACGGAAACAGAGATGAAAGAGAAAAAGGCCCGTGTGGAAGACGCCCTGAATGCCACCCGGGCGGCGGTTGATGAGGGGATTGTCGCGGGAGGCGGCGTGGCGCTGTTGCGCTGTGTTTCGG
>Ga0180435_10004209_pt1 | contig 14190 bp, 13 predicted proteins | sample SS_ome_3_FD_132467 | JGI IMG/M metagenome (GOLD analysis project Ga0180435, IMG submission 132467) | Hypersaline lake sediment archaeal communities from the Salton Sea, California, USA - SS_3_S_1 metaG | ecosystem: Environmental > Aquatic > Non-marine Saline and Alkaline > Hypersaline >... | reverse complement strand
TACTGGGTTCTGCTATTGTCGAACTGTGGCATGAAGAAGCCGGCAAGACCTCGAAGCTTGTTTTTTCAGGGGACCTTGGTTACCGACAGTCAACGGTTATGAGAGATGCGGCAGTAGTTAACTCAGCAGATCTGGTGCTGATGGAATCCACTTACGGCGATCGGCAACATCGACCTTATGAGTCGACGCTGGCTGAATTGAAAGAGGTTTTTGATGCCGCGCGACAGGGTGGTGGCAACATTCTGATCCCCGCATTTGCCGTTGGACGAACTCAGGACCTGTTGTATCTGCTCAGCCAGCATTATCAAGAGTGGGGTTTGGAGAACTGGAGCGTGTTTCTTGATAGTCCCATGGCCATTCGTACCACGGAAACCTATGCACAGTTCCAGGACTTATTCGATGTGCCCTTATTTAATCGAGCGGGCGAAACGCCGGGATTACCAAATCTTGTATTGACACGTACCACGGAGGAGTCGATTGCGATCAATCAGGTGCGTTCCGGTGCAATCATTATTGCGGGCAGCGGTATGTGTACCGGAGGAAGGATACGACAACACTTTAAAACCAACATATCGCGCGAGGAAACCCATATTGTGATCATTGGCTTCCAGGCCTACGGCACCTTGGGACGCAGTCTGGTAGATGGAGCAACGACGATAAAGCTATGGGGTACCGAATATCCGGTTCGTGCCAGGATTCACACGGTTGGCGGGCTGTCAGCACATGGCGATCAGGCTGACCTGTTACAGTGGTATGACGAGTTTGAGGGCAACCCGCCGGTTGTTCTGGTACACGGAGAACCGGACGCTCAACGGACCTTGGCGCGGGAATTGCGCAAGCGGTCTGGCGTGGACGCCCGGATTGGGATTTATGCACAAACCATTACTATTGGTTAATCGGAATTATTAACGCACCTTAAGTATCCAGGTAAAATATTGATCTCAGGACAGGCGATCAGTCTTCTCCCGAGGCAATTGTCTCAGCTTCGATCAGGCGCGCACCGCGGAGTATGTTGCCAACGGCATAGTTGCCCTCGTGGCAGGCATATTCATAGACACGCTCCTCGGGCCTTTTTGTCGCCGGCCAGACGAAGTCACCTTTCCATTGCTCGGTCCACATGCCCGGATCGTTAACGGTGAATTCATAGCGCAGTGAATCAGCGTCGATGCGGGTGAAGCGTTCGACGACATGCAACGTGGGTGTAGTAGACACAAAACCCCAGTAGCCTTTGAAATTTGTTGTGTCTACGACAAGGGTATCGCCTTCCCACCAGCCGATGGAATCCCCCAGCCAGAACCTCATATGCTCAGGCAGATGTTCAGAATTCATCCGTACAACGCGTGCGTCGTGAACCATCTCGTTGAGTATCATTACCTGGTCGTCAGTCTGCACAATCCGATGCAGGTTATTGTAGATAGACGGCATGGCCGGCACCGCACCTCGGAAACTTGCCATACACCGGTCAGAGGCCAGGAGACGTTCCGGATGATCGAATGGCCCGGGTCGATCCCACTCTAACCAGTAGGCACTGCCATCGTTGTGCGTCAGCTGGTCTGCAACAATTCTCTGTCCCTCGATGGCCTCTGGTGTCAAGGGTGGATGGCGCCCGTTAGACGGTTGGGTAATGATCGAAGTGCGGAACTTGCCATCGACCAATGACATCGCATCACCTGGATCAACCCAGAAGCTGTTGTAACCGCCAACATTACCACCCGCACCGCCTGTGCCGTCACCGCCTGCAGGTGGTGCACCGCGATCGGGGTCGCTTGGCGCATCTGCGGCCGCCATTCTTTCGGCCCGCATCTTTACGATCTTCTCAGCCTGTTCGGGGGTCATGTAGAGGGATTCGCCGAACTCTTCTGGTCTCTGGACCGGCGTGAGCGTGGCGATGTCGTAAGTACCGCTGAGGTCCGGCTTGCCATTTTGTGTACGGGGCACTTCGCGCTCACCGGCCCAAAGCGGGGTGTTCAGCAGAAGTGCCGCTACTGTAAGAAGCGGAAAACAGATATTGTCGATGCGCATGATCAGAGGCTCCTAAGAGTAGCTATACATAGACGGTTCAGGCAAAAACTTGGACGCTCGCCAACACGTCGATAGAAATCGTTTGTCCATCCCCGACAACAATCATAGCGCTGCTTTCAACGCGGTGATTTACCGTAGACTAGCCCAAAAGCCTTCGTTTTATAACCGAGCAGTACCAGCAGCTCCTCGGACGCAGTATCAATAATTTCTTTGTCGAGGGAAAGAAACCAGTTTTCCTGGGTGCGATAAACAGGCCGGGTGTAGAAACCAAACAAACCGGCTCGCGATGCCTCGGAACGATTACAGCCTGTTCGATGCATCAGGCGACTTTCAAAAACGATCAAGGTACCGGCCGGTGCTATAACCTTTTCAGCTAATTCATCAAAAGAGGATGGGTCCAGATCATTTGCAAGATGACTGCCGGGAATCACTTCCGTCGCCCCATTGTCTGCTGTGAACTCATCCAGTGCCCAGGCGAAATTTATACCTTGTGGCCTGGGTGGCCACGGTTTCGGCATGTAGATTTGATCCTGGTGCCAGGCGCCGCCGTCGCTGCCGGGTTCAGCGATATTGGCGGAAATGTTGCTCAGCAGCGCCGGCCAGCCGACCACTTCCTCAAGAAGCGTCAACACAATCGGCAACTGAACCATTTCCCGGAACACCTTATGCCGATTCAGGATGTTCCATACGCGAACATTGCCTTCGCCATAGTCGAGTTCGAACTTGTCCGCCTCGCGAGAGAGGAGGATATCTTCCTGTGCGCCGCGATAAGTGGCATCCCGCGCCAGGCTGAGCTGTTCGTCGGACAGCTGATCTGATAAGAGTGCCAGGCCGTATTTCTGAAGATCAGATAACGCCTGATTCATGTCGTTGGTGATGTCAGGTAGCAAGAATATTCTCCGCTGCAGTTACAGTGGTCGCACATGGCAGGCGACGCTGCCGCCATCCGCCACCGGTTCATGCTCGGGGATCTGCTCTCGACACACCGGCTGCGCATAAGGGCATCGCCCATGAAAGGCGCAACCCGGAGGCGGATCCAGTGGGCTCGGGATTTCACCACTCAGCGGCGGTTCGCGGTTGGCGCGCTGGCGTTTAGGGTTCGGGACAGGCACCGCGGCCAGCAGCGCGCGGGTATAGGGGTGTGCGGGGGCTTCGAAGATGCGTTTTGTCGGGCCCTGTTCGACAATCCGCCCCAGATAAGTCACCGCGACCCGATCAGCGATGTGTCTGACCACACCCAGGTCATGAGAAATGAACAGATAGGCCATGCCGAATTCGTGCTGCAGATCTTCCAGCAGATTGAGGATCTGATTCTGCGTAGAAACGTCCAGTGCGCTGACGGCTTCGTCCAGCACCAGCAGCTTGGGTCGCAGCGCGATGGCCCGGGCGATGGCAACACGCTGTCGCTGGCCGCCGGAGAATTCGTGCGGGTAGCGCGCCATGTGATGTGCATCCAATCCAACCAGCCGCAGCAGGCGGAGGACTTCTGCTTCCAACTCCGCACCCTGGGCACGGCCATGCACTGCCAACGGTTCACCGACAATGTCGCGGATCAGCTTTGAAGGGTCCAGGGAAGCGTAAGGGTCCTGAAACACCATCTGCAGATTTGGTCGTACCCGGCGCAACCTGGCACCAGACAGCGCGGTCAGGTCTTCGCCATCCAGATGCACGCTGCCATTTGCGGGTTCAACCAGGCGCATGACAGCGCGGGCCAGGGTGGATTTGCCGGAACCCGACTCGCCGACCACTGCAAATGTTTCTCCCGCTGCCACGGTAAAGTCCATCTGTTGTACGGCTTTGAGCAGGCGTGCACGGGTCAACAATCCTGAACCAACTTTGAAATTTATGGCGAGGTTGCGTACTTCAAGCATCACTTGCGCCCTGTAGTGACAGCGTTGGATGCAGCGGACAACGGCTGCGATGTCCAGCAGCACCCTCGAGTTGGGGCAGAGTTGCGCTACATGCCGGCGTAGCATAAGTACAGCGTGGTGCAAACCGGCACCCGCCTGGAAGATCCCAAGGCACCGGTGGTGAGCCGGCAATCACCGACAGACGTTCCCCGGGCTGGCCAAGCTGGGGCATGGCGCGCAGCAATCCTTCTGTGTACGGGTGCGCGGGTGCTGCAAACAAGTCCGCAACGTCGGCGGTTTCGACGATTTGACCGGCATACATTACCGCCACCCGGTCGCAGATATCCGCCACTACGCCAAGGTTGTGGGTCACAAACAACATGCCCATATCGAAGCGCTCCTGCAGCTGGCGCAAAAGGTCGAGAATCTGCGCCTGGACTGTTACGTCCAACGCCGTGGTGGGTTCGTCAGCAATCAGCAGCTTTGGCTCGCAGGCCAGCGCCATGGCGATGGCGGCGCGTTGGCGCATGCCGCCGGAAAATTCATGCGGATAGGCTTTGGCGCGCTGGCGTGGATCGGGAATACGAACCAGATCCAGTACCTCCACGGCACGGTCCATGGCAGCGCGTCGCCCCAGCCCCATATGGGTGCGCACGCTTTCCGCAATCTGTTCGCCGATGGTGAATGCCGGGTTCAGGCTGGTCATCGATTCCTGAAACACCATCGCCACGTCGCGCCCGCGACGTTTGCGCAGGAGGGCATCGGGCAGGGTCAGCATGTCCTCACTCTGCAACAGAATTCGGCCCTGGCATATGCGCCCCGGGGGCGTGGGCACCAGGCGCATGATGGACAGTGCACTGACAGTTTTGCCGGAGCCGGACTCACCTACAAGGCCCAGGGTTTCCCCTGGTGCGATCTCGAAGTTGATGCCATCAACTACGGTGACCCACCCGTACTCGGTCAGAAACTCCACGGCAAGATTTTCTACCTGCAGCAGCATCAGTTTTCCGTGCGCACTTCGCGGCCGAGGGCATCGCGCAGGCCGTCACCAATGGTGTAAAGGGCAAGCACGGTAATGGCAATGGCGAGGCCAGGGAACACGATCAGAGACGGCGCATGATCAATATATCGAATGCCGCGGCCCACCATGGCACCCCAGCTCGAATCCGGCGGCTGCGTGCCGAGGCCGAGAAAGCTCAGGCCTGCTTCGGCCAGCATAGCGACGCCGGCAAACACCGATATCTGCACAAACAGCGGCGATACCACATTCGGCAACACATGCCGGGTAATGATCCAGGACTCGGTACAGCCGATGCTGCGTGCCGCTTCCACATAGGTTTCAGAAGCGACACTCATGGTGGTGGCTCGCATCAGGCGCAGAAAGGTTGGCGACAGCAGAATGCCGACCGCGATCATGGCGTTGGTCAGGCTGGGTCCCAGTACGGCGATGATCGCCACCGCGAGAATCAGCGGCGGAAAGGCCATCAACGCATCTGTGGCGCGCATGGTGAAACTGTCCACATAACCACCGGCCAGTCCGGCGATCAATCCTGGTGGGACGCCTATAAGCAGGGCAATCACCACTGCCTGCAGCGCTGCCAGCAGCGATACCCGGGCAGCAAATAACATGCGGCTGAACACATCGCGGCCAAGTTCGTCGGTGCCGAACCAGTGACTGGCGCTTGGCCCCTGCAGCACGATATCCAGATTCAATGCCAGCGGATCGTATGGGGCAATCCATGGCGCGGCGAGCGCAGCCAGCGCGAGCAACACCACGAACGCAAGGCCCGTCAGTGCCAGCCGCTGGCGGGCAAAACGGCGCAGAAAACGACGCAAAGCGCTGGGTGAGGCCTGCTCTGTTGTATCGGACGCAGTTTTCATTGCGGTCGTACCTTGGGATTAAAGTAGCCGTAAGAGATATCAACCAGGAGGTTGATTAACACGGCGACGAACACTGCCAGGATGACCACACCTTGAATCATCGGCAGATCCCGGGTGAACACCGAGGCCACTGCAAGCTGCCCAATACCGGGCATGCCGAAAACCTGTTCTACGATGATGGTGCCACCAAGCAGCGCGTTGGCCTGCACGCCGAGGATCGTCACCATGGGTATGGCTGCGTTTTTCAAACCATGTTTGATGACCACACTGCGGTTCAGTAATCCTTTGGCCTGCGCGGTGCGGATGTAGTCCTGGTGCATCACATCCATCATCGCGCCGCGTAACTGACGGGTGAGAATAGCGGCGGCGGAGAAGCCGAGGGTAAATGCCGGTAGCGCGATATGTGACCACCACTGCAGCGGGCCCTCTGATCAAGCTGCGTAGCCGGTCGCCGGAAACCACGCGTGGCGTATGGCGAGCAGCAGCGCGAGCATCAGGCCCAGCCAGAAGTTCGGAATCGCAAGGCCAGCTGATGCGCCCACGGTGACAATCCGGTCGAGCAGGCTGCCGGGGCGGGTGCCAGCCAGAACGCCAGCGGGCACGGCTATAAGCAGGGCAATGATAATGGCCGCGCCGGCCAGGGACAGGGTCACAGGCAATCTTTGCAGCAGCACCCCTGATACGGACTGTTCAGAAAATAACGACGTACCTAAGTCGCCCTGCAAGAGACCGGCCAGCCAGTGGCCATAACGCACCAGTACCGGTTCGTTCAGCCCCAGCTCTTCGCGGATGCGCTCCACGGTTTCCGGAGACGCATCTTCGCCGGCCAGCAGATACGCTGGATCGCCGGGGATTAGCAGCACCATGGAAAACACCAGCAGTGACACCACCAGCAGCAGTGGGATCATGGCGAGCAGTCGTTCTGCAATGAATCTGAACATCAGCGCCGTATCCTCACACCACGAAATTCGGGTTTGTTGCCTGACGCCCAAACCTGCATACCTTCCACTTCAGGGCGCAGCGCAAATGTAGAAGAGGGCAGATACAACACCAGATCTAAAGCCTGACGGGTAATCTCTGCCGCGGCGGCTTGCAGCCGCGCCGGCCGCTGTTGCTGATCAATTTCCTGCCGCGCATCGCGGGCTAAACGCATCAGTTCGGGGGTACTGTGGCCGCCGGGATTGGGCAGCGAGCCTGGGGTAAACAGCAGGTCGATGGTTTGTGACGGGTCCGGACGACCGCCCCAGGTCACCAGCGCAGCGTCACCTTCCGATGTGCCGTAAAAACGCTCACTGATCTGCGCGCCTTCCAGAACCCAGGGCACCGCGGTAACGCCGATCTCGGCGAACTGATACTGCAGAACTTCAAAAAGGGGCATGTAGCTGGGAATATTCGGCACGATCAGCTGGAAGCTGAAGCCCTTATTGAGACCGGCTTCAGCCAGCAGTGCGCGCGCCCGCTCTGGATCATAGTTGTAGTAGCCGGCACCTGTTGCTGCATCATGTGCCATATAGCCGGTGGGAAAATGTTGGGCTGAAGCTTCACCGTAGCCAAAACTCAGCGCCCGCACCAGGGATTTGCGGTCCACCGCGTGGTTCAGTGCCTGGCGCACCCGCAGGTCGGAAAATTCGGAACGGTTGCGGTTCAGCTGCATGTGCAGCACTTCCAGGCCCACGCCTGTTTGCACCTGCAGGTTGTAGCGTTGTGCCTGTTCAATCTGCAGGGTACCAATTGTTGTGCCATCCACCTGGCCGGAGCGTACTGCGTTCAGGCGGGTGGTGGTATCTGGCGTGAGCACCAGCTGCAGACGCTGTACACCTGCATCCTCAGGAGCCCAGTAGTTATCAAAACGCTCGTACACCGAGCGGTTGCCGAGAAGAAACTCCACGTGCCGGAAAGGGCCTGCGCCCACTCCTTTGAGGTCCAGACCGCCGGCTTGCAGCGCGCGCGGGCTGACCATCATGCCGGCTCGGTCAGAGAGAATGAGCGGCAGCGCGGCGTCCGGAGCGTTCAGGTGTAGTCGCACGTGTAATGGATCGAGTATTTCCACGCGCTCGATGTGTTTGAGCTCTGCCTTGACGGCACTGCCGAGCACGGTCTTGGCTCGCTCGATGTTGATTGCCACGGCCTCGGCGTTGAACGGTTCGCCGTCGTGAAAGGTCACCCCGGAACGCAGATCAAGATCCAGCCACGTACCGTTTGGGCCAAACCGCCAGGCACTCGCCAGGCCCGGCACGGCGACACCGGCAGGGCTCATATGGATGAGCCGATCGTAGACTGGAAACAGCCAGGTATTATCGTAGCTTGAAGTTGCGCGGTGCGGATCGAAGCGCGTGACCCCGGAGGCTAAAGCAAAGGTTGCGGTAGCGTTTGGATCTACCTCGGCATTGGGGTTGTACTGTGGCAATTCCGGTCCACACCCCACCAGTGTAGATAGAAGTAGAAACACGATGCACAGATCGCGCAGGCATGTGTTCAGCGCCATCCCCACCTTCTCCCCGGTACAGCTGCCCATGAATTCCCTGTATCAACCGGGAAAGTAAAACACGTTTAATTGTCGGCGTACATTGAGGTAGGTGACAAAAAGTGCTTTGCCGGCAAGCCAAACGCCGGGCGGCGCTGTGTGGACTGATGCTTGCGGCGGATTCAGAATAGAGCGCACACCAGGCCTGGTCGAATCCGGTGCTGGAAAAATTGAACCGTGCACTCAGTCTGTATCAATTGGTACGGTTGTTGCTGGAGGTGGCCTGGGTTTCAAAAAAATTGGGGAAGCAATGATGTCAGGTGCAAGTTCAGCAGAACCCGTCGTCGCAATCGGCAGGCATGTACATAACATTGAACGGACATCTTTTTAGTTGTGGACAAAGTCAGCTTAATGGCGTTAATCGGCGTGCTCACAATTGCATCCCAGTTGCTCGCGTACCGCTACAATATCCCCTCGATTCTTCTACTCCTGCTCAGCGGAATCCTGGTTGGTCCGGTACTTGGATGGTTGGATACAGACGCCCTGCTTGGAGACCTTCTGTTTCCGATTGTCAACCTGGCAGTGGCCATCGTGTTGTTTGAAGGCGCGCTGACATTGCGTTTTCGAGATCTGCAATACACGGGCACCGCGTTATGGCGGATGTTGAGTATCGGGGTTCTTGTAACCTGGTCCATTGTTACCTTGGCTACGCATAGCCTGACCGGACTGGATTGGCCGCTTGCCATTCTGTTCGGCGCGATCATGGTGGTGACAGGGCCAACCGTCATTCGACCGATGCTCAGAGCAGTTCGTCCAACCGCAAAAGTCGCCAAACTGCTCAATTGGGAAGGCATTGTTATAGACCCTTATGGCGCTTTGTTAGCAGTCGTCGTTGCTGACGCCATTTTCGTAGTGGGCCAGTCGAGTAGCTATGCCAGCGCGCTGTTGTTGCTGCTGAAAATGCTTGCGGTAGGTGGTCTGAGTGGCATTGCTTTCGGTTATGCCACAAGTTTTGTGCTGCAACGGCGTTGGATTCCTGACTATCTGCAAAAAGTTGTCACTTTACTGACGGTAGTCACGCTCTTTGCGATTTCAAACAAGCTGAGTCATGAATCAGGACTCATTGCCGTCACAGTGATGGGTATCTGGATGGCCAATGCGGACGTCTGGGTGGAGGAGATCCTCGATTTCAAAGAGTCCCTCAGTATTCTGTTGGTTTCTGGTCTGTTCATATTGTTAGCGGCACGGCTGGATCTGAACGCGCTTGTCTCTGTGGGCTTTCCCGCGCTTGTGCTTGTCCTTGTGGTTCAGGCAGTCGCCAGGCCACTGGCCATACTACTGTCCACCTGGCCAGGTGATCTGACCTGGCGGGAACGCGGGTTATTGGCCTGGATAGCACCACGCGGGGTTGTTGCTGCGGCAATTTCTGCTCTTTTTGCGCTGCGACTTGAAGAGCAGGGTTATCCTGGCGCCAATCTGCTGGTTCCCCTCGCGTTTTCAGTGATTATTGGGACCGTGGTCTGGCAGAGCTTTACTGCGCCAGCTCTCGCGCGTTGGCTTAAGGTGGCTCAGCCGAAACCCAAAGGTATTCTTTTTGTTGGCGCCAGCGATTTAGCGGTTGAAATTGCGAAAAAGCTGGATGAGGACAACATTCCGGTGATGGTTGTCGATAGTGCGTGGGAAAATATTCAGACAGCGCGTATGGCAGGACTTTCGACTTACTATGGCAGACCGACGTCGGTGCATGCAGAACGTTATCTTGATCTGACGGGATTGGGGTACCTGTTTGCGATGGAGTTTCGTGAGCCGGATAATGCACTCGCTTGTGTAAAGTTTGCTCGGGAATTGGGTAGCCAGAACGTTTTTACCCTCCTACCCTCATTGGAAATCGAACAACACGCGAAACAGCACGTTTCTCTCAGCTATCAAGGGCGGCAGCTGTTTGGTGAAGATGCCAGCCATGTCAAACTCCTGGCGTTACTGAGAGAGGGTGCAGAGCTGAGCAGCACGCATCTCACAGAAGATTTTGATTGGACTAGCCTGCAACGTCGGCATTCTGCACTATACGCCCTGTTAGCTTGGGACGAGCAACAGAATCTACGCATCAATGTGACAGGTGAGGCGTTCGAGCCGCAACCTGGCGAAAAAGTATTGAGTCTTATTGTTGACAAAGAATCGGATGATCACAGGCGATCTGAAGGCAGTTGATATTTATTGTTAGAAAGAGTGATGAATGCACGCAAGAATTATCGATCTGGTAAGGCGCTTCAGAGGCAGCTATTGGTTTATTCCTTCGCTGATGGTGGGCTCAGCCTGTTTGCTTGCCTTGTTTTGCGCGTGGCTCGATGCTGAATATTTCGATGAAAAAACGCTAAACGCTGCCTGGTTGTATCAGGGTGACTCCGCCGGCGCCCGAGCAGTCCTGGCCGCCATTGCAACCTCAATGATAGGTGTCGCGGGTGTAACGTTTTCCATGACCATTGTGACGGTTTCGTTTGCAGCGTCAAACATCGGGCCCCGTCTGATTGACAACTTCATGCGAGACAAAGGCAATCAGGTGACCTTGGGCACTTTCATTGCAACCTTTGCTTATTGTCTGTTAGTGCTGCGAAGTGTAACCGATCCGAGTCAGGCCGGTGAAGGTGGACATGTACCACACTTCTCGTTGCTGGTGCCATGCTGCTGACCGCGCTGAGTGTCATCAACCTTATTTATTTCATTCACCATATTCCGGAGTCAATCAATGTAGGTACTCTGGCACATAAACTTGCGCATGATTTGCAGGTGCAGATTAAACGTGAGTTTCCATCCGCTGTTAACTCAGAAGAATCTGAGGCGAGTGAAGTGCCTGGCGTTCAGCAGAGTTATGAGGCAATGCGCGTCCAAGAATATGCTTTAAGGTCGAAAGTGGCAGGTTATATTCAGGTTTTAGAAGTTCGCGAGCTTGTTGCGGAGGCAGCCAGTAAGGACGTTACGTTACTGCTGGCGTGCAGACCAGGGGATTTTGTGAATCAGACAGATATCCTGCTGTATGTGTGGCCAGGTAAAGAACTGTCAGAGAGCGAAGCGGACAATTTGGCTGACAAGATCGTCGTGGGTGAAAAACGGACCAGTGATCAGGACTTTCTGTTTCTCGTCGACCAACTTGTTGAAATCATCCTGCGTGCACTGTCACCAGGGACAAATGACGCCTTTACGGCGGTGAGTTGTCTTGACTGGATACAATCGATTTTGCTTCTGGTTATGTCTCGTCGTCCAGAGTTAGCCGAGCGGTTCGACGAAGAGAAAAAACTGCGGTTAGTGATTCCCACCGTAACGTTTGAAGAGTTGACCGATGCCTTTTTCGTTCAGCCCCTGCAGTACGTGGCTGCTAATCGTGTTGCAGCTGTGCGAATGATGGAGGTGTTAGCTGCTTTGTTATCTGCTTCGCGAAATGCGACGCAGACCGAAATTATTCTCAAACATGTTGAACGCTTGAACGATGCTGCCAGGGAGCAGCTGACGGTAAAGTCTGACCAGGAAGATTTGCAGTCTTTGTATGTTAATACGCTTGCACGGGTGGCAGACCCTGTCGTTTGAGGTGATCGAGTGTTGAACGTGGCTGCTGGCACGACTATGGCATAACTTTCGCCATAGAGAGCAAAGTAGAGCCGGTAAAAATTGAGCCGGTCAACGGAGAAAATACGCTATGGTTGTTTCGTTTCACGCCCATGGGCACACCAAAATTACAATGTTTGGCGATGTTGCTATGGAATTTTTGCAAATGATGGGTCTACCTGCGCAGGTACCCGGTACGCTGTTGCCCGAGGAAATAGATTCGGCAATAACGGCGTTAAAAAATGCGCTGCAGTCTGTACCCGAGTCGTCAGGTAATGAGGAGGTCGTAGAACCGGCCGTAGAACCGGCCGTAGAACCGGACGAAGATCAGGAACCGCAGATCAGCATGTCCGCTCGAGCGACTCCTCTCTTGAAATTGCTTGAAGATGCAAAGCGAGACGAGACTTACGTCTCCTGGCAGGAAGGATTTTCGCGTAGATGAAGTCCTCGCGTTTTCTCTGCTTAAAAATTCCTCTGATATGTCTATTTTGCCTGTCAGCGGTAACATTTACTGATGTAGCCTGGGCAGAGTCTGCTGACGATAAGCAAGTTTCGTCAGGTGCTGAGGTCATATCAACCGATTCCACTGACGCAACTGATGATGCTATCCAAAATCGCCTGGAGGCGATTTTTTCAGAAGTGGATACGTTGAACAAAGTGACGGTCTCTGTCAGTGAGGGTGTGGCGACGCTGTCCGGCACTACTTCGAATGATGAGCGCGCAAACAGTGCGCTGAATCTGGCTCAACGCCTTGCGGGCGTGGTCACGGTGCAGGATGAAATCCAGCGCACACTTGACCTGCAGGATAACTTGTCGCCTTTAGTCGACGAACTCAGCTCGACGTTACTTCGTTGGTACAGGGCTCTGCCGTTGCTTCTGCTCGCGCTTGTAGTCTGTGTAACGATCACCTACATCGGCCATTTTCTTGCCGGCATCAACAGGTTCTGGGAGCGGCTTGCGCCTAACGTTTTTTTAGCCGACTTACTGGCGCAGACCTTTCGCGTTGCCGCGTTTATTCTGGGGTTGGTGATTGCGTTGAGTTTGATTGGCGCGAACACGCTTACAGGCACCGTGCTTGGCGGCGCAGGCGTTGTGGGTATCGCGGTTGGTTTTGCGGTACGCGATACGCTGGAGAACTACTTTGCGAGTATTCTGTTGAGTGTGCGCCAACCTTTTCGAGTAGGTGATCATGTCCTGATCAATGAGCACGAGGGAAACGTCGTTCGGTTAACCTCCCGCGCAACAGTGTTGTTGACACTGGATGGCAACCACCTGCGGATCCCTAACTCGGTAGTTTTTAAAGGCGTCATTTTAAATTATTCAAGTAATCCGGAGCGCCGCTTTAGTTTTGAGCTCGGGGTAGACGCCGACGATGATCCCATTGCCGCTCTGCGTACAGGCATTGAAGCCATGTCTACGTTACCGTTTGTACTGGTAGAACCTGAGCCCTCCGGCCACATCAGCGCGGTGGGAGATTCGAATATCCTGCTCCGGTTTCAAGCCTGGATTAACCAACGTGAGGCAGATTTTCTGAAAGCCAGGAGCCGCGCAATCAGCGTGGCCAAACAAGCGCTTGAAGAAAAAGGATTCACATTGCCTGAACCGATCTATCGATTGCGTTGGGATAATCTGAATATTCAGGATAACTCGCTGCGCGTTTTAGCATCTGAGCGCTTGCGCGATCGGAAAGATGGAAATGACAACAGCAATTCCTCGGCCCAGGAAAATGCCTCGCTTTCAGATGAGGACAAAGCAAACTCGGAGCTGTTAGACGTATCACCGGATTCAGCGCTGGAATCCAAAGTGATCGAAGAGCAGAGCGAAGCGGCAGAAACAAATCTGCTTGATGCAACAAAACCCATCGAGTAATGGCAGATCCGCTGCGTCTGCAAGCTGATCCAGGCACTCCTGAGTCGATGTGTTGGGATCAGGCTTTAGCAAAGTTCGCGTTGGCGAATTCCCAGTTGATGATGTGATCCAGCAGCGATCGTAAATAAGCTCCACGATCATTCTGATAATCCAGATAGTAAGCATGTTCCCATACATCTATTGTGAGCAGTGGCGTGGCATCGCTTGTCAAAGGCGTCTGCGCATCGGTAGTGCTGGTGACAAAAAGTTTGCGCTCGTTCGGTTCCCAGCACAGCCAAGCCCATCCGGAGCCGAATTCACCGGCACCGGCATCCTGTAGAGCATCCTTTAATGCCTCGATATCGCCAAAATCGTTATTGATCTGGTGTTGCAGTTCAGAGCTTGGTGAGGTGGAGTTGCTGGCGTCCAGGCTTTGCCAGTAGAAGGTATGATTCCATACCTGTGCGGCGCAGTTGAAGACATGGCCGTCCGAGGTAGAGATGATGTCTTCCAGGGATGCGTCCCGCC
>Ga0180435_10004208_pt1 | contig 14198 bp, 11 predicted proteins | sample SS_ome_3_FD_132467 | JGI IMG/M metagenome (GOLD analysis project Ga0180435, IMG submission 132467) | Hypersaline lake sediment archaeal communities from the Salton Sea, California, USA - SS_3_S_1 metaG | ecosystem: Environmental > Aquatic > Non-marine Saline and Alkaline > Hypersaline >... | reverse complement strand
GACCTGCACGTCCGTTTTGATTGGCAAACCGATAGCGTCGATGCGCATATCGGGTCAGGCACCCTCAATTGGCTGGATGCTGAGGCCAGGACAGGACCGGAATTGACACTTTTTTTCAGCGACGAGCAATGTGCACTGGATATCTTCAATGCACGGCGAAGTCCGATTGACGCCTTCATGCATGGTGATTTTCGCAGCAGCGGCTACATTATCTGGACCTTTGCACTGCTGCGAATATTTGCCGCACCAGTGCCCCAGGCATCTGCATCAGAAGCCGATCAAGCCTGATTGCGGCGTCGTATGAATTCTTCGATGAGCCATCCGGAAATAGCGGTTCTGGGCGGTGTCTGCGGTAAGTTGTCGGGTTTGAACCACTTTGCGTCTGCAATTTCGTCAGCCTGACAGACAATCTCGCCACCGGCGTATTCCGCGTGAAAACCCAACATCAGTGAGTTCGGAAACGGCCAGCTCTGCGAACCAAAATATTCGAGGTTATCAACACGGATGGCCACTTCTTCAAATACTTCTCGATGTACGGTCTGCTCAATGGACTCTCCGGCCTCTACAAATCCAGCCAACGTGCTGTACATGCCATTCGGCCAGCCGATGTTGCGTGCCAGCAGCATCTCGTCACCGCGGGTTACCAGCACAATTATACTGGGTGATAACCGTGGATAATTAATCAGGTGGCATTTAGGGCATTGCTTGGCGCGATCATTGGGGTGGTCTTCCATTGGGATACCACAACGCCCGCAAAACTGATGAGTTTCGTGCCATTCAATGACCTGTTGTGCACGACCCGCCAGATAGAACAGCGATGCTGATGTGCGCCCGAGCAGGCCACGCAGAGCTGTTGTCTGGAACCCCTCGGTGAGCTGCCCATCTGCAGAAAGAGCATAACAGGGCCGATCCCCATAGTGCCCGAGAAAATGCTTGCTGGAAGTTTCCATATCGAACCAACGGAAGTCGTCGGCAGTGGTGGGTTCCGGTACACCTTGAACAGATTTGATGATTAACTCTCCGCGTTGAAACACGAAGTACCAGGCGTCGCCATGGTCTGCATCATCGGGTTCAATATGTGATGGCAGAAATTCATCTGGATCATGTGGCCACATGCCATCTCTCCTCTAACAAAAAAAGCAAAACTACCACATCTGCGATAGCCCCTGTTGTCAACCTACTCTGCCGACCCGCTGCGCCATACGGGTTGACCGCCGGACTTGGCACTGAGCATATCAAGATAAGCTTCGTGAGCAGCTGTTTCTTCACTTGTTGCACGCACCACGCGCAGACCTTCAGCACGTAGACGTTGCGGAGCAGATAAGGCGGCAGTATCCGCATTATTGGAATCCTGGGCGCTACCAAACATATGCGTCTGCCCACCGGTCATCAACAGGTAGACGTCAGCCAGTATTTCCGCGTCCAGCAACGCGCCGTGCAGTTCGCGATGGGTGTTGTCTACTTCATATCGCCGACATAACGCATCAAGATTATTTTTTTGTCCAGGATGTTTGCTTCGGGCCAGTGCCAGGCTGTCTTTGATGCGACAGATGTTTGCTGTTAGTGGTGTTCCGGGGAGACGTTTGAACTCGCTGTCCATAAATCCGACGTCGAAGGCGGCATTGTGAATCACAAGTTCTGCGCCTTTGATAAAATCGATAAATTCCTCGCAGATGTCAGCAAACAAAGGTTTGTCCCGCAGAAATGCGCGTGTTATCCCGTGTACTTCCAGCGCGCCTTCATCTATGTCTCTTTCAGGATTGACATAGTGATGGAAGTGGCGGCCGGTCAGACGTCGGTTAACCACTTCTACCGCGCCAATTTCAATGATGCGATGGCCCAGTTCTGGTTCGAGTCCGGTGGTTTCTGTATCAAGTACTATCTGCCGCATCGACGTCTCCTGCCTGGTTCACTGCTTTGCTTCACGACAAGCGGTTATCCGCCAGTAACTCATCTATTGCATCGTTTGCAGCCTGATCCACCAGGTCGTTCTCCGGATGTCCGCTGTGTCCTTTCACCCAATGCCACTCAACTGTGTGATCTGCCAACGCCGCATCAAGCTGTTGCCACAGCTCTTTGTTTTTTACCGGTTGCTTTGACGCCGTTCGCCAGCCATTACGCTTCCAGCCGTTGATCCATTGAGTTATACCCTGACGAACGTATTGTGAATCGGTTGTCAGAGAAACAGTACTGGCCTGTTTGAGGGCCAGCAGACCTTCTATAGCCGCTGTCAGTTCCATACGATTGTTAGTGGTTTCCCTCACCGCACCTTTGATGACTTTTTCACTGCCTGCTGATCTTAACAAGGCTGCCCATCCGCCGGGACCGGGATTACCCCGACAGGCTCCGTCGGTAAAAATTTCTACAAAATGCTGATTCAAGGTTTGATTCTTCGCCAACTCGATACACTAGGATAAGCGACAGGGGCTAAAGTGTGGCGATCTTTTTTACTCAGGCGTTGCGGTTTCATCGGCAAAGCCTGTTTTACCGCACTGATCAATAACAGGCCAGCGAACGGTAAATTCAAATTATTAGCACGATGCGAGTTGGTCTGCTCGTGTTTTTCCAGCAGCGGTAAATCCAGCTTTTTCAGAAGCCGCGGAAACGGTAGCCCGTAGCCACAATAGAGGGGGCGCACATCCAGTTCGTAACCCAGCAAGGTAAGCCAATCAAAAAGGCGTAGCGGATTGACGAGTTGTTGTCCGCTCAAAACGTCTTTAAAGACCCGGGCATAAAGTCGGCGGATTCCCATCATACTCATTGGATTGAAACCACTGATCAGGAGCCGCCCGCCCGGAGCCAGCACACGGGTTACCTCGCGAAGCGCAATCCGCGGATCGTCAGTATCTTCCAATGCATGATGTAGAACAAATGCATCAATGGTATTTGATTTGAACGGCAGCGCTTCCAGACGGCCACCTAAACTGGCGATATCGCTCTGGCCGCGTTGCACACTCTGCTGCAGGAAGCAGGAATGTCGCACCATGCATCGCTGCAAAGCATTGGCACTGGCCGGATGCTCGCCAGCCCAGATGATAACGTCACCGTGCAGGCGGCGTACAAACGGCGCCATGGCAACAGCCTCAAAGGCCAGGGTTTCCTGCCCCAACGGCGAGTCCCAGAGGTGGTTCATCGATCTATTCGGTGTGTCACCGTTATCTGTGTCACATTGAGGGTTCGGTTTGGTTGCCAATGGTTTTACATTCCGCCAAAGTGAAGAGAAATCGAAGTGTCTGGCCGCAGGTGCTACACATAAGCGCCACTCAGAAAAAGAGCCACATATAAACACTGGATTTAGGGGGAGTTTGCCATAGGCAGTACGTCTTCGGCAAAAAAACCGTTTTCTATGGACTTGAAAGGCAAAATTTATTGATTCTCTCTCATGAAACTGAAACCGGCGCGATAATCGCCGGCAAAATTGCGGCCTGCAAGATGTGTCTGCTTGGCTTGTTGGGCTCAATGCTGGCCGCCAGCTGCCAGATGGCGCCTCATGCGCAGAGTCTGCCTGTAGCAGCCGATGAGACAGGCATAGAACAAACTCAACCCCTATTGAGGATTGAGTCTGGAGTCGCTCTAGCAGGCGCTCAGGCAGCCTTAGCCATGGATTTATCTGCGGCTCCGGTGCGCACACCTGCGCCCCCCCCGGAACCCGATCTGTGGCGCGACATGCGGGCGCATATGCACCTGGATCTGTATCTGGATCAACCCCGTGTGCAACAGGAGTTGCGCTGGCTGAAGCGTCACCCGACTTATCTGAAACGGCTGCAGCCTCGGTTGCAGAATTACCTGCCATTTCTTTACAGCCAGACACAGCTACGCAATTTACCTGCTGAATTAGCCCTGCTGCCCATTGTTGAAAGCGCACTGGATACCTTTGCGTTTTCACATGGCGGTGCCGCGGGTCCGTGGCAGTTTGTGCGCGGTACGGCGCGCCAGTATGGTCTGGAGATAAACGATTGGTACGATGGTCGTCGAGATGTTGTCGCTTCAACTGAGGCAGCGCTGGACTATCTCACCTATCTGAACAAACGATTCGACGACTGGTATTTAGCCTTAGCGGGCTACAACGCCGGGCAGGGAAACGTTTCGCGAGCACAACGTAAAAATCCAGGCGCCGGTTTCTTTGATCTGCGCCTGCCAAAAGAAACGCAGGCTTATGTGCCTCGTTTGCTGGCGCTCAGTGCGGTGATCAAAGATCCTGCAGCCTTTGGCATAACATTGCCGAAGGTTGAGCCCAGAACTACTTTCCACAGCCTCAATACACATGGACAGTTTCAGTTAACCAAGCTCAGTGAAGCGCTCGAGCTGGACATGGATGACATTTACCGCTGGAACCCATCGTTGAATCAATGGGCGACACCGCCGCAAGGACCGCACCGATTAATCGTCCCTGCAGCGATCGACCCGGTTCTGGCGCAGAGTAAAATTGATGCGATCCCCGCCGGTGAACGCGTGGATTGGCAGGAAATAAAAGTTAAGTCTGGTGATACCCTCAGTCAGATTGCCCGTCGCCATGGCACCGATGTCACATCGTTGCGGCTGGCCAATAATTTGCGAGGATCAACTATCCGTGCAGGTAAAAAGCTGCTGATTCCTAAACACGCAGCCGCGCTGAAAACGACACCGCGCAGTGCCAAAGGTGATGTTGACTATGTTGTCGCCGCAGGCGACTCATTGTGGACCATTGCGCGCAAGCACAACGTCGATATGACTAAACTCATGCGCAACAATCACCTGGGTCCCAAAGATACGCTGGCTGTCGGTAAGACATTAAAGATCCCAGGGGTCTCCGGGCAAACGCGCAAAGTGACGCGCAAAGTACACTATAAGGTTCGAAGTGGAGACTCACTGGCGAAGATAGCCGGCAAGTTTAATGTTTCGATTAATCAGATAGCCAACTGGAATAAGCTGGATAAAGCACGTTATCTGCAACCTGGTCAGCCGCTGCAACTCTACGTTAACGTGGTTGGCGGCTGACGCTGTCGGCTGATTGAAGTTAACTGGCTGGCAGCTTGACGCCGAGCTGCTGTCTCGCCGCTTCAAAGAAACCCTGGAAATCCAGACGAGCGGCGCGATTTTCGGCAACCTGCCGCAATTGTTCGATTTCTGCGTCCGTGGTTGTGTTGGGATCTCCCTGGATAACCCGGGTTACGGTGATCAACGCTGCACCATCTGGTAGATCGGACATGCCCACGGATTTTTCACCGGGCAGAGGACGTGCAAGATCGAAAGCCGCTTCGAGTACTGAACCGGGAATACCCTGGCCACTGTTAGCACGCGCTGCCAACTCAAAAGTCTGCCACCGACTGCCAAGGTCCCTGGCAATGTCAGTGACACTCTCACCCGCAGTGAGACGTTGTATTCCCTCTGCTTTTGCAGCTTCGATAGCGGCAAGTGCGCTTTCACGTACAAGTTCGCTGCGTATCTCTTCAGCAACCTGGTCCAACGGCACGGGTTCTGGCTCATATTGCTTATCAACGCGTACGACAACAATCTGTGCATCGTTAAGCTCAATGGCGTCACTATTGGTGCCCTCCAGAACGTCGTTGCTGAACAGTACCGAGGTGACCTTTGGATCGTTCAGTAGCGGATCTTCGTTAACCCCGGTCTGGCTGACGCCGGTTACTTTTGTGACCGATAAACCCATTGTTGCGGCTGTGTTATCCAGTGAGAAGCGCTCATCGTAGGCTGCACGTTCCAGTTCCAGAGCTTTGTCAATAAACAGATCCTGTGCCTGGATTTCGCGCATTCTGAGGGTCAACTGATCCCGCATTGTGTCGAATTCCGGATACTCCGGTACAACAATATTTTTAAGTTTAATGAGGTGATAACCGAAATTCGTAAGCACAGGTTCCGAAAGGTCACCAGGCGCCTGCAAGTTCCACAAAGCGGTTTCAAATGCCGGATCGAATATGCCTTTGCCAGCAGGTCCCAGATCGCCTCCAGCGACTGCAGATCCAGCATCGTCACTGTATTCTTTCGCCAGCTCAGAGAAATCTTCTCCTGCAGCTATCCGGTTCTGAATGTCTGTAATCGCCGCCAGCGCCTCGGCGTCGCTGCGTTCCTGATTGATCTGAATCAGGATATGAGCGCTGTCGCGCTGTTCGTCTGCCAGTGCCAGCTTGCGCTCATCTTCGTATAGGCTCAGCAGTTGCGCTTCAGTGACCTCAATTGAACTGTCCTCGAGCAGGTCCTGGGCACTCATCTGCAGATAACTGACGTCTACAGTAAGTGGCGTCATGTAGTTGCTCTGATTCTCGTTGTAACGCAGTGTTATATCTTCTTCGCTGATCTCGATATCTTTACTGAAGTTTTCAACAGTTAAAGGCAGGTAGGCTATATCCCGGCGCTGGGAGATAATTCTAACAATTTCAGCAAGTTCCCAATCGGGCATGCTGACGGAACCGTAAATGCCGGACTGCAGAGTTTCTGCGCTCAACGCGTTGCTGAATTCGGCAACGAAGGACAATGGGGTGTAACCCAACGCTCGAAGCTGCTGCCGATAGATCGCCTCATTGAACTGACCATCAACCTGGTAGGCTGGACTGTTAATCAATTCCTCGTTAACGGTTTCAGGAGAAACTGCGATACCGAGCTTATCGGTCGCCTGGTACAACACCTGGCGATTGATCAGCTGTTGCAAGACGTATTCCTGCAACTGCAGTCGATCTATATTGCTGGGGTCAAAGTCAGGACCCATCTGGCTCAACAGCCGCTGCCGCTCTCGCTCAGTTTCAGTAGCCAGTTGATTCTGGGTGATGGAAAAACTGCCCACCTGTGCCAGTTCCGGGTCGCCGCCCATAAACAGGTTGGTAGCGCCAAATCCAAATAACGTCAGCACCACAATAATGGCACCTACCAGTATTTTAAAACCGGTGCCCTGCGTCTGATCTCTGAGTTTCTGCAGCATGATTTTCTCAATACAACTTACAAAAAACGGGGCGCCTAAGCGCCCCGCTACATTTTCGGCGCAATTCTAGCGCCTTTATGTCAGTCTCGCGACCTAGTTGAGCGCGTCTTTCAGTGCCTTGCCTGGTTTGAAGGCAGGCACTTTGGCCGCTGCAATCTGAATCTCAGCGCCTGTTTGTGGATTACGTCCGGTGCGCGCTGCGCGCTCCCGAACCAGGAAGGTACCGAAACCAACCAACGATACCGGATCTGCATCTTTCAACGAGTCAGTAATTGCGTCGATCGCGGCGTCCAACGCACGGCCTGCAGCCGCTTTGGATATATCTGATGATTCCGCGATGCGGTCAATCAACTCTGCTTTATTCACATTAAGCCCCTCTTGTGTATTGCTTTGCGGATATTAGATCAACACCTACAATGCGCGGGTCTGCGCAGCAACATTATTTACTCTAGATTCAAAACCCTTGCGGGATTCGCCGTTTTATACCAACACCCTGCGGAGGGCGCAAGCGCATGAAAGCCTTATTTTACCGGCATTTAATGCGGATTTACGGCTGTTGATGTACTTGTTAAGCCCGTATCAGACTGATTGTCACCTTTCGTCGCCGGTTGCGTATCCATTAATCTTGGTTGTGGAACACGCTCAAGCGCAAGCTCGAGAACTTCATCCATCCACTTCACCCCGTGAATTGTCAGGTTGGCTTTAACGTTGTCAGGGATTTCTTTCAGGTCTTTTTCGTTTTCTGCCGGGATAATCACATGCGCAATTCCGCCGCGGTGTGCAGCCAGCAGTTTTTCTTTCAATCCACCTATGGGCAGTACCTGTCCACGCAATGTAATTTCGCCGGTCATTGCAACATCCGCGCGCACCGGGATGCCGGTAACCACAGAGACAACCGCTGTGCACATGCCTATACCTGCACTGGGACCGTCTTTGGGTGTGGCGCCTTCTGGCACGTGTACATGCAGATCAAATTTTTCATGGAAATCGTCTGCCAAGCCTAACGAGGCGGAACGACTGCGGACAAATGTCAGCGCGGCCTGAATAGACTCCTGCATCACATCGCCGAGAGACCCCGTCTTGGTCTGCCGGCCTTTACCAGGCACAGCCACGGCTTCTATGTTTAACAGTTCGCCGCCGGCCTGGGTCCAGGCCAGCCCGGTAACCAGGCCAATCTGATTTTTCTCTTCGGCCAGGCCGTAGCTGAAGCGCCGTACACCGCTGAATTCTTCAAGGTCAGCTGCATCGATATGCGCGGTCGCCTTGGTCTTATCCAATGCGTGCGATTTAACGACTTTACGTGCCAGCTTGGCGATTTCTCTTTCCAGGCCACGCACGCCCGCTTCTTTGGTGTAGTAGCGGACAATATCCAACAGTGCTGCGTCGGTAATTTCCAGCTCGCCCTCAGATAATCCGTTAGCCTTGGTCTGCTTGGGTACCAGATAACGTTTTGCAATATTCAGCTTTTCGTCTTCAGTGTATCCCGGCAGTCGGATCACTTCCATCCGATCAAGCAGGGGCGCCGGTATGTTCATTGAATTTGAGGTGCAGATGAAAAACACCTTGGACAAATCGTAGTCGACTTCGAGGTAATGATCATTGAACGTGTTGTTCTGCTCAGGATCCAACACTTCCAGTAGGGCGCTGGCGGGGTCGCCGCGAACATCCATGCCCATCTTGTCGATTTCGTCGAGCAGGAACAGCGGGTTTGCGACACCGGCTTTGGACATCTTCTGGATGACTTTTCCGGGCATGGAACCTATGTAGGTACGGCGATGGCCTCGAATTTCGGCTTCGTCACGTACACCACCTAAAGCCATGCGTACAAATTTTCTGTTGGTTGCGCGTGCAATGCTCTCGCCAAGACTGGTTTTTCCAACACCAGGCGGGCCAACAAAACAGAGCACCGGTCCTTTCATACGTGTGACGCGATTCTGAACCGCAAGGTATTCAATGATGCGGTCTTTAACTTCTTCCAGACCGTAGTGATCTTCATCGAGAATTTTCTGGGCTGCAGCCAGATCCTTGCGTACCCGGCTCTTTTTCTGCCACGGTACGTTGACGATCCAGTCCAGGTAGCTGCGCACAACGGTCGCTTCCGCAGACATGGGCGCCATCAGCTTAAGCTTATTCAATTCAGCCTGAGCTTTGTCCCTGGCTTCTTTATGCATGCCTGAGTTGTCGATACTTTTCTGCAGTTCGTCAACTTCACCCTGCTCGTTCTCACCCATTTCTTTCTGAATGGCTTTCATCTGCTCATTCAGATAGTACTCGCGCTGGCTCTGTTCCATCTGCTTTTTGACGCGCCCGCGAATCCGCTTTTCCATCTCGAGAACGTCGAGCTCTGCATCCATCAATTCAAGCAGAAGGTCCATCCTTTCCTGCAGCGGTAATGCCTCTAATACAGCTTGTTTATCACTGATATTCAGCGTCATCTGAGCCGCGATGGTATCCACCAGACGGGTCGGGTCGTCGATACTGGAGAGCGACGATAGAACTTCCTGAGGCACCTTTTTGCTGGCTTGAGCGTACTGTTCGAACTGAGCCAACAGCGTCCGCGCAAGGGCATCTCCCTCCCGGGAATCAATTTCGGGTTCTTCGTGTAACGTCACGCTGGCCTGAATGTAATCTTCGCTGAAGTTGAGTTCTGCAACGCTGGCGCGCTGCCCACCTTCAACCAGTACTTTCACGGTGCCGTCAGGCAGCTTGAGCAGCTGGAGAATGGTCGCTACCGTGCCGAGATTATAAAGATCAGCAGCTTTGGGTTCGCCGACCTCAGGGTCAATTTTAGCCAACAGCAGGATCTGCTTGTCATCTGCCATAGCAGCGTCAAGCGCACTGATGGAACTCTGTGTACCCACAAACAATGGGTGGACGCCATGGGGATACACCACCATGTCACGTAATGGAAGGACCGGAATGTTTTCTATAAGCGCAGAATCCACGGGCGTGCCTCGGGAGATGACAAAAAGTTTTTTGTACGGCAGCCTTTAGCCGCTCGATAGCGTCTAAAGGCTGATGATACAGGTAAGTTTAGTCTTCGGGAGCAGCTTTCGCCTGATCAACGTTTTCGTAGATGAGCATCGGATCGCTTTCGCCTTTTATGACACTTTCATCTATGACGACTTTACTCACGGAATCAGATGATGGCAGGTCGTACATGGTATTCAGCAGTACAGCCTCCAGAATGGAGCGCAATCCGCGTGCACCAGTTTTTCGCTCCATTGCTTTTGCCGCAACGGCACGCAGTGCGTCTTCACGGAAGTCGACTTCAACATTTTCCATATCAAACAGTTTTGCATACTGTTTGGTTAACGAGTTCTTTGGCTCTGTGAGAATGCGCACCAATGCATCAGAATCGAGTTCTTCCAGAGTTGCAACTACCGGTAGACGGCCAACAAACTCAGGTATCAATCCATAGTGGATCAGGTCTTCTGGTTCTACTCCGCGAAGGGTTTCGCCGATACTCTTGCGGTCTGCATCACCTTTGACTTCAGCACCGAAACCAATGCCGGACTTATCAGAGCGATCCATGATGACCTTATCCAGCCCGGCAAACGCGCCGCCGCAAATGAACAGGATGTTAGACGTGTCCACCTGCAGGAATTCCTGCTGAGGATGTTTTCTGCCACCCTGCGGTGGAACTGATGCCACGGTACCTTCTATCAGTTTCAGCAGTGCCTGCTGGACCCCTTCACCAGACACGTCCCGGGTGATGGATGGGTTATCAGATTTGCGGGATATCTTGTCGATTTCATCGATGTAAACAATGCCTACTTGAGCCCGATCAACGTCGTAGTCGCACTTCTGCAACAGCTTCTGGATGATGTTTTCGACGTCTTCACCGACGTACCCTGCTTCTGTGAGCGTAGTTGCGTCTGCGATGGTGAATGGTACGTCCAACAGGCGTGCAAGGGTTTCTGCGAGCAGAGTTTTGCCGCTGCCTGTTGGCCCGATCAGCAGGATGTTCGATTTAGAGAGCTCTACATCGTCTTTTTTACCGTTGTAATTCAGACGTTTGTAGTGATTGTAAACAGCAACAGCCAGAACCCGCTTGGCATGTTCCTGACCGATCACATATTGATCGAGAATGTTTTTAATTTCCTGCGGAACCGGCAGTTTGCTTGATTCACCGGTCTGTGCAGTTTCGGAGACTTCTTCGCGGATGATGTCATTGCATAGTTCAACACATTCATCACAAATGAAAACAGAGGGCCCGGCAATGAGTTTGCGGACTTCATGCTGACTCTTACCACAAAATGAGCAGTATAAGAGCTTGCCTGAATCGTCTGTTTTGCCGCTATCGTCGGACATATGATCCTCTGTTCTACGTGATTGATGCGCGCGTTTTAAGGCGCTGCTGAGTGATTAAGGGGTACAAACGCCCACGCGCTTGTCCACTGTTAATTCTGGTAGCGGGGCGCCTGGCCCAAATACCGTACAAAAAACTGCCTAACCCAGTACTTTAAAATGCGATCCGGCATTTTCTGCGCCGCAATTATGACTGATTTCAAACATTTATACAGTGCGCACTACGCCTTTCAAATGCAAGCCCACAGTGTAAACAGTTTACGGTAAGCCTGCCGTGTACCGGGTCCTATTTTTTTGCTGTCGCGGCGGCGCGACTTTGCTGGACCTGGTCCACTAAGCCGTAGGCTTTAGCTTCATCCGGGCTCATCCAGAAATCGCGGTCTGTATCATTTGCAACGGTTTCTTCCTCTTTGCCGGTGTGATGCGCCAGCAGTTTGTTCAAGCGCTCCCGCATGAGCAGGATTTCCTGTGCTTGAATCTCGATGTCTGCGGCAACACCCCTGGATCCACCGCTGGGTTGATGCAGCATCATGCGTGAATTGGGCAGTGCTATACGCTTTCCAGGCGCGCCAGCGGCGAGCAGGAATGCGCCCATACTGGCAGCCTGACCGATGCACAGGGTGGCAACGTTGGGGCGGATAAACTGCATAGTGTCGTAGATCGACATCCCTGCTGTGACCGAACCGCCAGGCGAATTAATATATAAATTGATGTCTTTATCCGGGTTCTCGGATTCAAGAAACAGCAGCTGTGCCACAATCAGGTTGGCCATGTGATCTTCCACCGGCCCTACCAGAAAAACGATGCGATCTTTCAGCAGACGTGAGTATATATCAAACGCGCGCTCTCCACGGGCGGACTGCTCGACCACCATTGGCACCATGCCCAGGCCTTGTGCAGGGTTCAAGTGCGGATCACGTATATCTGTCATGAATTTCTCCAAAAGCAACGCCCGAGGGCCTGCAATTATATTTTATTTAGTCTCTTCGTCTTCAGCTGAAGGTTCGGCATCTTGTTCTGAGTTTAGTTCAGCTTCAGGCTCTGCAATCGCTTTGCCGCTGACAACGTCCTCATAACTGGCGGGCACATCTTCAATGTCTGCTGCAGACAATATGTGGTCAACTACCTGTTCTTCAAGTACACCCATCTCAATATTCTGTAATTGTTCGGGATTAGAACGGTACCAGCTGATCACTTGCTCCGGCTCACCATATTGTGCGGCAATTTCACTCAGGCGTGCGTCGAGCATTGTCTGGTCGACGGACAATTCATTTTTATTGATGATTTCGTTAACCACCAATCCGACTTTCACTCGCTGTTCGGCCTGATCCTGAAAAAGTTCATCCGGAAGTTCAGGTTTAGGTCCTGCGCCGCCCATCTGGAACTGATTCAGCATCTGGTCCTTTAAGACCTGTATTTCGCGATGAACCATCGCCCGCGGGACCTGAAACTCATGGATTTTGGCCAGCTGATCCATAACCTGCTGTTTCAGCTGGTTTTTCAGTGCTGAGTCCATTTCCCGCTGCATGTTATTTTTCACGTCTGCTCGGAAGGCATCCTCGCCGCCCTCTTCAACGCCAAAGCCTTTGAAAAACTCGTCGTCGAGATCCGGTACTTTTGCCTCTTTTACGGCTTTGACGGAAACTGAGAACTGTACGGTTTTCCCTTGCAGATTCTCGGCTCGGTAATCTTCTGGAAAAGTGGCATCAAAAGTGACGGTCTCGCCTGCTTTTACGCCTTCGACACCTTTGTCGAAATCTTCAATCATCTGGCCCTGGCCAACACGAAAATCGACATCTTCTCCTGCGGTGCCTTCAACCGGTTCACCTTCAAAGGTGGCAGAGAAATCTGCAGTAACCTGGTCTCCTGCGGCAGCCGCACGATCGACCGGCTCAAACACCGTGCGCTGCTCGCGCAGCCGTTCGATCATTGTATTCAGGTCGTCATCGGTGACTTCAGCAATCGGTTTACGCACACTGACCCGTGCCAGATCTGCCACATCAACTGTGGGGTAGACTTCAAACGTGGCGGTAAACTCAAAATCGATGCCTGGATCCATTTTGACCACTTCCAGACTGGGAGAGCCGGCTGGATTAAGATCTTCCTGCTGAACAGCAGATACAAAACTCTGCTGCATCAGCTCACCTGCAACTTCGGCCCGGACAGCCTGGCCATAACGCCGCCGGACTTCCTTCAGCGGCACTTTGCCGGGGCGAAAACCGCTGATGCGTACTTTGCCGGCAGCGTCGTGCAGCCGTTCTGTGATTTGGGATTCGAACTCCTCACTGGGTAACGCGATAGTGAGTCGGCGCTCGAGGCCAGTCATTGTTTCAATCGATACATTCATGCAGATAATCAGTGTTCAGATGTGTGGATTTTCAGAAAGGCTGCCACCCACAAAGGTGTTCAGCCGGTCTGGTGAATTACCTAACCGCAAGTTACGTCCGTAAAGTGCGCAATCACAAGGTGGTTAAGAATTGGGGTGGACGATGGGGCTTGAACCCACGACCGCCGGGATCACAACCCGGAGCTCTACCAACTGAGCTACGCCCACCATAGTTTTAACGGTGGCGAATTATATGCCTGGCAATCGCGTTCTGCTAGGGGTTATTGCTTTCAGATGTCGATAGAAGAGCGACGTTTTGGCTTCCAGCCAAAACTCGACCCCCAAACGCGAAGCACAGATTGATCTAGATGGTAGAGCGACGTTTTGGCCTTCGGCCAAAACTCGACCCCCAAACGCGAAGCGTTTGGTACGCCTGGCAGGACTCGAACCTGCAACCCTCGGCTTAGAAGGCCGATGCTCTATCCAGTTGAGCTACAGGCGCTTTATGACAGCATTCGGCTTGATGGGTTTGAATTGGTCGGGGTAGAGAGATTCGAACTCCCGACATCCTGCTCCCAAAGCAGGCGCGCTACCAGACTGCGCTATACCCCGATGCGGCGCGATCATACTACGACCATTCTACGGGTCAAT
>Ga0180435_10004207_pt1 | contig 14198 bp, 10 predicted proteins | sample SS_ome_3_FD_132467 | JGI IMG/M metagenome (GOLD analysis project Ga0180435, IMG submission 132467) | Hypersaline lake sediment archaeal communities from the Salton Sea, California, USA - SS_3_S_1 metaG | ecosystem: Environmental > Aquatic > Non-marine Saline and Alkaline > Hypersaline >... | reverse complement strand
GTCCCCGCGGCGCCGGCACCGCCCGAGACCCTCACCGTCGCCCCCGGTTCCGGAGACCTGGCGGCGGCCGCCGCGCGACTGGTCGCCGCCGAGTCGGGCGGCGTGATCCGGCTCCTGCCCGGCGATCACCATCTGCGGCCCCGGCCCTATCGCGACCCGACCTGCGGCAACTGCACGGACCCTGATCAATCGATCGCGGCGACCGTCGGCTTGTGCATCAGCGGAAGCAGCATCTCGATCGAGGGCTGTGATCCCGACTCGGTCCGGATCCATACCCATGCCGGGTACGGCCTGCTCTTCACCGGCTGCCGCGACTGCCGCCTGCGCGGCGTGACGATCACCTCGGGCGTGCGCGACATGGCCGAGCGCGCGACCGATGCGGCGATTGTCGTGCGCCAATCGCACGTGACGATCGAAGGGTGCATCATCCGCGACAATCTCGGCGATTCGGCGACCGTGGCCGCAACCGTCGTTGGCATCATCGGTGTCTGCGGCCGCGAAGGAAGCGACATCGAACTGCGCGACACCGAAATCCGCCGCAATTCCTGGGACGGCATTGCGCTTTACCGGGATGCGCGCGCGACGATCGAGAACTGCACGATCGACGGCGTCGACTACGGACGGGGCGGCCCCGCCCGCGGGGGGCGCGGCGTCGGCATCGGGATCACCTGGAACGCCGAGGCGCTGATCGCCGGCACGCTGGTGCGCCGCTACTGGAAGGGCATCGGCATCTTCGTCGACGCCCGCGCCCGCGTGCGCGAATGCGTCGTCGAAGACGTCCTGACCTGGGGCATCGCCCTGTGGGATGCCGGTGACGGGAAGCCCTACGGTGACATCGCCTGGAATGTGGTGGACGGCTGCGGGGCATGCGGGATCGCGATCACGCGCGCGCGGGTGGGGGAACCCTCGGGCTCGCGCATCGTGCAGAACGCGATTCGCCGCACCGGTCGTGACCCGCGCTACGACGGCGCGGATGCCTATTGCCACCAGCGCGCCCTCGCGCTCCAGGCGACGACGCCCGACATCGTCATCGCCGACAATCTCATGAGCGCCAATCGCGAACCGGGCGATGCGCCGGGTCGCTCCGACGTCGACCCAGCCGCCTTCCGCGGTGCGCTCGGCCCCTGGCTCGCCCGCCTGCGTACACACCCGGCCACGCGCGCCAGCGGCTTCGTGCGCGCCTTTGACGACTCGGCGGCGGCGAGCCAGACGTCTCCTCCGCGCCGCTAGCGGGCCTACTGCAGGAAGAGCAGCGCCACGCCGCCGACGGCGACGCACGCACCGAGCACGGCGCGCAGCGTCACGCGTTCCTTGAAGAGTACGACGGCCGGGATGATCAGCAAGACCGGTACGAGCGAGAAGATCGTCGCCGCCACACCGGTCGCCGTGTTCTGGATCGCGACCAGCGAGAGTGAGACGCCGAGGAAGGGACCGAAGAAGGCGCCGAGCGACGTACGCGCCATCGCCGGACGGTTCGTGAGCGCCGCGCGCACGCGCGGCCAGGCACGCAGCGGAAAGAAGAGCAGCACGAAGCCCGCCACGCCGGCGAGAATGCGGATCTGGGTGGCGGCGAAGGGATCGTAGTCGCCCATCCCATGCTTGCTCAGGATCAACCCGATCGCCTGCCCGAGCGTCGCTCCCAGGCCGAGGAAGATCCCCTTGCGGCGCTCGGAGCGTGAACGGTCGGTATCGTTCGGCTGGCGCTCGAGGACGACCCAGGCAACGCCGGCGATGGTGATCGCCATCGCCAACCAATCGAGCGCGCTCAGGTGCTCGCCGAGAAAGAGCAGGCCGATCACGGCCGCCACCGGAGGCGTCAGCGACATCATGATCAGCATCGAGATGCGGGCGCCTACGAGCACAAACCCCTGAAACAAAAAGAGATCCCCGATCGAGAAGCCGATCACGCCGGAGAGGGCGAGCCAGCCCCAGGTCGCGCCGCTCGCATCGAGCGGCAGGGCCGCGCCGCGTACGACCCAGGTGTAGAGGCTAAGCGGCAGGAGCGCGAGCACGAGGCGGATCAAGTTGACCGGCAAGGAGCCGACGCGCCGTCCGGCGGACTGAAACGAACTCGACGTGATCGTCCAGCAGATCGCCGTCCCGAGCGCCGCCACTTCGCCGAGCTGTGTCACCAGTGCTTCTCCCCCTGCGATCCGGATCCCGGGCCAGGCCACGCAGTCTAGCGCACGCAGCCGGCAGCCGGCCACCCTCCGGCAGAAAGAGCCTGTGTCACCGCGCCCGGCGCGGATCGCGCTTTCCCCCGCCCGATCGCTTCGCGTAGGCTTGTTCGAATGCGGTACCCCACGTTCGCCGAGATCGAAGAGGCGGCCGAGCGCATCGCCCCGTATGCGCATCGCACGCCCGTCTTGACGTCGCGCACACTCGATGCGCGCCTCGATGCGCAGCTCTACTTCAAGTGCGAGAACTTCCAGAAGGCGGGCGCCTTCAAGTTCCGCGGCGCCAGCAACGCCGTCTTCAGCTTGTCGGAGTCCGCTGCCCAGCGCGGTGTGCTAACGCATTCTTCAGGCAACCACGCCGGCGCCCTGGCGCTCGCTGCCCGCCGCCGCGGGATCGCCGCCCACATCGTCATGCCCCGCACCGCCCCCGCGGTCAAGCGGGCGGCGGTCGAGGAGTATGGCGGGCACGTGGTCGCCTGCGAGCCAACGCTCGCTTCCCGCGAAGAGACCGCCGCCGCGGTTCAGGCAGAAACGGGCGCCACGCTGATCCATCCCTACGACAACGCACGCGTGATCGCCGGGCAGGGCACGGCGGCGCGCGAACTGCTGACCGATGTGCCCAGCCTCGACCTCGTCCTCGCCCCGTGCGGCGGAGGCGGACTGCTCAGCGGCACGGCGATCGCGGTCAAGCAGCTCGCGCCGCTCGCCGACGTCTACGGCGTCGAGCCGACCGGCGCGGATGACGCTCAGCGCTCGCTGGCGGCGGGACGCATCATCCCGCAGACCGATCCCCGGACGATCGCCGACGGACTGCGCACTTCGCTCGCCCCGCGCACCTTTGCCGCGATTCGCGATCACGTGCGCGGCATTGTCACCGTCGATGACGAAACGATCATCGCGGCGATGCGGCTCGTCTGGGAACGGATGAAGATCGTGATCGAGCCTTCGGCCGCCGTGCCGCTGGCGGCGCTGCTCGCCGGGTGCGTCGACGTGCGCGGGAAGCAAGTCGGGGTGATCTTCTCCGGCGGCAACGTCGACGTCGCGCGCCTGCCGTTCTAGTTCGCCTGAGCTGAGGCGGAACGGGCCGCCCGCGGCGCGGTCTCGTCTGCCTCGAGCTCGGCCACGACGCGGGTCCCGAGTTGGGTCACCTCGCGCGCGAGCCACGCCATACGGCGTTGGGTCTCCAGATACCAGGCGAACTGCGGCCGCAGCTCGGACGTCTCCTCCCCGCAGAACAGCAATGTGGGATCCTGATCGAGCCGTGGGATGATTTCCCGCTCGGAGAAATGCCGCAATTGCTCGAGCTGCTCGAGAGCGGCATTGAGTATGTTGTAGAACTCGGAGATGCGGTAGAGCGTGTGCACCGGCAGCAGATTGAGACCGCCGCTCTGCAGGGCGGCATCCCACATGTGCGCCCGCACACGCACCGGCTCCTCCAGCGGCACGAGGGACGGGCACTCGCCTACCGCGCGCAGCGAATCGCAGGCGGCGACCAGACGGTCTAGATTCGTTGCCGCGAGCTCAGTACGCACGGTGATCTGCTCGATCTCGCGCAGCAACGCCGCCTGGATCTGGCTCCGGTGCCGGGCCGCCTCACGCTCGGCCTGATGCTCATGCAGCTTGAAGGCGGCATAGACACCGACGAAAACGATCAACAGCTCGATCAGCCAAACGCCAACCAAGCCAAAACGACCGCCGCCGATGCGGCGTCCGCGGGGATGAAGCCCCTCGCGGTCGCCCGTTTCTCCCGTCGGGGTTAGAGCCTGGTCGTCTCGGCTGCCCGCAGCACGCCGGTCCGCGTTGTGCTTCTCATTCGCCATCCTCGACTCCGCTTACGAACGGCTCGGGACCTAGAAGACCCGCACGCGGCTCAGGATGCTGGTCAAGTCAGCAACGCGCGGCATGACGACGTAGTAAACCCCGTTCATGCCAGCGAAGACGATCCCGAGCAGCATTGCCAGCTGGAGCCAGGGCCGCGGCTGCTCGCTGCGCGCCAACAGCACGTAGGGCACGATGTAGATCGCCGGCACCAGCGGCGCAAGGAAGCGCACCTGAAACCCGTAGCCGGTCGCCCCCATGTAGGAGAGTGCGAACAGACAGACGCCGAACCAGAGGGCGGCCGTGATCGTCTCCGGGTCGCGCAGGCGCCGGCCGTGGCCGATGAAGGCGCAGAGTGCGATCAGCAGCAGGGGGTAGATGAACAGCAACTCCCGAACGAAGTAGAGCGCCGGACGCTGGACCGCCAGCCGCAGCATCGGGAATTGCTGCAACGCATAGGCGTCGGGCTTGATCCAGGGCGGATTGAAAACGCCGAACTGCGCGTAGAAGACAAGCAGCCAGGCGCCGACCATCAGCACGACCGGCCCGGCGCTCAGCGCGAGCGCTTGCCACCGCGCGCGGCCGTGCGTGCTCCCGGTCCAGACGAGATAAGCTGCCGCGGGGGCGACGAGCAAGGCGGTCAGCTTGGCAAGCGCGGCCAGCCCAAAGAGGATGCCGCCGGCAAGCCAGAGCCGCCCCGGGCGTTCGTCGTCGCGGGCCAGATAGAGGCAGGCAATTGCCAGCGCGAGCAAGCCCACCAGGACGGCATCGATCCACAGCTTGCGCGCGACAAACGTCAAGACCGGATCGAGCGCCACGCCGAGCAGGGGCAGCCACAGCACGGCATCGGTCGCCTCTGCCCGCGGCGCGGCGCGGGCGACGATCCGGCGGCCGATCAGCGCCAGCGCGACGAGGCAGAGCAGGTGACCCAACCAGGGCAATAGAATCGCGCTCTGCGGACTGCCGAAGAGCACGAAGGGCACGAGCAGTGCGGGAAAGAGCGGCGGATGGTGGAAGAGCTCGTGATCGTACATCGCCGGCGCGAGTTGCGGGAGGATCTCCGTCCCTTGCAGGTTGTACGCCTGCCCCGTGGCGAGCTTTTCGGCCAACTGCCAGTAGATCTGCTCATCGGGCTCGCGACGCACGTGGCCCAAGGTCGGCAGCTTGAGCAGGAGGCAGAAGGCGCTGAGGACGAGAATCATGACCCAGAACTGTCGCCCGCTGCACACTGGGCGCGGACCCGGCGCCGAACGCGCCGACGTCGCTTTCGCAGCGCTCCCCATGCCTACCTCCGTCCGACTTCGCACTGGTGCACGGACTTGTAGCATGCCCCCTGGGAGCTGACAACCGAGGTTTCCCCCCGCTCGAAGGGGCCTCGTGGGGCGAGCGCTGGCGGCCAATTGACGCTTGATGAGCCGCCCCCTAGGATCGAAGCGCAGATACGATCGGTGCCTGGCCGCGCTGCGAGGGCGCACCGGCCGGCGAGCGGGCATCCGCCGCGGGGCGGAGGACAGAAGGGAAGGCCGCACGATGTACAGACGCGCGTTGCTCCAGACGATCCGTCCGGACTGGCTTCTCCCCGCCGCGCTCGCCATCACTCTGGCGGGTGTGACGGGGTTGTGCGGCTGCAGTTCCGAGAAGGCGCCCCCCAGCGGGCCTCCCAACATCCTCTGGATCGTCTGGGATACGGTCCGCGCGGACCATCTGAGCCTTTACGGTCATGAACGCCAAACGACACCCCGACTTTCTCAGCGGGCCCGTTCCGCGCGCGTCTACGAGGACTGTCTGGCGGCTGCCAACTACACGGTCGCCTCGCATGCATCGATGTTCACCGGCCTCTTGCCGAGCCGCCATGGAGCGATCAACGGCCGCTCCCACCTGGCCGATGAGCACGAGACGATCGCCGAGCTTCTCGCCCGCGCTGGATACCGAACGTTCCTCTTCTCGGCCAATCCGCACATCTCGGCCGATGAGAACTTCGCGCAGGGGTTCGAAACGGCTGAACACCCATGGTCGGAGAAACACCGGGCGCGAGCCCGCGAGCTCGTACTCGCCAAGGCGGACGCCCGCGATCCGAGCCACGACCTCGACGAGGAGTTCGCTCACGGCCGGCCGCGCAACTGGGACTTCAAGGAAAGCGGACCTCTGGCGGAGGAGGCGCTGCTCGCCTGGCTGGCGGATGAGCCCGCCGAAACGGACGCCGAGCGTCCCTTCTTCGCCTTTCTGAACTACATGGAGGCTCACCGCCCCTACTTGCCCCGCAGTCGATCTCGCGCGCAGTTCATGTCACCGGAGGACGTCGAGCGCTCCTACGCCGTCGATCAGAGCTGGACGGCGGTCTGGTCCTACACGTTTGGGCTCCACGAGTTCAGCGCCGCCGAGCTCGACCTGATGCGCGCCACCTACGACGCGACCCTCTTCGAGCTGGACGAGCTGCTCGATCGGTTGCTGGCCCGGCTCGAAGATCGCGGCGCGCTCGAGAACACGGTCGTCGTCTTGACCGCCGATCACGGCGAGCATCTGGGCGAGCACCACATGCTCGACCATCAGTACTCGCTCTATCAGCCGCTGATTCACGTGCCGCTCGTCGTTTGGGCTCCGGGGCGACTGGAGTCCGGGCGCGATCCGCATCCGGTGATGAATCATGACCTCTTCCCGACGCTGCTGCGCTGGGCCGGCGTCTCCCCACCGCCGGGGCTCGTGACGGATGCCCGCGACCTGGAGCGGCCGGATCCGCATCGGCGGCGCGTGGCAGAGAGCTTGGGCAGCTTTCGCGACCCCTTTCGCGCGGTCTGGGAGCGCTACGTGGCCTGGGACCCGTCGCCGTGGAACCGGGACCTCCAGGCCTGTGTCACCGGCGGGCGCAAGCTGATCCTCGCGCCCGGGAGTTCTTCCGAGCTCTACGCGCTGGCCTCCGATCCGCTGGAGCGCCGCGACCTCGCCGCACAACGGCCTCAGGTAACCGAACACTTGTCAGCGGCACTCCAGCAGCACTTGGACGGTCTCGCCGCGACGGCCACGGATCCGACCCCGGTCACCGACAGTGCCGCGGCTATCTCGCCTGAACATCGGGCGCGCCTGGAAACGCTCGGCTACGTGCATGGCGGAGAGTCCTCGCTGCCGCCGATCGCCAACGAGGAGGCCGGTCGCGAGAGCGTTGCCGAGAGGGCACGCGAGGCGCAGGACACGCGGCGCGAGGCACCACTCGCGCTCGACGCTCAGGCGCGGGCCGAAGCGCTGCCGGCCGGTACGCCGGTGATTCTCATCACGGTCGATCGCCTGCGCGCCGACCAGGTCACTCAGTACGAGCGCAAGTCGCCCGTCTTGCCTGGCCTGCGCGCTCTGGCGGAGGAGTCGATCGAGTTCTCGACCTGCTATGCGCCCGCCACGCAGGGGGCCACGGCGATGGCGGCGCTGATGACTTCCCAGTTCCCACCCATTCTCGCGGCGGCGGGCGAAGCGACCGCGGTGCCGCTGCCGACGTTGGCGGCGGTTCTAGTGTCCGCGGGCTACGAGGCGCTCGGCGTCTGTGCACACAGCGACGTGCGCGCGGCCCCGCGCGTGAGCCGGGGCTTCACGCGAATCCACGGCGAAGACTGCCGTGGCGAGCCGGCCGCGTGCTTGATCGACCTCGCCCGCCGGACAATGGAGCGGGCGGGGGACCGTACCCTGCTCTGGCTCCATCTGTCCGACCTGTCCGACCTTGTCCACCCGCGTGCGCAGGCGTCCTACGATTCGCGCGCGCGCGCGCTGGACGGCGAGCTCGCCGAGTTGCTTGAAGCCTGGCGCCGCAACGGTCTCCTCGATCGCGCGCTGCTCGTGCTCACGGCTCCTCGCGCGACCGCCTTTCGCGCTTCGGATGAGCGCTCCCCGGAACCGGCGATTCCGAGCGCCGCGCTCCACGTGCCCCTTCTCATCCGGTTGCCCGGCGGCGTACAGGGGGGGATCGTCGTTCCGGAACTGGTGCGTACGATTGACGTCGTCCCGACCGTGCTCTATCTGCTCGGCCAAGACGTTCCGCAGGCAATGACCGGGGCCAGCTTGCGCGGCTCGTGGCAGGGAAACGGCACGCTGGGTTTGATCGCTTACGCCCGCGATCAACATGGCGGACAGACGGTGAGCGGCCTCATCCACCCCCAATACGACGTACACTTCGCGCTCGACCGCGAGTCGGGCGCGATGGGGCTCTACTCGCTGTCGGCGCCGGTCGGCGAGCGGCGCAATTTGGTCGGCGACGATCGCTGGCAGACGCGCACGCTGCGCCGGATTCACGATGCGCTCGTCGAGCGCGCCCGCGAGCGGGTCCTCGATCGCTGAGCGTGCGCGCCGCCCCAGCCTAGGGCAGCACGCGAAGCGGTCGGATGCAAAGCCCCTCTGAGCCAGGCAGACGCAAGAAGTAGACGCCCGGCGGCACCGTGCGGCCCTGGCTGTCGCGACCGTCCCAGGCGAGCTGTCGTAGCCCACCAGCCATGGCGCCTCCCGCCACGGTCAGACGGCGCACACATCGGCCGCTCGCATCCAGCACGAGGGCGCTGAGCGCCCCCGAGCCCGGCGCGGACCAGCGCACGGTCACCGGACCAGGGGTCGGATTGGGATAGGGCGTGAGCGGCGACTGATCCGCGTTCGCCCACGGATCGGAAGCGACGACGTCCATCGGAGCGAAGCCCTCGATCGAGACCTCATCAACCCATGCCCGGCCCTTGCCTTCGACGATGGCCGTGACTCGGAAACGGAGCTCGCACGAAGCTGCCTCGGCCGGAGCGGACCATGACTCCGCACGGGAGTGCCACAGGTCCACTCAACCATCGAGGTAGAACTGGGGCACATTGCCCACCAGGTCACCCGCGGCATCGCGGAACCAAAGCTGAACGAGCGCCAGCCCGTTCGGCCCCTTGCGATAGAACCAGTGCGTCGTGTAGGTCGACTCGGCGACGACGGGCACGGTCTGCGCAATCACGCCCCATTGCTGGAGGCCGGAAGGCCCATCCAGGTATCCCTCCGCCACGGCCGCAAAGGTGCCGACATAGCCGCTGCGCGTGACGCGCCAGAATTCGCCCTCCCAGCCGAGCTCTCCCTGCTCGAATCCCGGGTTAAGGACGAGATTGGCCGCTCCCACCCCCGTCGTTGCGACCCACGCGCCCAGAACCAACGCGATCCCCAGCCGACGTCGCATCGCCTACCTCCTTTCGCGCCGTCTGGCGCGACCGGCGAAACTCGGAATTCCCGCAGCGGCTTTAAGCGTAGTGAGGCGAGACCGGGGCGCGCAACGCGGATGCGCCGCAGGATGCACCCCGAGCCGACAACCGTGAAACGAAGTGGCGTTGGCGCCAGCGCTCCCGCTATGCTACCGGGAGTATGATCGACGACGGCAAAGATGCGACCGACCGCCCGGCGGTCAGCCACTGCACGTTGCGCGAAGCTCCCGCGCTGACGCCTCGTTTCCGACAGCTCTTCGCTCGATCCTGGCCGGAGTTCATGTTCCACGGCGACGTTCGCGAGTGGTCTTCACTGATCGAGTTCTTTCCCGAATTCCAGCTCGCGCTGCTCGGCTCAGAGGATGAGCTCGTGGCCGCGGGTCAGACCGTGCCAATTCCCTGGGATGGCCAAGCGGAGGACCTGCCGGCCACAATCGATGCGATCGTCGCCCGGGCCAACGCGGCTCGCCGGCAAGCGATCACGCCGCGCGCACTCGTGGCGGTCGCGGCGATGGTCGACGCGGACCATCGCCGGCGCGGTCTGAGCACGACGATCGTGCGCGGGATGCGCCGACTTGCCCGCGAGCATGGGTTGGGGTACCTGCTCGCCCCGCTGCGCCCGACGCTCAAGGAGCGCTACCCCTTGATCCCGCTCGAGTCCTACGTCACCTGGACCCGCGCCGACGGCGCGCCCTTCGATCCCTGGCTGCGCGTGCATGCGCGTCTGGGCGCCCGACAACTCGGCATCGCGCCCGAGACGCTCGTCGTCACCGGATCGGTCGCCGAGTGGGAGCGCTGGACCGCGATGCGCTTTCCGGGCAGCGGCCGCTTCGTCGTGCCGGGAGCGCTACAGCCGGTGGAAATTGATCGCGAGCGCGACGTGGGGCGCTACGCCGATCCGAACGTCTGGATGCGGCACACGCTTGACTGAGATAGCCGACGCGCTGTCGGGCAGATCAACGATCGCGCGAGCGCGGCCCGCCCTCGCGTCCCGGACGGCGGCCCGGTCCACGACCTGGACCTCGGCCGTGGCCTCCGCCCGATCCGCGTTCAGTCCCGCGACTCGGACCGCGACCGGGACCACGACTTGGGCGGCGGCCGGTATCGCGACCTGAACCACGTTCGGATCCGCGGCCGAAGCCGCCGCCCGCTCCGCGTTCAGGCCCACGGTCGAATCCGCGGCGCGCTCCACGCTCCGACCCGCGGCCGAAACCACCACCCGACCGGCGCTCGGAATCGCGGCCCCAGCCGCGATCCGATCCGCGCTCGGACCCGCGGCCTGGCCTGCGCTCGGAGCCGCGGCCAAAACCACCGCCCGATCCGCGCTCGGAGCCGCGGCCGAATCCGCGGCCCGGCCCGCGCTCCACCCCACGACCGAAACCACCGCTCGACCGGCGCTCGGAGTCGCGTCCACGCTCCCCGCCGCGCCGACCCTCTCGACCGCGCTCCCCGTCGCGCCCAAACGGCCGGCCCGGCCCGGCCGGCCGCGGACGGCCGCGCTCGGGGCGCTGCGCCCGCCGCCACTCCCCGGCAGGTCGTTCGCGGGGCGGGATGCCTCGCTCCGCGTGTCGCGCATCCTCGCGCTGCGGCGAGCGTGGCTGTCGTTCGCCACCCCGCTCCCGTCCCGGCCGTGAATCCCCCGCCTCCTCGTGCTTGAAGCGCGCGCGGTACCGTCTCGCCTGGCGATCGCGCCCCGACAGCAGGGAAACGGCCCACGCCCCTTCGGTCAGATGCGTCCTGCGGGCGTCGAGCACACAGGCGTCGGCCCCGGCCGCCCCAGCCATCGCCAGAAAGGCGCTCTCCAATCGGCCGCGTCCGGGAAGTCCTTCACTGATGGCCGACAGGCGCACGAGCACGGCACAGCCGAGCTTGGCGCGCAGTTCGCCGATTGCCGCCAACGTCTGGGCCACTTCCTCCGCGCCCTGGTCGCCCGCCTGCACGACCGGATCGCAGACGATCGCCTCGGCGGAGATGCCGGCCGCGATGCCGGCGGACACAATCACCTCGGCGGTCGCCAACCGTTCGGCTGCGGTTCGCGGCAACGACTGCCCCTGGTGGCACGTCGCGACGACCGCGGCGCCGTGGCGGTGGGCCAGCGGGAAGACGCGGGCGTGGGTCGCCGGATCTCCATTGACACCGCCGATCAGCGCCCGGCCGGTAACACGCTGCAGCGCGACCTCGAGCCCGCGACGCGACTCGGCCGTAATGAGCAGCGGCACCTCCGTCTTCTCCTGCAAGCGCGGCAGGAACGCATCGAAGAACTCCGGCTCCTCGTGCGGCCCGAGCGGGCAGCGCACCTCCCACAGATCGGCCTCGCGGCTGACCGCTTCGCGGTAGAGCACCGCCATCTCGCCCGGGCCCTTGCCGCGGTAGAGGCGCACGCTCTCGCCGCGATGGAACGGCCACTCGGCAATCGTCACGATGCCGCGCCCCGCGCCGATTTCGACGTCGTGCGTACGGGAGGAGACGACGAGCCGCGCGGTCGGCTCCGGCACGACGGGCTCGGCCTGATGCGCCGTGCGCGCGAGCGCTTCCAGATGCTCGCGCGTGCGGGACCCGGCGCAGCCGACCAAGGCAATGCCGCGCTTGTGAAGCAGCTTGAGCTGACGAGCAAACTCCTGCGGGTGCAAGAGCCCCGCCGAACCCTCGTCGGGCGAGCCGGCTAGCGGCTGGGCAATCAACGGCAGATCGCTGACCGTCTGCAGCGCGCTGATGACCGGCAGCATTTCGGCCGGTGTCAGGCGTCCCACAGCGCCAATCGCATCCGCGCCGAGACTGCGCGCCACGGCGGCCAGCACCGCCGGCGAGGTCCCGCGCGCCGCCCGGCCGGACGGGCCAAACGCCAACTGCGCCACGACCGGCCGGTCGGGCGCCCCTGCCCGCAGCGCCACCAGCGCGGCCTGCAGGTGTTCGAGATGCAGCATGCCATCGAGCAGAAAGAGGTCGGGCGTGTCCTTCTGGGCCAGCGCAATGACCTCGGCATAGGCCGCGACCGCCTGCTCGAACGGCACGCCGTGGCGGCCCTCCACCTCGAGCGGTAGCGGCCCAAGCGTGAAGGCGAGCACCGGCAGAGCATCTGCCGGCCGCTGGGCCTGGGCCAGCGCCGCGCGCGCCGCCGCGATGCCGTCGTGCACGACCGCGGCGAGCTGCTCGCGGGCGCCGAGCGCATCGAGCGCCGGCCCATTGGCGGCAAACGTGTTCGTCAGGAGAATATCTGCGCCGGCGGCCAGCGCTTCCCCGTGTCGCGCGGTCAGCGCCGCGGCATCCTCCACCGCCAGCAGCGCGCGCGCCGCCGGCGAATCGTCCGGCGATTCTGCGACCGACGCCGCCGTCTCTTCCTCCGCGGCCCACGGATCCCACGGGTTGTCGCAAACGTGTACGCGTTCGGTCAGCCGGCGCCGAAAGGTCAAGCGATCCATTGCGCCTCCTCTCATCGCCTGAGGAGACTCGATCCGCAGCCTGGACGCAAGCCATTGTCTCCGGACGGGCTACGCCGAGGCTTGCCCCTCACTCGCGCGGCGACTATGGTTATTCAGACACCCATCAGCTCCGGCAAGCCGGCCGCCCGCGGCCCACGCCATCGCCGCTGTGACCCGCAGCGCGTCCAGGAGGTATCGCACCGTGCAGCATTTCGCCCATCACCGCCGCTCTTCTCGCCCGCCGCGCCGCGCGGTCTGGCTCGCCCTCCTGTTGCTGCCGGTGCTCGCACACTGCGGCGGCGACGACGATGGCGGCGTGGCGCCCGAAATCCGCCGGCCCGAAGACTTCCTCCCCACCGACGTCTCGGCCTGGGAGCAGGGTGAAACCTACACTGGAACGACCGACGGGGAGCTGCAGGAGGCGATCAACGGGGGCTACACGACCTATACCCGGCACGGCATGAAGGAGTTCGCCGATGCCGACTTCTCGGGCACCGGCTCCCTTTCGGGCGCCACGATGACGGTGCGGATCTTCGAAATGAACTCCAGCCAGGCGGCCGAGGACCTCTACAACGACCCCGACACGGTGACGGGCACGATCGAAGAAAACCCCGCTGTCGGGGAGCTGGCGCGCATGATCGGCGGGCTGGCAACCAAGGAAATCCACTTCGTGCGCGCGACCTACTACGTCTCTGTCGCCGTCACCTTCTTCGGTTCCGTCGATGACGCGCGCAGTCAGGCGCTCTTCATCAGCGGCAACATCGATCAGGAGATCTCCGAGTAAGATGGACCGCCGCCGCTTCCTCGAGACGACCGGCCGCTGGGTCGGCGCGAGCCTGGCGGGCACCTGGTTGCCCGCAGCCCGACCGCCGGCGGCCGCCGCTGCGAGCGCTGCCTCGCATCCGGACCTTGTCTCCGTCACCGGCGCACCGCGCCCGGCGGTGCACCGCGCGCTCGCCGCGCTCGGCGGGCTGGGCCGGTTCCTGGCGCCGGGCCAGGTCGTCGTGATCAAGCCCAACGCAAGCTTCCTCGCCCCGCCCGAGTGGGGCGCGACGACACACCCGCAGGTCTTGCGCGGACTGCTCGAGGCCTGCTTCGAAGCCGAGGCCCGGCGCGTGCTGGTCGTCGATCACACCATGGGGACGCAAGCCGAGCGCTGCTTCGAACGCACCGGCATCGCCGCCACGGTCGCCGCCTTCGAGAAGGCGAAGCTCGTCTCGCTCGATCGGGAGCGCGCCTACGAGACGGTCGCCGTGCCGGCGGGTGAGTCACTGCACGAGACGGCGATCGCGACCGCGGTGCGCAAGGCGGACCTCTTCATCAACCTGCCAACGGCGAAGTCGCACGCCGCCACCGGAGTCAGTTTCGGTCTGAAGAACCTGATGGGGCTTGTCTGGGACCGCCAGGTCTTCCACAGCAGCATGGACATCCACGTCGGCATCGCCGACCTGGCGACCGTCCTGCGGCCGCAGTTGACGATCCTGGACGCGGTGCATCTGCTGCAGACGGGCGGGCCGGCCGGGCCGGGAGAGGTCGAGACGCTGAACCGCGTCATCGCCGGCGTCGATCCGGTCGCGGTCGACGCCTAC
>Ga0180435_10004206_pt1 | contig 14201 bp, 12 predicted proteins | sample SS_ome_3_FD_132467 | JGI IMG/M metagenome (GOLD analysis project Ga0180435, IMG submission 132467) | Hypersaline lake sediment archaeal communities from the Salton Sea, California, USA - SS_3_S_1 metaG | ecosystem: Environmental > Aquatic > Non-marine Saline and Alkaline > Hypersaline >... | reverse complement strand
TTCAACGAGACGCGCCAGGCCTTCCTGGCCCGCTACGACGCCGACGGCGCCTACGAGTGGTGCGAGACCTTCACGGATACGATGTGGGCGACGGTCTCGGGCGTGGCCGTCGACGAGGACGGGTATGTCTACCTCGGCGGTTCCTTCGGGGGGCAGATCAGCTTCGGGGGGACGGTCCTCATCGAGGACAACGCGATCGACCAGCGATCAGACGATTTCTTCGTGAAGCTCACGCCCGCGCTCGAGCACGTCTGGAGCGGACAGTACGGCGCCAACTTCGCATTCAACGAATATCCGAGATTGGTTCTGGACGCCCAATCCGACCTCATCTGCCTGGGCGCCTTCAACGAGCAGATGGAGTTCGACGGCGATACATATCAGAACAGCGACCACCACGACTTCTACCTGGTCAAGTTCGACGGCAACGGACGGCCCGTCGCCGATGCGGGGCCGGACCGGTCCGCCCCGACTATGGTGCTGGTCGACTGCTTCGGCTCTGCCGTGGACCCCGAGGGCGACGCGATCGTCGACGTGCTCTGGGAGCCGCTCGAAACGCCCTTCGGCAGCAATACGTGGTTCGACGGCCACGAGGAGCTCACCCTGGCCGTCATGTGCGACACCGAGGGCGTCGTCGTCATGTCGTTCAAGGCCTTCGACGGCGAGGCCTGGAGCGAGCCCGACACCATGAACGTCTTCATCGCCGACGTGCTGCCGGTCCAGGCCGACGGACAGGGCATGTTCGAGACCATCGACGACGCGCTGGAGGGCTGTTCCGATGGACAGGTCATCGAGCTCGGCTCTGGTATTTACACGAACGTCGGCAACACCGTGCTCGACTTCCGGGGCAAGGCGGTCACCGTGCGCAGTTCCGGCAAGGACGCCGCGTCCTGCGTCATCGACCTGCAGGGCGGGCCCGAGGACGAACGCCGGGGCTTCGTGTTCGTCTCCGGCGAGGACACGACGTCGGTGCTCGAGGGCGTGACCGTCACCGGCGGCTGGGCCGACACGACCTTCGTGTACGGCGGCGGCGTCTACAGCGAGGGCGCCTCGCCGCTGATCCGCGACTGCGTCTTCGAGGGCAACTCTGCCCGTAGGGGCGGCGGCTTCGCGGCGGTCGGCGGGTCGCCGGTGCTGCGCGGCTGCGCGTTCACGGACAACACGGCCTTCCTCGAAGCCGCCGGCGGCGGCGTCTACGCCCTGCTCTGCGACAGTCTCACGGTCAGCGACTGCACGTTCGAGGACAACGCGGCCCACCTCGGCGGAGGCGCCCACGTGCAGGGCGGACCGGCCTCCTTCACAGGCTGCACCTTCACGGGCAACACCGTAGCGGGCGAGGCCGGCGGCTACGGGGGCGGCCTGAGCGCCCAGAACTACGCGCACCTGTGGGTGGAGAATTGCCTCTTCCACGCCAACGCGGCCGACACGTCCGAGACGCTCAACGGGGGCAACGGCGGCGCCATCTCCCTGCGCGGCCGGTCCGAACTGGACATCACCGGGAGCACGCTGGTGGGCAACCGGGCCGACCTGGGCGCGGGGATCCGCGTCCTGAGCCAGGTCGTGCGGGGCGAGGACCTGATCGTCGCCTTCAACGGTCCCGGCGTCGGCGTGTCCTGCGGGGACAGCGGCTCGGTGGACCTGAGCTGCAGCGACGTCTACGGCAACGACCTGGGCGACTGGGTCCTCTGCCTGTCCGATCAGCTCGGCGTGGCCGGCAACATCTCCTTCGACCCGCTGTTCTGCGACCTGGCCGCCGGCGACCTGACCCTGCACGAGAACTCGCCGTGCCTGCCGGGCGGAAACTCGTGCGGCGTGACGATGGGCGCGCTGGAAGAGGGCTGCCAGGGGACGGCGGTGCCCGGCGAGGAGGGGCCGCCGCTCGTCACGCGCCTCGAGGGGGTCCGTCCGAATCCCTTCAATCCCCGGACGGAGATCCGGTTCAGCCTGGCCGAGGCGGTCCCGGTCGACCTGCGGATCTACGACCTGGCGGGACGCTGCACGCGGACGCTCGCCGCCGATCGCGTCTTTCCGGCCGGCGCCCACGCCGTGACCTGGGACGGCGCGGACGACCGGGGCCGCCCGGCGTCGTCGGGAACCTACCTGTTCCGTTGGCAGGCGGGAGCGGCTACGTCGACGGTGCGGGCCGTGCTGGTGCGCTGATGCAGGTCGTCGACCTCCGGCGCCCCGGCGTAGCCGATCCCGGCGATCCGGGGCCCGTGTTCCAGGACGCGCGCCGGCCGCCGGTCACTCCGAATCGCGCCGCGGCGTCCTGTCCGCCACACGGTTCAGTCCCCAGTTCTCGGCGAAGGACTCGAGTGCGTCCGACGCCGCGCCGCGATAGCGCAGATCGGCGGGATCCAGTCCGCAGGGCGCGTCGAGATCGAGCCGCGCCAGCCGCTGGCTGAGCAACGCCTCGTCGTGGCCGGCCTCGAGTTTCCCGCGCAGGCCCTTGGCGCCGCGCACCGGCAGCGTCTCCACCCGGTCGAGATCGTCGTAGATGGCGCCGAGGTCCTCGAACTCGGCGAGCAGCGCCGTGGCCGCCTTGGGCCCCACGCCGCGCACGCCGGGGATGTTGTCGATCGCGTCGCCGGTCAGGGCCAGCAGGTCGCAGACCTGCTCGGGGCGCACGCCCAGCTTCTCGGGCACGCGGTCGGCGTGCCACCAGTCGTTCTTCGCCAGGTCGTAGATGCGCACGCCGGGCGCCAGGAGCTGGGCCAGGTCCTTGTCGCCGGTGACGATGACCACCTCGTGACCGTCCGCGCGCAGGCGCCGGGTCAGGGTCCCGATCAGGTCGTCGGCCTCGTAGCCGCGGGTCATGGCGACGGCGAAGCCCATGCGCTCGACGAGTTCGCGACAGAGGTCGAACTGGGGGATCAGATCCTCGGGCGGCGCGCCGCGGTTGGCCTTGTAGTCGGGGTAGAGATCGTTGCGGAAGGTCTTGGCGCCGGCGTCGAAGCAGCAGGCCACCAGCTCGGGGCGGTGTTCGTGGAGCAGCTTCTGGAGCGTCATGCCCAGGCCGAAGACGGCGTTGATGGGCGTGCCGTCCGGCGACGACATGCTGCGCATGCCGTAGTAGCTGCGGAAGACGTAGGCCATGGTGTCGACGAGGTAGGCGGTCTGCGGCATGGGATCGTCCTCTCGATGGTCCGGCGCTCGGCCGCGGGCCCGTCCACGATCCCACCGCCGGGCCTTCGGGTCAATCACCCGACGTCGCGTCGCCCCGGGCCGAGCGGCCGTCGATGTCCGGCAGCTCAAGGCCGAGGCGCCGGATCCGGCGCAGCAGGGTCGTCCTGTGGATGCCCAGCTCCCGGGCGGTCGCTTGCCGATTCCAGGCGTTGCGCGCGAGGGCGTCCAGGATGAACCGCGCTTCCAGGTCCTCCAGGCTGGCGCCGGGGCCGGTGCGATGCCCGGCGCCGATCCGCAGCCGCTCCGGAAGGTGTCCGAGTTCGACGGTCGCGCCGGGACAGAGGACGAAGGCGTGCTCGACGATGTTCTCCAGCTCGCGGATGTTCCCCGGATAGTCGTGATTCCGCAGGATCTCCAGGGCCTCGGGGGTGAGGCCGGTGACGTGCTTGCGCCGGTTCAGGGAGAGCTTCTCCAGGAAGTGCCGCACGAGCAGGGGGATGTCCCCGCTCCGGTCGCGCAGCGGGGGCAATTCGATGTTCATGACGTTGATGCGGTAGTAGAGGTCCCTGCGGAACACGCCCTCGTCGACCAGCTGCGAGAGGTTCCGGTTGGTGGCCGTGATCACGCGCACGTCCGCGGTGACGGGCGTGTCGTCTCCCAGCCGCTCGTAGGTGCGGTCCTGGAGGAAGCGCAGGAGCTTGACCTGCGCGCTCGCGGGCATGTCGCCGATCTCGTCCAGGAAGAGCGTGCCGCCCTCCGCGGCCGCGATCCGTCCCCGGCGGTCCCGCACGGCGTCGGTGAAGGCGCCGGCCCGGTATCCGAAGAGTTCCGATTCGAGCAGGGTCTCGGGCAGCGCCCCGCAGTTGACCGTGACGTAGGGCTTGCGCCGGCGCGGGCTCAGGTTGTGGATGGCCTTGGCGATGAGGTTCTTGCCTGTGCCCGTCTCGCCGTGGACGAGGACGCTGCTGTCGCTGTTGGCGATCGTGGGCAGGATCTCGAAGATGTGCCGCATGTGCGCGTCCTCGGTCACGATGGAGGCGAAGGGATGCTGGTGATCGACCTCCTCCACCAGCTTGCGCACCCAGTTCAGGTTCCGGAAGGTCTCCACGCCGCCGATCACCCGACCGTTCCTGTCGCGCAGGACGTTGCAGGAGATGGCGACCGGCACGCGCCGGTCTTCGGCGTCGCGCAGGTCGACGGCCATGTCGATGACCGGCTCGCCCGTCTCCATGGCGTAGCGCAGGGCGCAGCATTCGCGGCAGATGTTGGCGCGCAGCACCCGGTGGCAGGGCTTGCCGATGACCTCGGCCCGCGCGACGCCCAGGGTCCGCTCGGCCGAACCGTTGATGGCGATGAGCCGGTAGTCGGCGTCGATGGCGAAGATCCCGTCGGAGGTGCTGTCGAACATGAGCTCGATGAGTTCGGGCGATACGCTGTCCGTGATGTGTGATCCGTCGATGCGGTTTCCGTGCGGGTTCTCGCTCATGGCGCCTCGCTTCGTCCGGGGTCGGCGGGGAGATCGGCCATGCATTAATGAAGCGCATTTGCAGCGTTTAATCAAGGATGATGATGCGTTTATGCTGCACAGCGGATCCTTTGCGCTCGGTTTCGGATAATGAATCCCTTGTCTTGTAATGAGTTATGGAATCTGCGCTCGGGTCGATTCCGGGAACAGGTTATGCCCCGACATGAGTGGACGAATCGAAGTATCACCAGGGGGAAGAAAGGAGTCGCCGGCGTGGCCGGAAGCGATTCGAGCAAAGCGACGAGCGGGGGAGAGGCGGCCGCCGGGCCTCTCTCCTTCGCCACCGATCGACAGCTGAAGGTCGTGAAGGACTCGTCCGGTCGGCTCTGGATCTGCCCCGCGGATGTGGATGAACAGGGGGATCTCGAGGCGCAGGGTTGCTGGCGCTGCGGGGATCCGACACGAAAGAACGCGAGGAGAGGACATGAGTGAGGTCCTGATCGAGGTGTTGTCGGAGCACGACGAACTGCTCGTGGAGAACGTCGTGCGACAGCTGGACGTCAACAGCGCGTCCCGATACCACGAGCTGGGGACCGGTCGCCTGAGGGACCGCGTGAACGCGCTGGCCGGGGCGTTCCGGAAGGCGCTGGCTTCGCGACCGGGCGCCTTCGTGAGCTACATCGAGGGCGTCGCCCGGGAGAGGAACTCGGAGGGCTTCGTGCTCGGCGAGGTCCAGCGGGCGTTGCGCGTCTTCGAGGAGGGGGTCTGGCGGCTGGTGGCCGTGCACGTGCCGCGCGAGGAGCAGATCGATTGCCTGGCCCGCGTCACGGGCATCATCGGCGCCGCCAAGGATCAACTCGCCTGGGTCTACCTGCAGCTCCTGGAAGAGGCCCGGGATCCCGCGCGGCGGGCGCAGGGAAGCGACGACCGCATCATGAGCGGGACCGACTCGCCGCCCATCACGGAGGAGGACCGGCCGCCGGTCGACGGTCTCGCACGGCACGTCGCCTTCTCCCGTTCATTCGGACGCCATGGGCAGAGCACAACCTGAGGAAGGGGGTTCGGACATGAAACACGCAGACGTGATCATCGTCGGGGGCAGCGCCGCCGGCATCGAGGCGGCCCGCACGGCCCGGCAGTTCTATCCCGAGAAGAGCGTCGCCGTCATCAGACGAGAGCGGCGAACCCTCGTCCCCTGCGGCATTCCCTACGTGATGGGCACCCTCGACTCCATCGAGAAGGACGTCATGCCGGACGGCCTGCTCGGCGACGCCGAATTGGTCCTGGGCGACGTGGTCGCCCTCGACCGCGACGCCAGGACGCTGCAGCTCGCCGGCGGGCGGACCATGGGATACGAAAAACTGATCCTGGCGACGGGTTCGCGGCCGCTCGTGCCGCCGATTCCCGGCGTGGACCTGGAAAACGTGTTCACGGTGCGCAAGGATATGCAGTACCTGGAAACGCTAAGGTCCGCCCTGGCGCGGGCGCGATCCGTCGTCATCGTCGGGGGCGGTTTCATCGGCGCCGAGTTCGCCGACGAGTGCCACAAGATGGGACTCGACGTCACGATCGTGGAACTGCTCGAGCACTGCCTGTACATGAACTGCGACGTCGAGAGCTGCATCGAGCTCGAGGACAGGTTGAAGGAGACGGGCGTGCACGTGAACACGGACTCGCGCGTGCAGGCGATCGTCGGCGACGGCACGGTCACCCACGTGGAATGTATCGACGGGCGTCGCCTCGATGCCGACGTCGTCATCCTCGCCGTCGGCGTGAAGCCCAACACGGAACTGGCGACCGACAGCGGCCTGCGGACCGGCGACTGCGGTGGCATCGTCGTGGACCAGTTCATGCGCACCGCAGATCCCGACGTCTTCGCGATCGGCGACTGCGCGGAGAAGCACTGCTTCTTCACGAACGAGAGCGTGCCCATCTGGCTCGCCTCGGTGGCCACCCGCGAGGCGCGCATCGCCGCCGCCAACCTCTACGACCCGCGCCGCCGCCGCAACCAGGGGACGCTCGGTGTCTTCAGCACGATGATCGCCGGCACGGCGGTCGCCGCGGCGGGGCTGACCGAGCGGACCGCGCGGAAGGCCGGCTTCGAACTTGTGATCGGCGAGGCGAGCGCCGTCGACAAGCATCCCGGGACCATGCCGGAGGCCCGGACCTTGAGCGTGAAGCTGATCTTCAACGCGGGCACGCGAAAGCTGATGGGCGGCGAGGCCTGCGGCGGCCCGTCGGCCGGCGAGACGGCCAACGTCATCGCGCAGGCGATCGCCTCGGGTTCGACCGCGGAGGACCTGGCGATCTCCCACATCGGCACGCATCCGGCCCTGACCGCCTCGCCGGTCCTGTACCAGGTGGTCAACGCCGCGGAAGACGCCGTCGGCCGGATGCGGCCGGAGCGTGTCGCGACCGGATAGGAGGATCGTCATGAAAGTCGCAATCTCGACGTCGGGCCGGGATCTGGAATGCGAGGTGCATCAGCGCTTCGGCCGGACGCCCTGGATGCTCTACGTCGATACGACCAACAAGGTAGAGCCGGAAGCCGTGTCGAGCGGCGATCACGCGGGCGCCGACCAGGGGGTCGGGATCCAGACGGCCCGCGAGGTCGTGGCGCACGGCGCACAGATCCTCCTGACGGGGCACTGCGGCCCGCGGGCCTACGAGGTGCTGAAGTCGGCGGGCGTGTACGTCTACACGGGCGTCGAGGGTACGGCCGCCGACGCCCTCGCCTGGCTGGCCGGAGGCTATCTGGTGCCCACCGGCAAGGCCGACCGGGCGGAACACTGGAGTTGACCGGCGCGCCGGCTCCCGGCGCGGCGGGGATGGGATCGAGGCAGGGCCGCGGCCGCGCGGAATGCGAGCATGCGGGTCGAAGTCGTTGGAACACGTCGTCCTGGTGCACCTTATCGGTCCGTAGCGGCCCGGACCCTGTCTCTGGATCGGCGACGACGGAAAGGGGAGGACGTGAGACGCATCGGGATCATCATCTGCGACCGATACGGGAGCTGCGCCGGCGGCAAGTGCCTGCGCGCGCTGAGGGACAGGGAAGGCGCCTTCGACCGCTACGAGGGGGAGGAGGTCGAACTGGTCGGCTACACGACCTGTGGCGGCTGCCCGGGCGGCAATATCGAACAGGCCCCCGAGGAAATGAAGTCCAACGGGGCCGAGGTCGTCCATCTCGCCACGGGGCTCGTCGTCGGCTATCCGCCGTGCCCCTGGCTGGACGCCTTCCGGGAGCTGATCCCGCTCAAGTTCGGGCTGGACGTGGTGGTCGGCACCCATCCCGTCCCCGAGAACTACTTCCTGCGCCACCAGGCGCTGGGAACCTGGCCGCCCGCTGAACTGGAGGGGACGCTGAAGCCGTTGCTGGGCGATCCCGCACAGCGGCGCGCCTACGACTGACGATTCGAGCCCGGTTCCGCCGCGGTGGTTTGCTTCCCCTTTCCGCCGCGGCCGGCCGAAAGGACGTGATCGAGAATGGAGCCAAGCCGGATCATGCCGCCCGTGTACTTCTACGGCGCGATCGGCCTGATGGTCGTTCTCCGCGTCCTGTTGCCCGGAGCCGGGCTCTTTCCCTTCCCGTGGAACCTGGCGGGAGTCGTCGTCCTGCTGGCGGGAATCGTGCTCGTCCTGCACGTCGACCGCGTCCTCGCGCGTCACGGCACGACGGTCAAGCCGCACCTCGAGACGACGACCCTGATCACCACCGGCGTCTTCGGGTACTCGCGGCATCCCATGTATCTCGGCTTCGCGCTCGTCCTGGCGGGCGTGGCCGTCCTGCTGGGATCGGCGACGCCCTGGCTTGTCGTGCCGGCATACGTCCTGTTCATGGACGCCACCTTCATCAGGTTGGAGGAGACCAAGCTCACGCGCGCCTACGGCGAGACCTGGCTGCGTTACAGCACGGAAGTCAGGCGATGGGTATGACGGATTCGAACGGGACATCCGTGGCGGAAACGGACGGGATCATCGCCTACGGGCCCGTTCCGTCGCGGCGTCTCGGATGCAGCCTCGGGATCAACAACATCCAGCCGAAGACGTGCACGTACGCCTGCGTGTACTGCCAGGCGGGACCGACGCGCCGGATGACGATCACGCCCCGCACGTTCTTCGATCCCGCCCGCCTCGCCGACGAGGTGCGCGCGCGCGTCGATACGGTCCGACGCGCGGGCGAGACGGTCGATTTCCTGTCCTTCGTGCCCGACGGCGAACCCTCCCTGGATCGGCACCTCGGCGAGGCGATCGAGGCCCTGCGCCCCCTCGGGTTGCCCCTGGCCGCGATCACCAACGCGTCCCTCCTCGGCCGCCCGGGCGTCGACGAGGCCCTGGGGGCCGTGGACTGGATCTCCGTGAAGGTGGACACGGTCGACGAAAAGACCTGGCGGCGCGTCAACCACCCCCACGGGTCGCTTCGCCTGGAGGACGTGCTGCGCGGTCTGGCCGCCTTCAGGCGGTCGTTCGCGGGCACCCTGGTGACCGAGACCATGCTGGTGGGCGGTGTGAACGACTCCGCGCGTCACGCTTCGGAGACGGCGGCGTTCCTGGCCGATCTCGAGCCGGCCAAGGCCTATCTCTCCGTTCCCACGCGGCCGCCCCGGTGCGGCTGGGTGCGGGCGCCGTACGAGGAGCGGCTCGTGAACTTCTACGTGGAGTTCGAATCGCGGCTCGCTGACGTGGAACTCCTGATCGGCTACGAGGGCGACAGCTTCACGGCCACGGGCGATCCGGCGGAGAACCTGCTCGGGATCACGGCCGTGCATCCGATGCGCGAGGATGCCGTGCGAGCCCTGCTGGACAGGATGTCGGCGGACTGGAGCGTCGCGCAGTGGCTGCTCGACGAGAAGCTCCTGCGGCGTGTCGAGCACGCCGGGCACGCGTACCTCCTGAGACGCCCGCGCGGGCACTGAGGCCCGCGCGGTCTTCGCCGGATGGTGCTGCCGGGGGTCAACGCTTCCTGACGTACACGTTGCCGTTGGTCGTGACGATCCTGACCTTGCGGCCGCCGCCGTTGACCTCGCCTTTCCCGTAGACGTGCTTGATCCAGTTGTCCGAACCGCGGCGGCGCTCCCATTCGCCGGAGTGCTCGATCTCCACGTCGAAATCGCTTTCCACCCCGAAGTTGCGGCTGCTTCCGCGCGTATAGCGCAGGTCCACGTCCAGGTCCATTCCGAAGTCGCCCGGCAGGACCAGGGTGATGTCGCCGTATCCGCTCGACAGTTCGTAGCCGACGTCGCCCGCGTCGTCGCGGTCGATGGTAACCTCGATGTCGCCGGCGCCCGTGGAGGCCGAGACCCAGCCGCTCTCCAGCTCGATCTCGATGTCGCCGCCGCCGGTGTTGGCGTCGGCGAAACGGTCGGCGCCCCGGACCCTGACGTTGCCGCCGCCGGTGCTGACCACGGCGCCCTCGGGGGCCTCCTTGACGGAGATCCGTCCGCCGGCGGTGGAGATCATCACGGTCTTTTCGCCCAGGCCGTCGCCGGTCAGGCCGGACGGCATGAGGATCTCGTCGTCCGTGTTGCGGACGTTGATGTACTGCACGTTGCCGCCGCCCGACGTGGCCCTGAGATCGCCGATCACGTTCTTGACCAGCACGGCGCCGCCGCCGGTCTTCATGCGGCCGTCCACGCGCGAATCGGTGACCTCGATGCGTCCGCCGCCGGTCCTGAGGTCCACGTCGGCGTGTACGTCGTGAAGCTCGAGGCTGCCGCCCGCCGTCCGGCCGGAGAAGCGGCCCTCCACGCCCGTGACGTGCAGCGATCCGCCGACGGATTCGAACTCGATGTCGTAGCGGCCCGGCACCCAGATCTCCGCCTGCAGGCTCGAGGTGTGGATGTCCCGGTTGGCGAGCTCCGTGACCATGCGCAGTTCGTCGCCGTCCGTCTCGAATTCCACGTCCCAGTCCTCTGGTTCGTTGACGCGGTCGCTCCAGACGATCCGGATCCTGTTCTCGTCCCAGCCCTCGATGACGGCCGAGCCGCCCGATTCCATGTCGAGGACCAGCGTGCCGCCGGGCTCGGCGTCGAATTCGCGATCGCTCCGGTCGTCGTCGGCGAGGCTCGCGCCGGCGCAGCACGCGAGCGCCGCGATCAGCGTCAGGAGATTCTGGATCCTCATGATTCCCTCCTCTGGAGCTGGACGGCCCGCTGCAGCAGCGCCGCGTCGCCGTCCAGGTTCTGTGTCGTGATGGCACTGCGGATGATGTCGGGATCGATCTGCCGGCCGGCGAGGTGCTCCAGGGCCTGGAGACGCACCTGCACCGAGGGATCGGCGCCCAGGGTGTGGAGCAGGGCCTCGCGGATCCGGGGCAGGTCGGCATGGTGCGCCAGGGCGTCGAGCGCCCCGAGACGCACCGCCACGTCGGGATCGTTGCGCAGGATGAAGGCCAGCGCCTCGCGCAGTCCCGCGTCGGGGATGGCGGGCGCCAGCTGCATGGCGCGCAGGCGGGAGCCGAGGCCGGGGCCGTCCACGATCGTGGCCAGCAGCACGTCCCTGGCCAGGGGCGAGTCCAGATCGGCCTCCAGATCGACGTGGCGCTGCACGTCGAAGCTGAGGGCGAGCCGGTCGCCGCGCGGCCGCACCGACACGTTGGTGTAGGTCAGTGGGTTGTCCAGGTATTCGTGCACGCCCTGGCGCAGGGAGGCCTGGCGCGCCAGTTCGGACATCAGGGCGTCGCCGGGATCGCCGGGCGCGGCGGTCCAGCGGCCGAAGAACACCGCGGCGACCAGCGCCAGGACCACCGCGGGCGCCGCCGCCACGGGATGGGCGCCCAGGAAGGCCCTGAGGTCCGTCCAGAGCGAGCCGGTTCCCTTCGTTCCCGCGGGCCGGTCGAGTCTCGCCATGACGCCGTCCCGCATGCGTGCGAAGTCGCGATCGGCGGGCAGGGGCGCCGCATCTCCCAGGTCCAGCAGCGCGTCGTGCGCCCGCAGGAGGGACCGGCAGTCCGCGCAGTCCCGGCAGTGGTCCTCCAGCTTCACCAGCCCGTCGGCGTCCAGGTCGCCCGTCTGGTACCCGGCGATCAGGCGCCGGCCTTCGCGACAGTCGCTCATGTCTCTCTCCCCGATGATGTCATCTCGGCGCGCATCTTCGCCAGGCCGCGGAAGAGGATGTTGCGCGCGACGCCCTCACTGCAGCCGAGGGCCTCGGCGATCTCCCGCACCGGCGCCCGGTCGAAATAGCGCATGGTCAGGGCCTCCCGCTGGCGCGGGTTCAGTCGGCCCAGCCGGTCCAGGAGGCCGCGTCGGGTCTCGTCGGCCAGCAGGGCGTTCTCCTGGTCGGGGCCGCAGGCGGGATCGGCCGCCTCCTCGAGACCGGTCATCTCCAGGTACCTGCGATTGCCGCGCAGCCAGTTCACGCTCTCGCGGTGGGCGATGCGCATCAGCCACGCCTTGAAGGATCCGCCGCCCCGGATCGAGTCCAGCTTGCGGTAGGCCTTCACGAAGACCTCCTGGCAGACGTCCAGGGCGCCGTCCCGGTGCCGGGCGTAGGACCAGGCCACCTTGAACACGAGCTTCTCGTAGCGGGCGACGAGCCGCTCGTACGCGGCGTGGGATCCGGCGAGGGTTTCCTGGACGAGGATTTCGTCGTTGAACTGCAAGCCTGGGCTCCGGTTCGAGGCCTGTGTCGGCGACCCGTCATGGTATAGGACGTCGACGCGCGCATTTTGTTAGCATCGATTCATCGCCCACCGGACGGACGGATATTTACCGTGCATCACGACGTGCGGCTGCTATGTTGGCCCCGTTGCAACAGGTCACTATCAAGGAGTGCGCGATGGCGAAGGCGGAGAACGGCAACACGGTCAAGATCCACTACACCGGCAAGTACGAGGACGGCACCGTGTTCGATTCCTCGCGCGAGCGGGATCCCCTGGAGTTCACGATCGGCGAGGGCAAGACCATCGTGGGTCTCGAGGAGTGCGCGGTCGGCATGGCGCCCGGCGACACCAAGAAGATCACCCTCGCGCCGGACAAGGCCTTCGGCGATCGCGACGAGGACATGGTGCAGGCCATCGAACGCTCCCAGATTCCCGAGGAGGTCGAGCTGGAGGTGGGCATGCCGCTGCAGGTGCAGTCGCCGGCCGGCGAGACCTACATGGTCAGGGTGGTCGAGCTGGACGAGGCGTCGGTGACCCTGGACGGCAACCACCCCCTGGCGGGACAGACCCTGAGCTTCGAGATCGAGATGGTCGAGGTGGCCTAGGTCCCCGGGTGAAAACCGCAGAATGGGTTTGAGGCCCGGCCCTCGGGCTGTTATCGTAGGCCATCTGACTACAGGTCTTCGAATTGGTATCCGCCGGCACGGCGGCGCGGGATCTCGTGTGTGAGCGTGTCGCGGAAGTGGGTTCTAGATGTCCAAGGAGGCAGCGATGCTGAAGCTGAAGAAGGGTGTCGACATCCTAGCGAAGGTGGGCGGCGTGAAGACGATCGCCCAGGCCCGGGAGCTGTTCAAGGAGAGACTCGACAAGAAGCACCTCGCGCGGATCAACAAGATCAAGAGCGAGGAAGCCCTTCTGAAGATCGCCAACGCCATCGCCATGTGCGAGCCCGACAAGGTCTACATCACCACGGGTTCGCCCGCCGACATGCGGGCCGTCAAGAAGATGAGCATCGCCAAGGGCGAGGAGAAGCCCCTCGCCATGAAGAAGCACACGATCCACTTCGATCTGCCCGAGGAGCAGGGCCGCATCGTCGATCGCACCTACTACATCGTCAACCCCGGAGAGCCCACGAGCGTGCTCGGCAACAAGATGCCCCGCGGCGAGGCCCTGGCCTACGTCAAGAAGTACATGAAGGGCATCATGAAGGGGAAGACCATGTTCGTGGGCTTCTTCAGCCGCGGTCCCGCCGGCGCCAAGATGGCGTTGCCCGCCCTGGAGATCACCTCCTCGACCTACGTCATGCACTCCGGCGACATCCTCTACCGCCACTGCTTCGACAGCTTCGACAAGCAGGTGAAGAAGGCCGGCTACATGCTGACCAACGTGCACAGCGAGGGCCCGAACCGTCCCAGGGACCTGCCCAACGCCCGCGTCTTCATGGACCGCAGCTGGCTGACCACCTTCAGCCCGTTCTGCACCTCCGCCGGCAACACGCTGCTGCTCAAGAAGGGCAACCATCGCTTCGCCGTGGACCTGGCCACCTACTACGCCAAGGGCCTGGAGCTGTCGGAGCACATGTTCATCACGGGCATGAAGGAGAAGAGCGGACGGACCACCTGGTTCGCCGGCGCCGCCCCCAGCGGCTGCGGCAAGACCACCACGGCCATGGCCGGCACCGAATTCGTGGGCGACGACCTGGCCCAGATGTGGATCGACAGCCGCGGCATCATGCGCGCCATCAATCCCGAGCAGGGCATCTTCGGCATCGTGGCCGACGTGAACTGGGAGGGCGATCCCTACCTGATGAAGTGCCTGCGCAAGCCGGGCACCGAGGTCATCTGGTCCAACGTCCTGATCGACCGCCGCGGCAAGCCCCACTGGACGGGCAACGGCGAGCGCCACGCGACGACGGGCGTCAACTTCCAGGGCAAGTGGAAGAAGGGCATGAAGCGACGCGGCAAGCTGGTCCCCATCTCCCACCCGAACGCCCGCTGCACCCTGCGCTGCAAG
>Ga0180435_10004203_pt1 | contig 14207 bp, 5 predicted proteins | sample SS_ome_3_FD_132467 | JGI IMG/M metagenome (GOLD analysis project Ga0180435, IMG submission 132467) | Hypersaline lake sediment archaeal communities from the Salton Sea, California, USA - SS_3_S_1 metaG | ecosystem: Environmental > Aquatic > Non-marine Saline and Alkaline > Hypersaline > Sediment... | reverse complement strand
TGCTTCAAGATGAAGATTATCTTCCCACCTGGTTTGAAAAACGGGTAAATGCCTCAATTTCCGCGAGTATCTGGCCTGGGCCTGAAAATGAAGCCAGCCGAAAAGTAGAACAAGAAGCCGCACAACAAACACTGAAACACGCGGCCACCCCCGAAACGACCTATCTTGACAGCCTAGGTCGCGCGTTTCTGACCGTTGCTGACAATGGAATGGATGAAAACAACAATCCTCAGTTGTTCGAAACCCGTGTAAAACTGGATATTGAGGGCAATGATCTTGAGATTTATGATCCTCGAAACAAACATTTTGATTCTAATCGGTTACCCGATCAAAAACCCATCCCGGCTTTCGGGCATCGTTTTGACATCGCGGGTCGAAAAATCTCTGTGAACAGCGTTGATGCTGGAAAAAGCGCTATTTTAATTGATGTCTCCGGCAACCCTATCAGATCGCAAGATGCCAATGGAAACGTTGTAGAGACCGAATACGACGCGTTGCGGCGTCCCATGAAGACATGGGTCCGACCCGGTAACGCCGGGGAGACCGCACTCGCCAACCACCGCTACCTTGCGCAAAGGACAGTCTACGGCGAAATACTTACGCCTGATCCGCTTCCTGCCAACCACCCCGACCCCGCCATCTCTGACAATCACCGCATGCGTGTCTTCGCCGTTCTCGACGGTGCGGGGCTTCTGATCAATGCCAAATACGACTTCAAGGGCAATCTCCTGCATTCATGCCGGCGAATCGCAAAGGAGTACAAACCGAAGATATTCCAAAGCCGGCAGCGTGATTTCCGTAGAGACGTCGATTGGCAAACCGTTTCCCTGACTCATGTTCTCTCTGCACTCTCGGATACAACGGACAACCTGACTTCACTTGAAGGAAAAGTCTTCCACACAACGAGCACTTACGATGCGCTCAATCGTATTATCGAGACAACGGCTCCAGATCATATTCCGCTCGACCCCGGAGAGGCACTACCGGCTGACACTCCAAGCGGCAGGCTGGAGCAGGGGAGTCGTTATCATCTCGTTTACAACGAGTCTAATCTTCTAGAGAGCGTGAAAGTTGAACTCCGTCCGGAAGACCCGGCGGCTTCAGGAGCGCGAAGACAACTCAAGACGATTGTGGAGAGCATAGGCTACAACGCTCGAGGGCAGCGAGATTTCATTGACTACGGCAACGGTGTCTTTACCGAGTACACGTATGATGAGCAGACCTTCCGCTTGGCATCCCTCGTCACGAAGAAGGGCAGCAATAACAAACAGGACCTCCACTACACTTACGATCCGGTCGGCGACATCACACAGATTCACGATGCAGTCTTTCCGAAGGTCATACGCAACGGCCAGCAGGTGGATGCCACCTCACGCTACACCTATGACCCAACCTACCGTCTTATCGAAGCTAAGGGACGCGAACACGAAGCCATGACTTTCTGCCACCATATCAAAGGCATGCAGAAGCAAACGGAGTTCATCCCGATTGGCGACCTGCCTTCGACGAATGATTTTAGACGTGTTCGTAACTACACATGCAAATACACCTACGATAACTCCGGCAACCTGGAGAATATCAATCATGTTGGTGGACCGACGCGTACACAGACTTATGCGACCACCAGCAACCGTATCGTTACAAGTAGCGCCGGTTGTCAGGACGATGGGACTATTACCCATGATCCTAACGGTAATATAATCAAACTTGGCATGCTGAAATCGATGATGTGGAACCACTCTAACCAGTTGCGTGAAGTAGAGACGTGTATCCACACGGCCTCCTCGGCCGATCGTGTTTTCTATACTTACGACGCCAGCGGGCAGCGTGTGAGCAGGGTGCTCGAACGTGGAGGAAACCGATTCGAAGATCGGATCTACCTCGGCATATTCGAGGTATATCGGAAGTACAACGGTCCCCAATCACCTACCCTTGAGCGACAAACTTTACACGTCATGGACGACAAGCAGCGTGTCGCGCTCATTGAACGACCTGCGACGCCGATTGATAGGGCTGGTTCCGGGACATTGATCCGTTTTCAGTTGAACAATCACCTTGAATCTTCCTCATTGGAACTTGATGAGGCCGGCCAACTTATAACCTATGAGGAATATTATCCATACGGCGGTACGGCCTTCATAGCCGGAGAGAAGTGCAACGGTGATGTCACTGCCAGATCCAAACGTAAACGGTATCGCTACAGCGGCAAAGAGCGGGATGATGAAACCGGGTTGTATTATTATGGGGCGAGATATTATGCGCCATGGATGGGGAGGTGGATAAGTTGTGATCCTTTGGGTAACGTGGATGGGATCAATCTCTTCTTCGCTCTCAGTAACCGTCCTCTATCGCGGATAGATCCAGATGGCACTCAATCTTTAGATGCAGGCATGGTCTCCGATGTTGGGTTAAGTCCTGGGGGCACAAATTACCGGCCGGGGGACATAGAGACTCCGATTACCGTCAAGGACCCGGTGGCTGGCTATTTGAGTCTAAGCGCAGGGCAGCTTCAGACGGCACTGGATGAACTCCACAATGAAGAAGTGTGTCGTGTCCAAATGTGTTGGAGACAAGGGATGCCTGATACTTCCTCAATGACACTTATGGAGAGGGCTAGCATGGCACCTTTTTTGGGAGATGCACTCGATCCAATCCTTGCTATCGATTATTTCAAGCAGGGGCGATACAGTGAATCCTTGCTATCGTCTTTCGCTACCGTAGTGCCGATGTTGGCCACGGGCCAACTTAAAGCCAGTAAGCCAGCGCTTCGGAAGCTTCTTGTTTCCAGAACGAGACAGGTCTACCGTGAGGAACTGGCTCGACTGCGTGACGCCCACCCGAATATGCCAGCAACGACGATGGGTACGTACGCAGACAGATACACCAAAATTATCATAGAAGATGAGTTTGTTGACACGGGACTCATTCCAGACCTGGTGTTTGATTTACCGACGGGCGTTGTATCTGGAAGCTCGAAAACAGGACGGATGTACGATATTGACTTGGCATCAGAGATACTTGAGGTTGCGATCGAAACAAAGAAGTCCGTAATCGCGCGAGGGTTGAATCCAGAACAGGCTCAGGCGCAGCGGATCATGAGAGATGTGCTAGAATGGAAGCTCTATGAAATTTACGCTGAGCTACCGTAGTACATTGTGGGTGTGAGACAGGTAAATGGACATGAACGGCGCTCGCCTGACTGCTGTTCTTACGACAAACGAAAATGTGTTCGTATCTTGGATTATGTGACAAGGGTCGAATTCACCGTTCAACATTCAAGGAACACTAAAGTGATCCGCAGAGAGGGATGATAGTAAGCAACGTGAGAGTTATTATGGAGTGATGAGGCAGAAATGAACACGCCGAAGTTAGATGCGAAGGTTCTACTACTTGAGGGCTACAAATGGAGGGCATCGGATCGATCTGTCCAACCGTAATGAAAATAAGTGATAGGAAATAGTGCATTATTCTGGGTTTATTTGGCATTTTAAAGCTAAAATTAGCAATATAGTATAGCCTATTGGTCACTGGTAAATATTAGTGACACACATAAGCTCTCAATTAAAAGAAAAAATATACGTAGCGAATTATTACGATGACATCTGAATCAATCCTCCAGACAATCTCTCTTAAATGTGACATCGATTACCTTGCACCGGACGGTTCCGAAATCCGATTGCTGCCAACAATGAATGGAGGTGGTTTGTGCCACTGCACACTACCGGTAGGAAAAACCTCATCGCCGGTGGCACATCGCCATGTCGAGGAGATTTGGTATGTCCTGCAAGGAGAGGGGAAAATCTGGCGCAAGGGACCAGAGACTGAAGAGACAGTAAATGTCAATGCCGGAACAAGCCTGACGATTCCACCGCAAACTGCGTTCCAATTCCGTAACACGGGAACCAAACCGTTGTGCATCTTGATCGTCACAATGCCGCCTTGGTCCGGTCCGGATGAAGCTGAGGAGACAACCGGTCCATGGCCGTCTAAGGTATCAGGGTAGACTTCATTAATTACTAAGAGATAAGCGATTGGCCACAAACATAACCACGTATCAAGTACAAATGAAAAGTGTTTCGCTTACACAGGACATTATGGCAGATTTAACTTAGACCAATCAAATTCTGGTCCTTTTCAAAATAATTAATGAGCATTACAAAGCTGTAAGCGAGGTGTGAGATGGGGAAGAAATCGCAAAAGAATAAACAAACAAATCATACTAAACAAAAGGCGGATAAAAAACGTGGAATCGCGGCGAGCAAAATACCTCATCAGCTTCCCGCTGGAGTTGGGCTTTCACCGAAACACAGAAAAGCTTTAGCCAATGAAGGCATCACGACCATTGAGGCATTGTCCTCACTAGAAGTCTCCGCCATGAGCGCGACCATAGGCATCGCAACCAATGAATTGAGTCGGGCGCGTTCGGTTGCGCTGTTGGCAAAAACCGGTGGGATAGATCTGGAATCTGCGCGAGCGCTTGTGGATATAGGCAAAATAACATCTCCCCCTCACCTCGCTTCGCTTTCTCCAGAAGTGCTCCTTGAAAATTTAAATATCGCAGCGAAGAAAAAATATAAAATCCATCCGAATACGCTCAAAGATGATTCTACTGTCAGAAACTGGATTGACAGGGCAACCGAGAACTATTGCGATATTAAAACTCCGCATACAGATTGGGATTACCTGCAATACTTGATCCAGTTTTTGACAAGTTTCGATCATATCCTGAGGACAGCTGAGGACCTCGAAGCGGAGTTCATACAGAATTTCACGATCTCGAGAGAAAAGGCCTCGAACGAAATATCTTACCGGAATATCTGTATCGAGGTGCTAAGAGGAAATATGGCTTCAGGTAGCCCTGGTCCTAAGATGCCTGTTGAACTCCAAAATTTGGATGCTATTCGCGAATTGATACGGACAAAGTACGGTATAGCGCCGGACGCAACAGATGATGCCTACCGGAGGGCAGCCGCTATCGTCTGGAACAAGTACTACATCGACGTACTCGCCGAACCTGACTTTGTGACGACGCGGGTTAGTGAATGCATCCGAACACTGCAAGCATACTTGCGCGACCATCCGGAAATCCACTGTTACCAATTTGAAGCAGAGGATCAAGCCTGGATGACGCACCACATGGCCACTGTAGTCAACCAAGCCTCTGAAGACCATGCCAGCGGAGACAAAGCAATCGTCAACCTGGTTGACGAGGAGCCTGGACTCGCCTGTCACGGCCCTTACATCGATCTCTGGACGCATTACACAAACGCAAGACCCGGGGCGACCATTTGGCCGGATAACGCATGGGTGGAAGTCCATGTCAGTTTCAGGCTCAAAACGAACAACAACCGTAGAGGTGCAGATCTTTGCCGTTTGTCAATCGTTTACAAAGACAGAAACTCAGAAAATGAAGAGGAGCTTGACTATCTCGAATTGAAGTGCCTATCTGATCAAAGTAATTTTCCTACAACTGACACGTACCATTCTTTTAGTCTTTCTGGCCGAATAAACGAAGTGAAAAATGGTTATGAACTACTCGTTAGAATTAATACATTCGGAAACGCAGCTCTCTGGATTGATTATTTTACTTTAGGTTGGGAATCGAAGCAGGGATTTATTGATAGTGAAGGCGAGATTACGGTGGGCCCAGGCCCCCTCCCTGAAATGCCTCGCCTGCTACAGCTTGCCGGCGATGTAGCGGTTCAGCATGATGTAGGCAGGATGATATCGGATCAGGATACTGATGACAATTCCGCATGGCTGGTCGGCAAAGACGATGAAGGGCTAGTGATCTCCGGACCGCAACGCTGGCGAAAGTACCTTGAAGCCATTCCTCCCGCTAAAGGAGAATTCATCGTTCGTATGAAGAGCGAAGAGCGGCCGCTACCCGAAGCGACGATTGCCGAGCTGGAGGTATTCGCTCCTCTGGCAGATTCAAAGATTGCGGAACGATCCGTTGCACGAAGAGACCTGCCGACGGCTTACCATTACTACGATGTGCCCTTGGAGTTCATCTGCGACGGCACGAGGTTCGAGCTAAGGATATACACAAAAGGGTTCTTCGACCTCTGGATCGATCAGATTCGCGCCCGATTCCGTTTCCTATACCGCCACGAATGGGAAATGGTCATGGACCGTCGGTATTTCCCCGAAAACTTTTACGAGTGCAAACAAAGCGTCCTGTGTGGAGATGTGGGGGACTGGCGCAGTCGAATCCGGGAAATCTATCTCAAGGACTCTGCGGTAGAGAATGACTCGTTGGCCACAGACGCATTCAATTTGATCGACAAAGCACTTGAGGCCGACGAAAGGCTAACAGCGGGTCATATGCACTATTACGCAGACGAATTGGGGTTGGCCCTTCACTGCTATCAGGAGGCAGAGAACGCCATTCGGGACTTTTTTCTGGATTATGCCTTCCGAGCTGCCAGTGATTCTGGTGTGGATTGGGACATTGTATATCATTTCATGAATCCGCGCACGTTTCATGATGAGGTGCGGCAACCCCAGGACATTGAATTTGAAATTCAAACCATTATGCATTTTATAGACAAAACATGTTTTCCAAAAAATGAAAATGGCGAATGTCCGGAAAACTACATCGCCCAACGCTTGACGGAACAACATCTGAATTCTCGCACGGTGATTCGATCGTTGGGATTTCTCGAGAACAACCTAAAACTTCACCTTCAACTATATGATGTATTCAAGGAAAACTTACACATTCTGGATGAAACCACAGAGGGTAACCGGCCCAACTTTGACAGCATCCGCGACCTGCTGAAAAGTCTCGGGTTTGCGTTCATACACTATTATTATTTCGTCTTACCGGTTGCCATTGGAGACTGCTATTCATCCCTCGGGAATTTCGAGGAAAGCGATCGTTTCTATCGATCGATACTGTCGGAAGACAATACGAAGGTCTACACCTATCTGAACCCGAACATCGAAATTTCCTTTGTCCAGATGCGGATCGGCCGTAACCTGCTGGCTCGCGCAGACGCCCTTTTCCGAAAGAATGCGCCTGAGGCGAAAGACCAGGCCCTGGCCCTGTATTCAGAACTGCTGGTCGATCTGTATGAGTCGCCAGGATACTGCGATAACAATATCTACGGTTTAGAACAAGAGGTGCTCGAACTCATTGTAGAAATGGTGCCGACAGATAAAATCCCTGCGTGGCTCGACTTGCTTGTCCAAACGAAGGGCCTCGTCATATCGAAACAGGATTGTAGAGACAAACTTGGTACCATCAAGGATATACTGCAAAACAAAGCCGACGGAAAGCACGACGATAATTTACGGTACCAATTGACTCAATTGCCCGGTGCCATGAAAATTGGGAAGATAGGCAATGTCAAGGCACCGGTAGCAAATAGGACAGGACCCAGGGGGTTCAGGTTGGGCTCAGTTAAGTCCAACAAGAGCACCGTCCGGTCCGCCAATCTGCCACCTGTGGTCGAACTTAAACCCTTTGAACCTTGGTCCGGCGACCTTCCTCCTGCGGCCGAACTTAAGCCTTTTAAGCCATTGCCGGTCTATTTCTGCACGTGGGAGAATCCTGAGATTTTGCGGCAGAAAGAAACAGCCTGTCTTCGCATCGGTATGATTCGCAGGGGAATGAACATACTCGGGTTCACAGATGACTATCTGAGCATATACCGCTATGATTACCTGATTTCCGCAGCCAAGAACTTGGCAAACACAGCTTTGGCGTTGGAAAAGGATTTCATTTACTACAAGTCGAAGAGCGAAGAGGAAGCTATTTCACAGATGGCCGCGGAGCTATCGGTCAAATCTGATGCCCTGATGGTAGAGATCGAAGAGACCCGCATGGGTGTTGCACGCACCCAATTGACACAAGCCGTCATGAGCCGTGACAAGCTGGCAGAGCAGGCAGAGCACCTAAAGTCGGAACTCGAGGAGACCGGCACTGAGGGTGACTACGCGGCGCTGATCATCAGTGCCGGGGCAGAGACGGTGACCGGCGCCGTTAGCGGCGGACTACAAGGGTCGGGAGGCGGGCCCGCAGGCATTGTCGCAGCCGCAGCCGTCGGTGGAGTCCAAGGTCCTGTGAGCTTCTACCAGGGACATAGGAGTTTTGAGATGGCCCGCATGCGACTTGACCGAGACATAACAGCCGTAGAAGCCGATAAAGAGATCGCAGCGCTCGGGATCGATGTTGCGCAAAACCAACTTCTGATCGCCGATCGCCAACACGATATTGCGATGCTCAAAGGCCAATACAGCCGGGCCGTCTGCGAATTCCATGCATTCAAGTTCTTTAACAAAGAGCTGTGGAACTACATGGCGCGGGCCATCCGGGACAACTATGAAACCTTCATTCATTATGCCAATGCGATGGCTTTCATGGCCGAACGCGCCCTTGAGTTCGAGCGGAGTGACGAAATCAACATCATCCGGTTCGACTACATCTCTACGGACAAGCAGGCCCTTCTTGCTGCCGACAACCTGATCAGGGACCTGGAGATCCTCGACCAGCACCGGATGATGTCGCTAAAGAAGCGGAACCCCCTGAAACAGGTCGTCTCTTTGGCGGATGAATATCCCGTAAGCTTTTTCACATTCGCTAAGACCGGAACGGTCCACTTCCGGACGTCTCTCGATATGTTCGAGTACGATCACCCCGGTGCGTACCAAGCCCGCATAAAAAATATCGAAGTCTCGGTCGTGGGCTTAATAGGGTCTGAAGGAATTCACGCCAGTATCTCGAATGCTGGGACATCCCGGGTGCGCACCGAAACGGAGGACCCTGCTTACCCTTGGCCGGTCAAGAGGATCACACACCCCAGCGAAACGTTCCTTCTTTCCAGCTACCGAAAAGCTATCGACGAGGTTTACTTCCAGCCGTCCACCGTTGACAAAGAACTGAACGCCTTTGAGGGGATCGGCGTGGACACCAACTGGGTTTTGAGCATGCCCAAGGACTCCAACCATTTTGACTATCGAACAATTATGGATATCAGATTTACGGTCTATTTCACGGCATTCCATTCAACTGAACTTGAAGAGATTGAAAAAGCACGGGCACCCAAGGAGCTTTCTTCGGTCAGAACATTCTCTCTAAAGCGCGACTACCCTGATGCCTTCTATCATTTGCATAACCCCAGTATAAACGAGCAGGCAAGGGATATGCGACTGATTGCGTTCCGAACAAACGATCGGCAATTCAGACATAACGAGCGAAATCGTCGCATCAGGGAAATACAGATTTTTACTCAGACTGTGGATGACACGGTCAACCCGGTGGGAATCACACTCTTCTCGGCCAACCAGCCAAGATCGGTGCAAGTGGTAACTCAACCGAGAGGCGGTGGCTTGTCGAGCAGCAGTGTGGATGGCTGGCGCGGATTACCTGTGACAGACGACTGGCATCTGAAGATTCTTCCAGATAAGAATACCTCTTGGCTTGCAAAGAATGCCCTTGGAACTACTATTGCGGATTGGGACAACGGTATCTTACGTGGAAAGGCGTCGATCAACAGCCAGGAGCTGGGAGTAGCCGCCGCAGACAGTCTTGAGTGCTACAGGCTATCTTTTAAAGCACGCTACAAAGGCCATGTTGCCTTCCTCCAGGTGCTTCTGAGCCACGGGGGCGACCCTCGGTCTGCGCACATTGTAAACCTGCATAGGAACCTTGTGGTTATTGATACGGAAATGATGACGCCAGAAATAGAAGACCGCGGCACCGGTGACGACTGGTATGCCTTAGTGATTGAATGGCTAAGTGAACCTGTCGGACAAACCAACTATAAAGGACGGCTGCGTGTGTTAGTGGACAACCTGACCCAGGCGGATTTATCCTTTATCGACGGATTTCAGGTTACCAAGTTGGGGCTCAAGGTTTCGTACAGCGCCTTACAGGCTTCAGGATATGTGGACTTGGACGATATGTGCATCGAACGCCTCACTACTGGGGGGGTATCGTGCGGTACGGCACTTGATGTTGCCTTTAAGAATGACGAACAGAACTGGCCGGAATCGCCCCTGCCGAACGGATGGGAGCTGGTTTACGGATTTGCCTCGGGACCCGTGTCGACGGCCCCGAATGATGTTAACCATACCCAGCTGGACCTGTCGAACCTGGATGATATTATTCTACTCATCGAATACATTTACCATACGGGTAGAATACTTACTTACGCTGATTTTCAGAGCCATGGTTTGGACTACTATGGTCAATTTGGCTGGGCTTCTACGGGTAACTGGACTCGGGAAGAAGAATACGGCCAGTTCTATCTCACAAACCTTGGAGCTGCCACCCTGCGCTACGAAGAGAATGGTACACCCGCTTCTCTTGAACAATACTGTTTCACAGCCATAATCAGGATTGAATCTGGGTATGTTGATCTTGCATACTTAGCGGACTTAGACGGTATCGTGCGAATAACACTTCGAGCCGCTTCGATAGCCGTATTCTACCAGAAGGCGACACCGCCGGGAAGCCCATTGCAAGAGGAGAGTGTCGGTCCGATTCAGCTCCATGGAATGAATTTGTCCAAAACATTCCACGCAGTATCGATCTGGAATGCGCAGGGGCTCCTATGCATTGCCATCGATGGAATCCTCATCCAAACTGTGGACATGTCCTTTTTCCCTGAAGCTGGCACGGTGTATGTCAAAACTACCCCGCAGTCAAAGGTGCGGATCCGAGAAATTGTTGCCGAGAAACTTGAGTAGCTTATAGTGTCACTGACAACCGGATTAAAGATAAGCTGGCATTTTCAAAAGAATAGAAGGCTACTCGAGAACAACAAAATAGAGGGCATTCTTTTTGTGATAACCTACCAGGGAGAAACGCCGGAATGGCCTGAGTGAGACTTCAGATAGGTGCCCACTAAAAATCCCACACACCTGACCTGGAGAGCCAAATGCCTGTCGAACATTGCTGGAGCGAATTAATGACGCAACTTGTGGAACAACAACAGCGACGATGCAACCGGGAGTTTCGAGAACGGGTTTGCAAGTGCATGGAGAATCTGGACTGGCAGAATCCGTTTTTACCAGTTTTCCATCTTACGTTTGATAACCTCAAAAAGGCCAATCTTCAAAATTTGAATCGATTGTATCTTTTTTTATCTGTAGTCCACCTTTTGATTACTGCTATGTAATTGTAATTTAATGTAGAATCAAGAAACCACTATATCATGTGGTTTGTTCCACTCCCAATAACCGCGTTCAAATTACAGGTTTGTGATGGCTAAGACAGTTTCAATGATTTTGTCAGAGACAAAGACACCCATCCTCACACATTCATGGATAAATCATTTTGATAATTGACAAATTTACTCGTCAGCGTTTATCCTTCACGAAAATCACCACCGTATCCTTCCTAAGAGTAAGATAATCAGGAGCGCCTAACGCATGAACAAGCTCGAACTGATCCAGTCATTAAAAGACGATGCCGGCCTATCAAAAACTGAAGCTGCCAGTGTTGTTGAAATCTTTTTCAATGAAATGTCCAATGAGCTTGCAAAGGGGGGAAGGGTTGAAATCCGTGGATTGTGCTCGTTTTTCGTCAAGGAATACAAATCGTATACCGGCCGCAATCCGAAAACCGGGGAAAAGGTCAAGATCGCTCCGAAGAAACTTCCATTTTTTAAGGCCGGTAAGGAATTGAAGGAACGGGTGGACAGATAAAAAAGGGAAATTTATCATAACCAACTTAAAATGAATATCTTGTAGCACGGATCAATGGAAGTCATTTACAGTCACAGCTTTTATCCGGTGTACACCTCTGATCCGGCCGCGGCTGCCGGAAGGATTGAGGCGGTGATGAATGCGCTTCCGACGGGCACGAAATTGATTGCAGCAGAACCGGCCACAGAGGAGCAAATCGCACTGGCGCATACGATAGAACATATTGAGTACGTCCGGCAGGAAGGGCTTTATGACATTGCCGCACTAGCAGCAGGCGGGGCAATACAGGCCGCTCGGCTGGGGCTTGATGCACCTACCTTTGGTGCCATTCGGCCTCCCGGTCACCATGCCTCTCGTGATAGCTGTTGGGGCTTTTGCTATTTTAACAACATGGCAGTGGCGCTGCTAACCCTCAAGGAAGAGGGCCTGATCGAAACCGCCACCATCCTGGACTTTGACCTCCATTACGGCGACGGCAATGTGGACATTTTGGATCATCGCAATTGGGTATCAATTTGCAATCCGACAAGCCGTACCCGCGATAATTATCTCAAGGAGGTAGAGACCTTCATTGAGGCGCACCCGGCAGATATGATTGGCATATCAGCAGGTTTCGACCACCACCTGGATGATTGGGGTGGACTGCTGCATACCAAAGACTACCACGCCATGGGACGAATGGTGATCAACTCCGCTCGTAAAAACAACGGTGGCTGTTTCGCCATCCTGGAAGGGGGTTATAGCTGATACCAGTGTCAAGTAATCTTCGTCCAGCGAGAATTTAGGTGGATCAATGGTGGGTCATGTCCTTGTAAACCTGCGCCAGCCATGGATGGACTTAGGTTCGACTCCCGCTGCTGGTTATCAGTTAGCCAAAAACAACAGGGGGATGGTCAATGAAACCACCCCCCATTAATGCTATTTCCGAGTCATTACATCATGCATGCAATGCTTGAAATTAATGCCAATCGAATCACAGGCTTCACGGACTGTTGAAATCATGGCTTTTTGATAATTATCTGGCAGACGCCAAGAGCCACCTCGAACGGTTCCGCCTTTCCCACCGTTTGCATCCCTGTAGATGGATTGAAACCAGTCTTTACAGCGTTGTGCTTTCTTTGAAATCGGTACCTTCAGAGGTTTTGCGATGATTGAACTCACGCCAGATTCTTTTGCGAATTTTACCAAAGCTTGTATGTCATCCCTGGTCTGTGCTTCGGGGATGCCGTATTCTGTCAACGGTTTATGCATTCGGATATTATTCTCGACACGGGCAGACGGAAACAACGGGTCAATCCTGAGTTCGACATCAATACCCAATTTAGCCAATTCTTTGATTGCATCCAGCCGGTCCCCTATCAGCGGAGCCCCTGGTTCATAAAAGGAACGGATTTCATCGCGCCAGAATCCGCATGTGACCTGAACAGTAAAGGATTTCATTTTAGGATCTGCAATGATTGCCAGATAGTCCATGCTCAAAAGGATCGGCGGGTTTTTCGTCAAGATGACAATCGAAGTGAAAAGGTCCCGATTGTTTTTTATATGCTGTAAAGCCAGCAGAGTGTGGCGGTGGTTTTGTTCAAGCCCAGCTTGGAGCGGATCAGTGGAATTACTCATATGTAGGGGTGCGGCTGGAACCCCCAGAATCCTTAGATCATGAATGTCTTTTGCCAGGTTTCTACTGAAATCCTTTTTGGGATGAGGGGCGATCCCGACATTGTTCTGGCTGTATCCATTTACGTAGCAATACCCGCAATTGTGATAGCATCCCACATAGATGTTTGCACACCAACGCAAACCATCCGGAAACTTATGGGATCGATCCGCCATAGGGTCATATAGATTAATGACACGGCTTTTCATGGTTGGCGGCAGCTTCTTGGGTTTCCGTGGAAACTGGTATCGATAAATTGCCCGCTGCTCGGAAGGTTCATACCCTTCAAAGATTCGTTTGGTCTTGGAATCAACGTTCTGGATCAAACTATCGGCGTCTTTGTCATTTAATGCGTCGAAATTTGTTTGTGTCATCGCTTGCCCCTTTCATTTACATTAACGGTTTAAGTACTGCCTCCGTAATGTTAGTGGGATAAACCAATGAATTTTTAGGGGCTGTTTGAAACTCCTGGCAATATTATTTGGTGATTATGTGTAAAACGCATCGTCTCCGAAACTTACCTTGCCATCTGGTATCGCTCAAAATATATCCTTAGTGCATCCTCAACCACGCCCCGTTTTGAGGCTTTGGCCTTGTCGAATTCGCGGCTCTTTTTCCGGAGGTGAACTTCATCCGCCAGGTTATCTGCGAGCTGATTGTTGATAAACACATGCAAACGCTCATCCTTGGGTATCGATTACGCAATAGTGGTATTTTCCGTTGAGGCCTGCGAGGGATTCCTTGAGTCCGAAGATTGTCTGGAAGTCCCGCTCCGCGACAGGCGCAAGGTTGATATCAGCGCCAAAGAAATCCAAGTGTTGGTTGAATTCCTGCGGTGTGAACGAGCTATCATTGTATGCAGACAGGATGTTTGCGATTAGGTCTGCGGGGTTCT
>Ga0180435_10004199_pt1 | contig 14217 bp, 11 predicted proteins | sample SS_ome_3_FD_132467 | JGI IMG/M metagenome (GOLD analysis project Ga0180435, IMG submission 132467) | Hypersaline lake sediment archaeal communities from the Salton Sea, California, USA - SS_3_S_1 metaG | ecosystem: Environmental > Aquatic > Non-marine Saline and Alkaline > Hypersaline >... | reverse complement strand
CCTCCAACCATGCAGCGAAAAAGAGATCGAAAAAATCATCCTGGACGAAAACGCAAAGATCCAGCGCAAGTATCTTTCAGATAGAGCATTGATTCCCGGTGGGAATCTGATCGAGATTGCTTATTCAGATCTTGAAGCAGCTCCCATGGAGACCGTAAGAAGCATTTACAAGGCGCTAAAACTGGATGGCTTTGAAGAAGCCCGGCCCTCCATGGAGGCCTACCTGAACTCCGTGAAGGACTACAGGCGAAATACCTATCCAACACCCTCCCGCTCCGTTCTGAAAAGGATACATACAGCATGGTCTTTCTGGATGGAAGAGTTTGGCTACCAGCTATAGCCACGACCAGCCAGGTCCAGGCATAACAGAGCTGTATACCAAGCTAATTTATATTGACTTTAAGATGCCTTCTTAATACATTGGGGCTTAAAGATTAAAATTAAACGCCCATGAAAACTGTTCCATTTGAACTTAATGGCCATCCGGTCTCCGTGAATGCGCAGGAGGACGAGCCCCTCTTGTGGGTAATTCGCGAACAACTGGGGCTAACTGGTACCAAATTCGGTTGCGGCAAAGGCTTCTGTGGATCCTGCACCGTGATCATGAACGGTGAAGCTGTACGTTCCTGTACCCTCGCCGCAACTGAAGCAGCCGGAAGCAGCATCCTGACCATCGAAGGTCTTTCCAAAAAGGGAGTTCTGCATCCCCTCCAGGAGGAATTTGTGAAAAACGATGCGCTCCAGTGCGGATTCTGTACCCCGGGAATGATCATGAACGCCTATGGCTTGCTTCTGCAGAACCCGGAACCCACCCGCGAAGATGTGATCATCGCCATGGATGAAAACCTGTGCCGTTGTGGGGCACATGGCCGGATCATTGAATCCATTCAGAATGCCGGAAAAAAAATGAAAAAAACAGCAGCGCCATGAACAGCGATAAAAAAATCAATAAAAAAGTTCTGAGGAACATGCGCAATCCATTTGGGATGGATCGCAGGGATTTTATGAAACGTTTTGGTACGGGACTATTCGTGGCCTTTTCCGCCGGGAAAACGCCCCTGAAAGCCGGGGCTTTGCTGCAGGATGATACACCTGGGGTAAATGCTTTTTTACGAATCGGTGAGGACGGTCGGGTCACGGTATATGTAGGGAAGATCGAAATGGGACAGGGACCCATTACCTCACTGCCTATGGAAGTGGCCGATGAACTGGATGTCCGGCTGGAAAATGTGGACATGATTATGGCCGATACCGACCTGTGTCCCTGGAACGAGGGGACCTACGGATCCCTGTCCACCCGTGTATTCGGACAGGTACTTCGCAGAGCTTCTGCCAAGGCCAGGGCCATCCTGGTGAAGATGGCAGCCGAAGAACTCTCCGTAGATGCTGCTGAACTGGAAACGCGCGACGGGGTGGTACGATCCAGGAATGACCGCAGTAAAATGATTACTTATGCGGAGCTGACCAAAGGGAAAGAGATCCTGGAAAGCAGTGTGGGAGATGTGCCCCTGAAAAAAGCTTCGGAGTTCCGAATCATGGGAACTTCAAAACTGCGTGTTGATTCCCGGGAGAAAGTCACGGGAGAAGCCAAATATGCCGGGGATATCCAGCTCCCCGGAATGTGGTGTGCCCGCATCCTTCGTCCACCTTCCCTGGGTGCAAAACTGCTTAGCGTGGATACTTCCGCAGCGGAAAGCATGGAGGGAGTCGAGCTGGTCCGGGAGGGTGACCTGCTTGCTGTATTGCATCCCTCCTGGCACATGGCCGGGAAGGCGATCGAACAAGTAAAGGCAGAGTGGAAAGAAGAAAAGGTGGATATAAACCAGGACACACTCTATGATCATATCCTGAAAATTGCCACAGAAAGCAGGGTGCTGGCTTCCGAAGGAAAGCTTGACCTGGGAAAAGAGGCCTCGGTAAAGCATATTAACAGTACTTTCCTGGATCCTTATATCGCCCATTCACCCATTGAAAATCATACGGCCACCGCCGTGATGGAGCATGGAAAGATGAAAGTCTGGGCTTCCTGCCAGACCCCCTATCCTACCCGGGATGCCATCGCGGAGGACCTGGGCATGGATCAGAAAGATGTACAGTTGCTTCCCATTTTTGTAGGTGGTGGTTTCGGGGGAAAAATTTACAACCCCCAGGCCATGGAAGTGGCCCGTCTGGTCAAACTTACCGGCAAGCCCATTCAACTGGTCTATACCCGCGAGGAAGAGTTCATTTACGACCGGCTGCGTCCGGCAGCTGTGGTGAAAATAGATGCCGGATTGGACAATTCGGGGCGAATCAGTTACTGGGATTACGGGGTTCATCAGGGTGGAGGACGTGAAGCAGAGCATTTTTATGATATTCCTAATTCCAGGACCCGAACCTTGAGCGCTCCCAGGGGGACCATGGGGCATCCATTCTTTACCGGAGCATGGAGAGCCCCCAGCGTGAATACCAATACCTTTGCCAGGGAATCACAAATGGACATTCTGGCTGCAGCTGCCGGAATCGATCCCGTCGAGTTCAGGTTGCGACACCTGGAGCACGATGCCCGGATGGCCCATGTGGTAAAAACCGGTGCAGAACGGTTTGGCTGGACCCCGGCCAGGGGACCCAGTGGCAGAGGCTACGGCTTTGCCGTCGGTATTGATGTGGGCACATACGTGGTGGTTTTCCTGGAGGTTGAAGTGGACAAGAATACCGGGTACGTCCAGGTGAAACGGGCGCTATGCTGCCAGGACATGGGCATGGTCGTCAATCCGCAGGGAGCTATCCTGCAGATGGAAGGATGCATGTTAATGGGACTGGGCTATGCCCTCCGGGAGGAGATTCAGTTTGAAGGCCGGAAGATGTCAAGCACAAATTATGACTCCTATGCCTTCACCCAGTTCAACATGGTTCCCGAATTAGAGGTGGTCCTTGTGGATTCGAAAGACGAAGTTCCCCATGGCGGAGGAGAGCCTCCCGTGGTAGTCATGGGAGGTGCCGTCGCCAATGCTGTATTCGATGCCACAGGTGCCCGGGTATTCCGTCAGCCCCTGACACCGGAACGTGTGAAAGCGGCCATTGACGCGATCTGATTCGTAGCTTTATGCACTTGGAGATTTTATTTATCCTGGCGATCTGCCTGGTCGCTTTTCTGTATTCATCGGTGGGCCACGGCGGAGCCAGCGGTTACCTGGCCCTGATGGCTCTTTTCGGAATCGAGGTGGCCCTGATGAAACCTTCAGCTTTGATTATGAACCTCTTCGTGTCTTCCATTGCATTCATTTCATTTTACAGGGCAGGTCATTTCCGGATACGGCTCCTGCTTCCTTTTATAATCACTTCGATTCCCATGGCCTTCCTGGGAGCCACCCTGGAAGTTCCCCCGGAGCTTTATAAAAAGATCCTGGGAGTTTGCCTGTTTATCGCAGCACTGAGGATCGTGATCCGGCCGGGTGAAGACAGGGAGCGGAAAAAGTTATCCCTTCCCATTGCCCTGCTTGCGGGAGCATTAATTGGTTTCTTTTCGGGCATGATCGGAATTGGTGGGGGCATCATCCTCAGCCCCCTGTTGTTGCTTACCCGCTGGGGTGGGATGAAAGAGACGGCAGCCGTCTCAGCAGCCTTCATATTCCTCAACTCCCTGGCAGGGTTGACCGGCCATTTTACAGCAGGAATGGAGGTAAGTCCGAAAATAGCGCTCTGGATTGTAGCAGTTTTTTTGGGGGGGGTACTGGGTTCCTGGACCGGAGGATTCAGGCTAAGTGCAATGCAGCTCAAATACTTAATTACCACTGTATTACTTATTGCAAGCATCAAGCTTTTCATTATTTAAACGAAAATCTTTTACATTTACAGAAAGACCGAAGTATGATTCAACTGGAGGAAGCACTGGCACTGGCGGGGAAATTCCCGATCCGAGCAGGAACGACATTGCTTTCCCTGAAGGATTCACTGGGCAGGGTGCTGGCAGAAGCGATCTATGCTGACAGGGATGTGCCTCCCTTCTCAAGAGCCACCATGGATGGATATGCCTGCAGACGGGAAGATTTACCGGGTCCCCTCAAGGTCCTGGAATCGATTCCGGCAGGGACCAGGCCCACCCGGAAGATCGAAAAATCGCAGTGTAGCAAGATTATGACCGGGGCGATGATCCCGGAAGGGGCAAACTGTGTAATTATGCAGGAATTTGTGGAGACCGGGCCTGATGAAAAGATCGTTTTTACAGCCGGTGCAAGCGATCAGAATATCCATCCCAGAGGGCAGGACCTGAAAAAGGGTGATCTTCTGCTAGCCACCGGGACCATTCTGAATCCCGGACACCTGGGAATCATTGCCTCCACCGGAAAGATACAGATTGAAGTTGCCAGACAACTGAACATAGGTATCCTGGCCACCGGCAGCGAACTGGTCGAAGCCATCGAGGTTCCTCAAGCAGTACAGATACGGAACTCTAACAGCCACCAGTTGTCGGGTCAGATCCGCCGTGCGGGCCACATTCCCAAAAACATGGGTATTGTGGAAGACCACCCGCATATACTGGCGAAAAAGATCACTGAGGCCATGGAGCAACTCGATGTACTGATTCTTACCGGTGGTGCTTCCGTTGGTGAGCTGGACCTGGTTCCCGGTGTTCTGGAGGAACTCGGGTTCCGTCTGGAATATGACCGGGTAGCCATTCAGCCAGGGAAACCCGTATCCTTTGCCCATCGGGGCGGAGACGTTTGTTTCGGTCTTTCAGGCAATCCGGTTTCCAGTTTTGTACAGTTCGAAGTGCTGGTAAGGCCTTACCTGGAGATTTGTACCGGGGCCCTTCCCGTAAACAACCGGATCCATGTTGCAGTGGAGAGAGAGTACCGGCGGCATCAGGCCGACAGGCAGTTCTTCCTTCCGGTTTGTTTTTCAGACAAAGGGACCTGCGAACCGGTGGAATACCATGGATCCGGCCACCTGCATGCCCTTGCAAATGCCATTGGTTTTGCGGAGATGCCCGCCGGGCAGAAAGTATTACATAAAGGAGATATGGTGCATGTACGACTCATTTAACAGACAGATCAGCTACCTTCGGATCTCGGTAACAGACCGTTGCAACCTGGCGTGCAGCTATTGCATGCCCGAACAGGTGCTTGCCCTGAAGGCTGGTAAAAAGATCCTGGAGTTTTATGAGATCGCAGAAATCGTCAGAACCTTGGCTCCTTTGGGAATCTCCAAGATCAGGCTTACGGGAGGCGAACCCCTGGTGAGAAAAGATTTGGATGAACTGGTCAGGATGATCTCTGCTATAGCAGGAATCAGGGAGATCACCATGACCACCAACGGACTCCTGCTTGCAGGGTTGGCCAGGCGTCTGGCCGCAGCCGGGCTGGACCGCGTAAACATCAGCTTGGATACCCTGAATCCGGAACGGTACCGGGAAATCACCAGGGGAGGTGATATTCGAAGGGTGAAACAGGGCATTGAGGCTGCCAGAAATGCCGGGTTGAATCCGGTAAAGATCAATTGTGTGATTACTCCGGATACTACTGAAGAGGAGTTAAAGAGTCTGAAGGCGTTCTGCCGTCCCAGGGATTTGGAGCTAAGGTTTATACGCCAGATGAACCTGGGATCAGGCAGATTCTGGAAAGTAGAGGGTGGAGAAGGGGGTAATTGCGCGTTATGCAACAGAATACGACTGACCTCCGATGGCCGGTTCATTCCCTGTCTCTTCAGCGACAGAGAGTTTCATATTCAGGAATACGGGATAATAGCAGCCTTCCAAAGGGCTATCGAACAAAAACCGGAGCGGGGCCGGGTAAACTCCAGGAATACCTTTTATGGAATCGGAGGATAAAGATTCCGTATACCCGGTAAAAAAACACCGGGACTAAAACATTAGCTATGCATGATAAAAAGGGACTTCATAGGAAACTAAGCCATGTCGATCCACAGGGAGATGCCCGTATGGTGGATATAGGCCGAAAAACGATACAGATACGGACCGCTGAGGCAGCCGGCCGGATTCGCATGGCAGCAGGAACTATGGAGGCCATCCGGGAGGACCAGGTAAAGAAAGGCAAGGTGCTGACCGTTGCCAGGATTGCGGGGATTCAGGCGGTCAAAGCCACTTCCAGCCTGATCCCCCTGTGCCACCCCCTCCCCCTGGATTCGATCCGGATCGATTTTAAATTTCAAGAGGAGGGTGTCTGTGCGACCTGCAGGGTATCCTGCCAGGCCCGTACCGGAGTGGAAATGGAAGCGTTGACCGGGGTATCCGTGGCTCTGTTAACGGTATACGATATGTGTAAAGCCATAGACAAAGAGATGATCCTGGATCAGATCAGGCTGATTCATAAAAAGAAGGAGGACCTCACTTCATGATCCAAACCATCACCATCTCTTCGGTGAATCTCTCCGGAACCAAGGGAAAGGCCAAAGCCCCGGTCCCTGAAATCCTGATCAACCAGGAAGGTATTGTCGGAGATGCCCACGCGGGTCCCTGGCATCGTCAGGTGAGCCTGCTGGCGGCCGAGAGTATCCGGAAATATGAAACCAATACCGGATCCCGTATCCCTGACGGGGGATTTGGCGAGAACATTACCACCTCAGGATTCGCGCTTCATGTTGCTCGTCCCCTGGATCGTTTTAAGCACGGGGAAGTGGTCCTGGAGCTCACCCAGGTCGGGAAGAAATGCCACGGGAAAGGTTGTGCCATATACAAGGATACCGGGGAGTGCATCATGCCTGATGAGGGAATATTCTGCCGGGTAATTCATGGAGGAAGCCTGAAAGCCGGGGACCGGCTGGAATATGTTCCCAGGACCTTCCGACTAAAAGTTATCACCCTCAGTGACCGGGCTTCCAGCGGATTCTATTCCGATCGGAGCGGACCCCTGATCCTGAAGGAGATGAAAAAATGGTTCGCAGATAAAAACCTGAAGTTTACGGCCAGCACCGTGATTCTTCCTGACAACCGGGAAGCCTTATCCGGAGAACTCGGAGCAGCCATCGAGGAGAATATGGACCTGATATTTACCACCGGAAGCACCGGGCTGGGTTCCAGGGATGTAGCTCCCGAAGTAGCTCTGCAGCACCTGGAAAGGCAAATCCCGGGGATCATGGAACTGATCCGGGTAAAACACGGCATGGTCAATCCCAACGCTGCTCTGAGCCGTTCCATCGCTGGAACAGCGGGTAAAACACTCCTCTTTGTGCTTCCTGGTTCCACGCGTGCCATCAAAGAGTATATGGAAGAGATCCTGAAATGTCTCTGGCACATGATCCTGATGTTGCATGATATTGACAGCCACTGATCCCTTAAGTAGGTCTTCGTTTTCCTCAAGGATCTTTGCTTACGGGGCTTCCGGCAGACGATCCCTGTAAGGGATGGTATTCTGATGCAATCGTTCCGGAATGGCCTCAAGTTTTCTTTCCTCAAACCGATTCGGTTCACCCTTGGGTGATTTTTTCAAATCAAAGGCGTCGTACAGCTCCCCGGTCGCCGTATAGGATTCATAGGACAGCCGGTCCCCATCAATGGAAATCACCTGGAACAACTGCGTATTCTCAGCGCCCCGGTCCTGGTCTACCCCTTCAAAAGCATTCCAGCCGTCTGGATTCAGATCGTACATTTTTCCACCACTTACGGATACCACATATACCGTTCCGGTATAGTCTCTTGCATTCAAACCTTCCAGCACATTCTCTCCATTGGGCCTGGCCCTGCCGCGGGCATAACTATGGTCGTGCCCCTGTAAGACCAGGTCCACCCCGTACTGGTCAAAAAGGGGTTTCCATTCGTTTCTCAAGAGGGCATTGTCTCTGCGTGCCGAAGCAGAATATATCGGATGATGGAAGCTTACGATGGACCACTTCCGGGGATTATTTTTCAATACCTTTTCCAGCCAGGTTTTCTGCTCCCGGGGAGGACGATTGCTGTCGAGGATGATGATGCGGGAATCCTCATAATCCAGATAATAGACAGTTTCTTCATACCCGGGGACCCCGTTCATTGGCAGGTTGAACTGGGGGCGCCACTGTACGGACAGGGAACGTGTATGCTTGGCTTGCTCCTCACTGTTCCGGGCTTGATATTCATGATTCCCGGGGGTGGCAATACTGGGTACCATGCTGTGGATGAACCCACCTGCTTTAAACCACTCGTGCCAATCCTGTTCACTATGAGCAGAGTTGACAAGATCACCCGCATGGAGGATGAACCCGGCATCCGGAGCTTTCCGGTAACCTTCCCGGATCAATCGTGCCCACAGATCGAGAATGTTGTTCTGTGCATCCCCCACATACAGAAAAGAATAGGGCTTATTCTGATCAGATGCCGTCCGGAACTGGAACCATTCGCTCCAGTAGGTCCCGTCTCCTACCCGGTAAGCATAGAGGGTGTCGGGGAGTAAATCCAAAAAAGTAACAGAATGATAATGGGAAATCACGCCTGCCTGAACCACCTTGCTTGCATCCAGGGATTCGGTCCGTGCCTTATGACTTTCAGCATATCGCCAGAACTTGGGAGCCGAAGTTGCCAGGGCGATTTCTGCTATTCCCTCCCGGATGGTCGTATCGGTACGCCAGGTGACACTCATGGAGGTCGAAGGATCTTCCGTAAGAGTCAACACAATATGATCGGGATGATGGCTGGCTTTACTCCAGTTCTCTTCGTATTTGGGAGGATGGGCGTGATGGTGCTGGGCCCTGACAGGCAGCACTAGTACAATGCTGGCCACCAGTATTAGCTTGATTCGATGTAAGTTGATCATAAGAATGATTCCCTGTTTTGAACAATAATAACAGGAAGGTGCGACCGAATGTTCAAAAGGAGCGGCGTTCCCGGGCATCTATTTTTTCGAGAAGCTGCCAGCAGTTATACAAACCCCGGGGCACATGAAAACACCCCTTCCACTTACCTCCCTTCAAAGGAAGGAAGACTTCTCCCCTGCGGTTCAGGTATCCGAACCATTCGGGGTATTCCGGATCCCTGAATTTCTCCCAGGTATATTGATGGATCCTTTGAAACCATTCCAGGTTCTTCTGATTACCCAGCAGGTGATACCCTTTCAGGGTGGTGATCAGGGACTCTATATGGACCCACCACAATTTCTGGTCCCATTCCAGCTGCTGAGGAGGATGCTCCAGGCGATCCATGAAATAAAAGATCCCTCCGTATTCCGGGTCCCAGCCATATTCCAGCATGTGCAGCCCGATCTCATTGGCCTTTTTTATCAGCTCAGGTCGTTGTTGCCTGACCCCCAGGTCCATAATAAACCACATAGCCTCTATGGCGTGCCCGGGATTGATCAGTCTGCCTTCAAAACTATCCGATAATTGACCGGAAGCATGGATGCTTTCCAGGATCAATCCGCTCTCCGGATCATAGAACTCTTCCATAACGGTTCGGATGACCCTTTCCATAGTTTCCTCCAGAAATTCCCTTTCAAGCAGGTGTTCCATTTCCAGCGCGAGGTTGCTCATGATCATGGGCAGCGCAAAATTCTTTAGATCACGGGTTCCCGGTACCGCTTTGTTCCATTGTGCCTTGGGATTATGCTCTTTCTCCAGGATACGGTCCAGCGTCCTGCGGGCAATCATTGCATATTCCTCCTTCCCTGTGGCCAGGCTCAGCTGGGCAAATGCCATGGCAGCAAAGGTGTAAGAAAAAATATTGTAGGGCTGTACCAGGGCTTTCCCTGCCCGGTTCAGGGAGAAATACCAGTTGTACTCCCCGTCATGCCCATACTTCTTCAGAAAATCTGCTCCGTGAATGGCGCATTCCAGCCATTCCTCCTTCTGCTGCACCTGATTGTACAGGGTGGCAAACATCCATACCTGTCTCCCCTGAAGCCACAGGAACTTATCCGTATCAAATACCTTTCCATCCCGGGTGAAACAGGAGAAATAGCCGCCGTATTCCCGGTCCAGGCTCTTCTCCAGCCAGAAAGGAAGCACCGATTCCAGCAGCTCTGTTTTATACTGCGCTGCCAGTTGTTTAAAGGGTATCGCTTCAGTCATGATTTCTTGTTTATTTGATCCATGTGCGTTCAATTTCTTCCAGGGACTTCCCGGCAGTCTCAGGTACTTTTTTCCAGATGATCCACATGTAGGGCAAACACATCCCGGCGAATAGAAAGAAGGTACCTGCCGGCCCCAGGATTTCCAGCATCCAGGGGGTCAGTTGTCCGATGAGATAGGTCCCCACCCACAGCGACAATCCGGCTATAGACATGGCCAGTCCCCTGACCCGGGTGGGATACAGCTCCGAGAGAAACACAAAGATCACCGCGCTGATGGAAATGGCCGTACAGAAAATATAGAACAGGAAAAATGCCAGCAGAAAAGCCGAGGAAAGCCCCAGCTTTTCACTCAGCGTGAAATAAAAAGCAATGGCAAGCAGTGCCAGGATCATCCCGGATACTCCCCAGTAAACCAGTTTTTTTCTGCCTACCCTGTCAATAATTATAAGCGCCACCACGGTGGTTAAGGCATTGACCAGTCCCACCAGGACCTGGTAAAAAAGCGAATCGCCGCTTGACAATCCGCTGTCTTCAAAGATCTTCGGCCCGTAATAAAGAACCGCATTCACTCCCATAAACTGGCCCAGGATGGCAATGGCTGCCCCGATGAGGATGGCCCTGAGCAGCCCGGGCTCACGGATCTGCTTCCATTCTGAAACATTTTTCTCCTGAGCAAGTGATTTGATCTCCAAAATCTGAGTCCGCACCTGTTCCCGGTTCCTGAGTACTCGTTGAAGAATGCGGAACGCTCCCTCTTCATCCTGGCGGATCACCAGCCACCTGGGACTTTCCGGAATAAAGAAGATGACCAGCAGAAAGGTCGCAGCCGGCAGGGCTTCTGCTCCGAACATGGCCCGCCAGACTTCCTGGATGAAAGTTCTCTGCAAAAGCAATGACTCAGGGGCATAGGAGGAAGTGGAAAGGTTCAGCAGCCTGAAATTTACCAGGTAGGCCCCCAGGAATCCGATCGTAATGGCCAGCTGGTAGAGCGATACCAGGCTTCCCCGGTACCTGGGAATGCTCAGTTCGGAAATATACATGGGCGATATGATGGAAACCATTCCGATCCCGATACCTCCGATCACCCGGTATATCACCAGTTGACCGAAAGACGCAGAGATGGCACAGCCCAGGGCAGAAATGGTAAACAACAGGGCCGCCAGAATCATGGATTTCTTTCTTCCCAACTTATCGCTGATCATCCCCCCGGAACTGACTCCGGCGATGGATCCGATCAGGGCACAGCCCACAAACCATCCGGTCTGCAGCGAATCCAGACCGAACTGGTCCACCACCTGGGTCACGGTTCCCGAGATCACTGCCGTATCGTAGCCAAATAGAAATCCTCCCAGTGCGGCCACCATGGAAAGGAATATCAGGTATACCAGGTTTTCCTCTCTTCTTTTCATGGATTCAGATTGAAGTATTCACAATAGCGCCTGTAGAGGTGCCCGGCCTGCAGGTAAGAGGACTGGGGACTCATGAAGTGGGGAAATTCGAAGGTAATCCCTTTGTCATATCCGGCCCGGTGCGCCGCTTCCAGTTTGAGCCTAAGTTTATCAAATTTAATAGGGAGGAATTTAATGGGCATATCCCTGTCAAAACTCTCTGCATTGGTCCAGCACTCCATTCCGTAGGTATCAGCCATCCGCTTGTTCACTTCAAAGAAGGCATCCAGTTCGTTGTAATCGATATGCCCGTCCTGAAAGGCCACAGCATCCACCACCCCGCTGATGCCGGCAAAGATCTCGCTCCACTCCTTCTCGTGTTCTTCCACCGAAACCGCATCCTCTTTGCTCAGTTCACCACTGGCAGCTAAAACCGCCTTTTTCCCGTCGATCCACGGGGAAATAAAGGTGGGCAGTCCGCCTGACACCTCTTTGCATTGCTGACCCATGGAACGGAAGGCCGAAATAGCTCCCTTGGTTTTTCGGCTGATCTCTCCGCTGATATACCAGCCGGCAAAACTTTTAAAGCGTTCTCCGTATTGCTTCCAGACCTCATCGATCACAAAGCGGTTGTCCCTGACCTCGTGGCTCAGGTCTCCCGTATCCCAGTAACGGCCTGAATCATAGAGACCAAAGTAAAATTTCATTCCATGCCTGTCGGAAAGCCGCAGGAACATATCCAGTAGATCGGTGGAAGGCATGTAGCATCCCCTTCCCATCAGGTATTTGGATGGATAGGTAATAAATTTCCGGTACCCGGAACGGATCATAATAACCGTATCAATCCCCATGCCTTTCATGTGCCTGAAATCCTGGTCCCACTCCTGCTCTCCCCAATTCTGGTGGGGGATATCGTGGGATATCTCATCCAGAAAGGTCCCGGTGATCCGGAGCGCCTTCCCCTGTTCCACCAGGAAAGGCGATTGCAGGGACTGCTCTTCGGTATGCGGGTTACAGGCTGCCAGGCTTGTGGAGCCCAATCCCACAGCTCCGGCAAATGCAGCCCCTTTCTTCAGGAAATTCCTTCGATTGTTATGCTCAGTCATATTACATCATTTAATATCCTTAAAATTTCCGTAGAGATCTACATCTCTGTATCCAAAGGGATCCACGGTCCTGTCCAAAAGAACTGCCATTTCTCCGCGCAACAGGGGACGTTGTGGATTATCCCCGTATTCAAAACCTATGGCCTTCAAAGCCAGGTCGATGGTCTTTTTCTGTAGCTCCATATCATTCTGAGCTGAAATCGCTTCAATCAGTTCCACAGCAGATGAAACGGTGAGGATTGCACTGTCGGCAGGGTATGTTTCCAGTGAATAGATCTCCTTAAGACCCTTTAAATCTCTGAGCAGTGTTGTATCGTATGCCCGGAAAAAAGTCTGGTTCTCCCATCCCGAATTACGTCCTGTACCCTTCAATACACCGGTGGCTCCTGTCCGCTGCATGGATTCAAACCAGGGATGCCCGGGTTCCACATCCAGGTACGGAAGCAGGTAGGCCCCATGATCCAGCAGTCCTTGTTGTGCCTCACGGACCGAAACTTCCGACAGCAGCTTATCCTGCTTGCAGGCCAGGGATGCCACGATTCCGGCAGCCTGGCCGATCTGCAGGACCACCGGCTGGAGCCGGGTGGTCCCATTCACCAGGTTGCTCACGGAAATGGATTTCTCCGCCACCAGGATTCCCTCCTTTTCTTCAGGGATCAGGGTTCCCAGAGGGAGCCCATAGGAGGGTACCGGGTAAAAATGCAGATCGGGCAGGGAGTCGGCGCCTTCGTATCGTTTGTGATGATGATCCACCGGGTAATCCCCCACGGCCACGGTGGTACGGTACAACTTCTGCGGCTGCTCGTAGGGGGAGGTAATGTGTTGGATGGTAAACCGGACCTTCCCGTGAATTCTTCTGGATTCGCGATGGTAAGGGATGAAAGGAAGCAAGTCTTCTGTGGGGAATTCATCATCGGCCAGCCCGAGATGGGAATACCCCAGCTCGCTCTGGATGAAGTACAGGAACTCCAGGGTCCGCTCTTTGGCCCTTGCCATGGCTTCCTGCCGCTGTTCCGGGTCCATTTCAATCATGTTCACGTAATAATCATTGCCTTCGATGGGCCAGTTGATCATGTACTTATGGTTGGGAAGCTTGCCATAGGAGATCATGGATGCGGCCGGCCAGAGCCTCTCTTCTTCCACAGGATCGGTGCAAAGCGGATTTTCACAGCTGCAGGCAAACAGCAGGGGATCATAGTTCTCCGGCCTGGGAATGGAGACATCCCGTCCATAATCCTTTAGGATGGCCACATACGTAAGATCCTGTACAATATCGTTGGCATGTTCCGGTGCAATGTTCTCCCCGGTTTGGTCCCGTGCATCCATTCCCACATCATACGGGATCCCGGCCTTCGCCGCCAGATCTCCCAGTTCGGTAGCATCGATCAGGACCCTGGCCCTGCATTTCGTGACCTTTCCGCCGGATTCCAGAGTTATCATCCAGCCCTTCTTCAGCCGCTTAACCGCTTTTACCGTGGAGCGATATTTCACTTCCAGGCTCCCTTCCGCAGCTGCCATATTTGTAAAGATCTGGTGTCCCACATGGGGTTCGAAGAGGACATTACTGACCCACCCGGTTTGCAGGGCTGCCGCTCCCCCATATCTGACCGAAAGCGAATCGAAGAATTCCTTCCAAATCCCCCCCATCAATTTGTAATTGCCATCCACGGCACTGACCCCAGCACTGGTGAGCATGCCCCCCAACCAATCGTGTTCTTCCACAATCAGGGTGGAAATACCCATTCT
>Ga0180435_10004198_pt1 | contig 14219 bp, 9 predicted proteins | sample SS_ome_3_FD_132467 | JGI IMG/M metagenome (GOLD analysis project Ga0180435, IMG submission 132467) | Hypersaline lake sediment archaeal communities from the Salton Sea, California, USA - SS_3_S_1 metaG | ecosystem: Environmental > Aquatic > Non-marine Saline and Alkaline > Hypersaline > Sediment... | reverse complement strand
GTCTTTTCAAGGTTTTGAATATATGATAATAAAATCGTGTCCCACGATTCTATTTTACAAGGAGCCACAATGCAAAAAGATGTCCATATCTGGCGTGATGGAAATGGTGTTCCCCATGTGGAAGCAAGCAATTTATCCGACCTGTTTTGGGGCCAAGGCTATGTGCACGCCCGGGACCGGGGCTTGCAAATGTTGCTCATGCGGATCCTGGGTCAAGGCAGAATGTGTGAATTGTTAGACGATAGCGAATCCTCTTTGGCCATCGATATTTTTTTCCGTAAAATGAATTGGTGCGGCCATGTAACTGATGCAGTTGAAGCACTCTCTGAAAACTCCCACAAAATAGTTGCATCCTATGCCGATGGCGTTTCCACAGCCTTTGCGCTGAAGTCTCCCTGGGAACTCAAATTGCTGGGATATCGACCCGAACCCTGGACCATCGAAGATACCATTACGCTTTCGCGCATGTTCGGCTATTTAACCCTGGCCCAATCCCAGGCCGAAATCGAAAGGCTGATCATGGAAATGATCCAGGCTGATGTCTCGCCCGAACATATAGAAGAGCTATTCCCAGGCCATCTACAAGACGTGGATTGGGACCTACTGAAAAAAGTTAAGCTACAGGAACGAATTATACCGCCGGATGTACTCTGGCAGACCGCTGCACCCCGCATGATGGCGTCCAATAATTGGGTAATATCCGGAGATAAAACTGCTTCGGGTAAGCCCTTGCTGTGCAATGATCCGCACCTGGAAATTAACCGGCTACCCAGTATCTGGTGTGAGAATATGTTGAAGGTTGAGGAGCGGTTCGCCATGGGCGCCGCCATGCCGGGGTTTCCGGGCATAATAATCGGACGAACCAACAACCTGGCATGGGGTGCGACATACGCCTTTATGGATTGTATCGACTCATGGGTTGAAAAATGCAAACAGGGTCAGTATTGCCGCTCAAAGGGTGACCAATGGATTCCCTTTTCCCAACGCAAGGAAACCATACGACGCAAAAAGCACGCAGATCATGAAGTTTTTTTCTATGAAAACGAGCACGGCGTTCTGGACGGCGACCCGCACACAGAAGGATTTTATCTAGCCACTCGCTGGGCTGCGGATCAATCCGGATCTGTTAGTGTAGATCGAATTATCCACATGTGGCAGGTGGATTCGGTCTCTGAGGCCATGGATTGTTTGGGCCGCCAGGAAAGCGCCTGGAGTTTTGTCTTGGCTGATAATAGTGGTAATATCGGGTTCCAAATGTCTGGTCTGGCACCCATTCGCAGGTCGGGGGTAAGCGGTCTCATCCCCCTGCCCGGATGGGATCCTGCCAATGATTGGCAGGGTTTTGCCTCCCATGAAGATCTGCCCCGTGCCTTTAATCCATCTCAGGGCTTTTTTGCCACCGCCAACCACGATCTGAATGCCTATGGACGAATTGCGCCCATCAATATGCCCATGGGCCCATACCGGGCCGACCGCATCAACGAAATTCTGGCATCAGGGGATCAGTTTACAGTCGCGGACATGTTTGCGATGCATTTCGATGTTTATTCCAGGCAGGCGGAAGCATTTATGGCCATTCTCAAACCTCTGCTGCCAGATACCGAGGCCGGCCGAATTTTAGGCCAATGGGATCTTAAGTATGACGCCCAATCCCATGGAGCCTATCTATTTGAGGCCTTTTACCGTGAACTACTCGTTGAAACCTTCGGCAGAAATGGTTGCGGACAGGATATATGCCATTATTTGTATGATGAAACCGGTACATTCATCGATTTTTATATGAATTTTGACCGAATTCTGCTGGCCGAGTCATCTGTCTGGTTTGGTTCGGAAACCCGGGATGAGCTTTATCAGCGTGTGGCTGAAAAAGCGCTCGACATTCCCATCAAGACCTGGGGAGAAACCCGGCAGGTCATGATGAACCATCTCGTTTTTGGGGGAAAATTACCGGCCTTTCTCGGTTTTGATCATGGCCCCGTGACCATTATTGGCGGGCGGGCAAGCATTCATCAGGGGCAGATCTATCGCAGCAGTAACCGGGAAACCACCTTTGTCCCGTCCTATCGAATCGTATCCGACCTGGCCACAGAGGAATGCCGAACAAACTTAGCCGGTGGCCCCTCGGATCGGCGCTTTTCCAAATGGTATCTCTCTGATCTGGAAAACTGGAAACAGGGTCAGTATAAAACCCTACGGGTTGGGAGTGAGAAGAAAATAAATTTTAGATGATTTGATATTGTTTCAGATTTCGATATTCGTGCTTCGAATTTTCAGGTTTTGCTCTAGATGGAGTAAATGAGCCCATAAATTTGTGCTTAATTATAGGTCGTTCGGAAAAAAATTATGTTACGAATTTCTTCAACACTTCGTAAGGCTGCGCCCCCACAAGACGTTCCTGGCCCCACATAAAGGTGGGTACGGCCCGAATATCCAAATGCCGGGCCAGCTGCCAATCCGCGTCCACAGCCGGACTGAATGTCCGGTCAGTAATAATTTTCCGGGCTTCCTCCGGATTCAAACTCACTGAATTTGCCATCTCCAGCAAATTATCCGATTCAGCGATATTTTTCCCATCGGCAAAATAGGCTCGAAACGCCGCCAGGTGAAATGCCTCCCCCCTTCCCTTTGTCTCGGCCCACTTGGCCATTTCCTGGGCCAAGCGACTGTTATAGGTCCTGGTGCGATTTCCAAAGGGCAGTCCTTCTGCAGCGGCAACAATTTTCAGGTGCTTGATCATCCCCGGAATGTCCACGGGGCGGTCTGCAAACAACGCTTCCAAGGTGCGTCCTTCCTGGGGGGTTTCTGGATGCAGCGGAAAAGCACGCCAACGAACTTCAATAGCCATTTCCTTTTTCAGTTTTTCAATACGCCCGGTAATGAAGTAACACCACGGTCAGATGGTGTCTGAAAAAATCTCGAGTACGTTATCGCTCATGTTGCCTCATTTCAATTCGGAGTTGTTACGAGCCTATCACTATTATATCCTTCAGATCATCTCTGCCATATGATATACCAAGGTTTCGAAAGTTTAATTGGGTATAAGCGATCAGTTATATGCTTTAAGCTGCTTATTGCTTGTCGCTTACAGCTGCAGGCTGCACCCTATCATTACAGCATTTATTTTTTTGTTTGGCTCCATATACATAATAACCAGCTTTATTGAACCGTAAATAGCGTAAATACGAATATAGAGGAATATATGATCGAAATTGATGATACCCATTGTCAGAAAGTCCATACGCGCAACATTCACGTGGCGACATATACCTATGATTCAGATGCCATTATTGTCGAAGGCCGCTTGACCGATAACCGTCTGATGGATTCTTACCGGTCAGGCGGTTCGGTGATACCGCCGGGGGTCGTTCATGATATGGTGATTCGTTTGAAAATCACAGGACCTCGGCTCAAGATTGAAGATGTAGATGTGGAAATGCCCACCGTACCAAATGTAGACTGCGATCAAACGCGTCGGTCGCTCGAACCGGTTATTGGTATGGAAATTGTGTCCGGCTTTACCCTGAGAGTCAAAGCACTTGTGGGCGGGGCCAAGGGCTGTGCCCATCTGGTGGCACTTTTAACGGCCATGGCATCCGCCGCTGTACAAGGTGCTTGGAGCGCAGCCACGCGTAAGCCGGTGGACAACCCAGATATCAAACACCATACCCTGGATAGGATTAAAGATACCTGCTATGTCTGGCGCTCGGAGGGACCGGCGTTGAAGAAGTATGAGGAATCTTTAAAGGGATAGGAGCCAGAAAGAAAAGTAAGCATTAGGCAGTAAGCAGAAACAGCGTGAACATCCAACATCGAACATTGAACACTGAACATCGAAGAAGGTATTCCTACCTTTTCCTATAATAGATTAGAGCGAAACGCAGCGCCCGTGCCAGCGCTGTTTAAGGGATACCGCATTCGATGTTGGAAGTTGGACGTTCGATGTTCATTTTGAGGCAACTAATAAAGCCTGTTATAAGCTAAAATAGTGACAACTTTATATCAGGACCGCGGGTGTCCTGTTTCGGAATACACTATTCAGAATAGCCATTAGCCGACAGCTCATTCTGAATTCTGTCTTCTCTTATGAAACTTCATGAGTTTCATTCTCGATCAAACAGGCCGTTTTTTGGGCCGGCGGCTGGGCTGACATCTGACTACTTAGTTCCGTATTCGCTACAACTAGGTGGAAGAGAATAAAGAACTAAATTGAAACACCATCGAGGAGGAAAAGATGGGCCCCTTAAACGGGATCAAAATTCTTGAAGTGGGTGGCATTGGCCCGGGTCCTTTTTGCGGCATGATGCTTTCGGATATGGGCGCGGATATCATCCGCATCGAAAGAAAAGGCGGCTTATCGCTATCAGAGCCTAAATACGATATTCTCACGCGCAATCGTAGATCGATCTCCCTGAACTTGAGAAATCCAGAGGGTGTGGCCGCTTTTCTGCGCATGGTCGAACAGGTGGACGCGCTACAGGAAGGGTTTCGACCGGGTGTTATGGAAAAGCTGGGTATTGGCCCGGATATATGCCTGAATAGCAATCCCAGACTGGTCTACGGGCGGATGACCGGCTGGGGACAGGATGGCCCTTTGGCCAAGGCTGCCGGACATGACATTAATTATATCGCCCTGTCCGGAGCCCTGCATGCCATCGGACGCAGGGGGCAAAAGCCGGTTCCGCCCCTGAACTTGGTGGGGGATTTTGGCGGAGGCGGTATGTTGCTCGCCTTTGGCATGGTCTGCGCTTTATTAGAAGCTCAAAAGTCAGGTAAGGGCCAGGTTGTGGACGCGGCCATGACCGATGGCTCCGCAGCCCTGATGGCCATCATCTATGGCCTGCATGCAGCCGATCTCTGGTCCGATAAACCTGGCACCAATCTATTGGATTCCGGTGCCCATTTTTACGACACCTATGAGACTGCCGACGGAAAATTTGTCGCCATTGGTTCCATTGAACCCCAATTTTATGATTTGTTGTTAAAGCTGGCTGAGATAGACGATCCGGATTTTAACAATCAGCTCGATTCGAATCAATGGCCGCAACTCAAAGAAAAACTGGCCGCTGTTTTCAAAACCAAAACCCGGGATCAATGGTGTGAGATCATGGAAGGCAGCGATGTCTGCTTTGCGCCGGTGCTGTCCATGTCCGAAGCACCCCGGCACCCCCATTATCAGCATCGTAAGACCTTTATCCAAATCGATGGTGTGCTGCAGCCGGCACCAGCGCCCCGTTTCTCACGGAACAAACCTGAGATTAAAAATCCGCCGCCCACCCCGGGCCAGGATACATTGGCAGTTTTAGCGGATTTTGGATTTAGCGCCGAGGAGATTGATGCCTTGCGATCGATGCAAGTAATTTGAGGAGGAGACAGAAGTCAGCCCAGCCGCCGGCCCAAAAAACGGCCTGTTTGATCGAGAATGAAACTCATGAAGTTTCATAAGAGGAGACAGAATTCAGAATATAGCGGTCAGCAGTAAGGTATCAGCCACAGCGGCTGAAAGCTTTGCCTGGATTCCCTTTTTCAAGGGAATGACGGAAAGGGAAAAAGTGATTGCTGTTGGCGCACAACTATTTAATGGTGACAACTTTAAATCAGGACTTGACCGGCTTATCGCTTATAGCTGAAAGCTGCGTCTCGGTTGTCATCCCCGAGGAATCGGGGATCCAGAGTGGCCTTTAGCAGATAGCTAACCGCTCTTACTGGATCCCGGGTCAAGCCCGGGATGACGGGAAGGGACAATAAGCGGTTAGCAATCCGGTTTGAGCTGAATCTGGTATACAGCAACCAGTGACCAGTATCTAGTAACCAGGATCAAGGATCCAGTATCCAGTATCCAGCAACCAGCATCAAGGATCCAGTATTAAGCAATCAGGTATAAGCCACAGCCACTGATAGCTTATAGCTGCATCTCGTTTGTCATCCCCTGAAAAAAGGTAACGAGATCCAGAGTAAACTCTCAGCTTTGAGCCGTTGGCTGCCTACAGCCTAACAGTCTTCAGCCTAAACACCTATTAATGATTTAAAGAAAATATTCATTGCGATGTCGGAAACATCATTTTTAACAATTGAAGGAAAAAGGTATGAAAGTGTGTGGCATGGCTCCCCGCCCGATGAAACCATGACACTGGTTTTCCTGCACGAAGGGCTGGGATGCGTAGAGATGTGGAAGGAGTTTCCGGCCAAACTGGCAAAGGCCACGGGTTGCGGTGCCCTGGTCTTCAGCCGCCTGGGATACGGACGCTCAGATCCCTGTGATTTGCCCAGACCGATTGAATTCATGCACCATGATGGATTGGAAACTCTACCCAAGGTGCTTGAAGCTGCTCGCATCGAAGAATGCATCCTCATCGGTCATTCAGACGGTGGGTCCATCGGTTTGATTTATGCCGGCGGCACACCAGCCAAACCATTAAAGGGCCTTATCACCCTGGCGGCCCATGTTTTTTGCGAAGACCTTAGCGTCCAGTCCATTCAAGCAGCCCGCGAACGTTATCTGCATTCAGACCTAAAGCCAAAACTGGCAAAGTATCACGGCAATAATGTTAATTGTGCCTTCTGGGGCTGGAACGATGTCTGGCTGCATCCTGATTTTGTACATTGGAACATTGAAGAATTCCTGTCCAGTTTACAGGTACCCCTGCTCGCAATCCAGGGAAAAGAAGACCCTTATGGCACACCGGCTCAAGTTGAAGCCATCGTATCTCAAGCCGGTGGGCCAACAAATTCACTGATGCTCTCGGACTGCGGTCATGCACCTCATGTTGATCGCCAAAGTGCCACCTTAGAGGCCATGACGCATTTTGTTTTGAAATTTAGGTAGAAAAACCGCCCTTAGTTGCCTATCTTAATTCTTCCGAAATTCATGATGCGATAACGATAAATAATACAAGACTTGAATTTTAAATTGTCATTTGGTACTTTCTAAGTACGTAAAAACTGTATTCCTTCCTGAACTTTATCTTTCTGAAAAATTAATCTGTTTTCCGAAACTCCCAAAATAAGGAGTTAGCGATGAATGCAACAGTCGCCAGATTCAAATGGCCAGCTTCTAAAGCCATTGTCTTCGCCTTGGCATTGGTCTTACCCATGTCTTTCCTAACTGCCTGTAGTTCTAATAAAAATGTAAAAGAGACGCCTCCGTTTAAACTGATCCAAACCACCCTGGCCAAAGGCATCAAGGATGTGGATAGCAAGGATGTCTTGCTAAATCCGACGCAGACTTTTACCACAGAAGACACTAAAGTGATTGCCCATGTAAAGTTTGCCAACCTGTCCGGAAAGCATGACGTGCAGTGGAAGTGGTATGGCCCGGATGACAATCTTTATTTCACCTCTAAAAAATATAGATTTAAGACCTCCAAGAACAAATATGTTGAAGATGCAAGTGCATGGCATCAATTGACCATTAAAGGAGATCAAGCCGAAAATCATCCCGGCGACTGGCAGGTTAAGATTTTTTATGACAATGCGCTGATCTCTGAAAAATCCTTTAAAATAAATCTGGTGGCCAAGGCCCCAAAAGCGCCCGAAGGGCTGCCACCCATTTTGTCCATATCAGAAATCTCTTTTTCAAAACCGATGCTTTACGCAGCAGAGGCGGCCGAACTTACGGTAACCTTAAAAAATTCAGGGCCGGGCGACGCCAACGACGTTTACCTGGAGCTCTACAGCGATACCGAAGATCTTAGCTATGAAAGCAAGCAGCTGCTTCCTGTCATCCCCAAAAAGGAGGGGACCTATACGGTATCGATTCCCATCGAAGGCGGCAACACCTTGTCCGAAGGCAAAGCCAGTCTGGATGTGCTGGTCGTTGAGCCCCATTTCCGGGTAAAAATTAAAGGCAAAAGACTGATTATACCCACCAAAGGCTTCCGAACGCCCAAGCTGATTCTGGCAAGGTTTGCCGCCATTGAAAGTGAATCCTCCGCACGCAATCAACAGATCGATATTAATGAAGTTATCGATATAAAAATTGCCATCCAGAATGTGGGCGACGGTCCGGCCAAAGACGTGAAAATCGATCTGATGAACAATCAAGCCGGAGTCATGTTCCTGGGACGGGGTGAGGGACAGTATTTATCAAGGGAAAAAGCCTATTTCAATCTCATCGAAGGCGGCAACTATCAGGTCTTGAACTATCGATTTTTCGTCAACAGTGATTTTCAGGAAGAGTCGCTAGAATTTTTTATCAAAGCAGCCGAAGTCTCCGGTTTACATGGGTTTACCCAATCCAAACAGGTTAAAATCAACACCGATTTACAGCCGGAAGGCTATATTCGACATGTTGCTACTGAAGGGGGTACGACTGGTGTCATTATAAAGGATGTTCCTGAGTTCCAAGTGGATGTGGATATCCAAATACCAAAAACAGCCATGCATAATCCGGACGCTGTGGCCGTAGTCATTGGAAATCGCAATTACCAGCATAAAGATATCCCCACCGTCAAGTATGCCCGCCATGATGCCGACATCATGAAACAGTATCTGATGAAAACATTGGGATTTAAAGAGGGCAATATCATACTGGAGACAGATGCTACCAAAGCTCGCTTCGAGACCCTCTTCGGCATCAGGGGAGATCATTATGGAATATTAAATGACTATGTCAAACCCGGAAAATCGGACGTATTCATTTATTACAGTGGGCATGGTGCACCGGATATTAATAAAATGAAAGCATATTTCGTGCCGGCTGATTGTGACCCTGCCAAGATCAGCTTGAACGGGTATGCACTGGATCTATTTTATAAAAACATTACTAAAATGAATGCCAAAACCATCACGGTGGTCTTGGATTCCTGTTTTTCGGGGGGTACAAACTCCGGTGCAACCCTGATAAAAAGCGCAAGCCCAGCCCTCTTAAAGATTGACACGTCCATCGCGGCCAAAGAAAATGCCATTGTATTGACCAGCTCCGAAGGCGATCAAATCAGCAGCTGGTTCGATGATAAGCGCCACGGCCTGTACACCTATTTTTTCCTTAAGGCCATAGGCGGTGCTGCAGATATGAACAATGACAGTAAAATAACATTTGAAGAAGTACAGAATTTTGTTGCCGACCGGTCCGAAGGCGTTCCCTACTGGGCCAAACGGCTGCACGGCGGCCGGACCCAAATACCAACCCTGGTCGGTCAAAGAAAAAATGATGTGTTAGTGCAATACTAATCTGGTTTGGGGGTTATATAATGAGACGATTAAAAAAGGCCACAGCAATTACCTTAGCAATCTTAATGCTTAGCTGGTACTTGGTAAAAAGCCCGGGGGTACTGGCCGATCAACTATTGCTTGCCAAAGCATCGATCACAGAGCATGAACCCCAGGGCAGAAACAGTGTCGAGATCGAAGCGCCCCCAGGGGGTGGCACCCCATGGCTGTGGGTCATACTGGGTGTACTCGGCATCGGCGGCCTGGTTGCTGCGGCAGGCGGCGGCGGTGGTGGTGGTGACGATGACGATGATGACGGTGGTGGCCCCATTACCGGCAGTTTTGAAACAAGTTGGTAAACCAATCATTGTAACTTAAAAACACTTGGAATTTTTGGGTGATCCGATGAATATACAAGTCGATGCCAAGATATCAAAAGCATTAAACAGAACCTATTTCATCTGTTTATCGATAGGCATTCTTTTCTTTTCCGCTTGTCAAAACGACCATTCGGCCACACATGATTTGAATGGCGATCCCGAAACAGGCTCGTTTGCATGCGCCCTGAATTGGCCGGATTCTACTTTTTCGGAAGGTGACAATTTGCCTAATTCGAGAGCCTTGGATTGTGCCGCTGCCGAGATCGACTCGATAACATTTACATTTTATGATGAAGATGATGAATTGTTGACGGGGTATTTCCTTGATAATCCGGTCGAATTTAATTGTGAGGCCCATAGTGCCAGGGTTAATGGAATTCCACCCGGTTCCGGTTATAGCGTAGAAATTACGGCCAAGCATGTGTCTGATATAACCATGTATCAAGGAGTTTATTCTAATTTTTCAATTGTAGCAGGCGTTACCACGTCGCCACCCGGCGGCGAAATCGATATGGAACGAATCATGCTTGATCTTTATGCAGAACATACCAATTCATTTGGCATGACTTTTAACCTTATTCTGCCGGGAACCTTTACCATGGGCAGCCCCTCGGATGAATTATATCGGGATGACAATGAAACCGAGCATGAGGTTACCTTGACAACGAGATTTTATATGCAGACGACGGAAGTCACCCAGGGGCAATGGGAAGCAATTATGGGTAGTAATCCGTCAACTTTTACATCCTGCGGCAGTGACTGCCCGGTGGAGAACGTATCATGGGAGGATGTGCAGACATTTCTGACCGCACTAAACAGCATGGGTGAAGGCACCTACCGCCTACCCACCGAAGCGGAGTGGGAGTACGCGGCCCGGGCCGGCAGCACAAGTGCTTTTGCCAATGGTGATATCACAGCGGAGCAGTGCACCTATGATTCGAATCTGGATGCCATGGGGTGGTATTGTTACAACGGCAGTTCAACAACCCATCCCGTTGCCCTGAAAGATGCCAATGCCTGGGGATTGTACGACATGCACGGCAATGTGTATGAATGGGTTCAGGACTGGTATGGAACCTATCCAACCGACCTGGTGACCGATCCCACCGGACCAGCCAGCGGCACCGACCGGGTACTACGCAGCGGTAGCTATAACTATTACGCCAGGTACTGCCGATCCGCAAACCGGAACACTCACAGCCCGGACTACAGTTACAGCAGCGGCGGCTTTCGCCTGGTTTTAGATCTTGGTCAAATGGCCCTGATATTGGCCGGCTGCTTCGACATGGGCGATGCCTTCAACGAATGGAATAACAACGAACTTCCTGTGCACAATGTTTGCATCACATCGGGCTTTTATATGGATTTACATGAAGTAACCAACGCGGAGTATGCCGCCTGCGTGAGCTCGGGCAGTTGTGCGGCTCCTCAATCTTCATCCAGTTACACTAGAAGTTCTTATTACGGCAACCCGGCCTATGACGACTTCCCGGTGATTCGCGTTGATTGGGACCAGGCCAACGATTACTGTACCTGGGCCGGAAAGCGATTACCCACCGAGGCCGAGTGGGAGTACGCCGCCAGGGGCGGGCTTGCAGGCATGCGCTATCCCTGGGGCGATACCATCAGCGGTACCGATGCCAATTACCTGGACTCCGGCGACTCCTGGGACAATGACACCTCGCCGGTGGAATACTACGCGCCCAATGGCTACGGCCTTTATGACATGGCGGGAAATGTCTGGGAATGGGTGCATGACTGGTATCAAGATGACTACTATGACGTGAGCCCAACCAACGACCCTCCCGGGCCCACTTCAGGAACGTATCACGTTTTGCGCGGAGGATGTTGGTATGACGATGTGACCAGCTTGCGTGTAGCTCGTCGGGCTTGGCCGTCGGCTAGCCCGAGTTCCGTTATTGGATTCCGTTGCGCCGGGGATTAAGCAACGCAATCCACGGACACAATGGCACTGTCGATGGCGCATGGTCGACCTTCAATCATTTCCTTACAGTAGACAGCGCCTATTGTTCCAATGGATAGGATGTTAATGGCTTGGGTATTGATAGATTGTGGTCGGGTGTTTTGGGCTACTTTTATGGCGCTGTATTACTAGAACTATTATTGTTGTGATATCGTCAAGAGACCGATCTCACCAAACTGAAATTTTACTCTATTTATACCTGTTCAACAGGACTCCCAAAGCTGCAAGGCAACACAGCCACGCATTTGGCGCATACATCGGTTGATTTGGGCAAATCTGAAAAATAATTCAGCACGCGCCGGTTTTCATTCAAACGATCCCAGCACTTGCGCCGGTCAAACCCCTCTTCAGTGAGAGCGTTCACCGGACACATTTCGATGCATTTGCCGCAAGGCTTACCAGCCTTCAATAAGCAGGCATGCTCGCCTTCCATCAGCGGATTCTCACCCAGGTCCGCTTCGCATACCAGACTGCCAAAACGACCACAGGCACCGGCCGGTGTAATCAGCATATAATGCGTTCCGAAACGTCCCAGACCGGCCAAATGAGCTAAGTGCTTGTGGGACCAGCGGGCCATGAGCTCATCCTCGTTAAAATTGTGGGTAGCCGGGGTTAAACCGGATTCATAGCCCTTTGTTTTCAGCAGTCCCGCAATAGCTTCACTGGCCTGGTTGATGAGATTGTTGGTTTTCACATAGGCCAGTCCCCAGTTGCGGCATGGTCTGTCGCCCGGGCGGTTCTCTGTGACCAGTTCCTTGACAAAGGGGAGAAAAAACACAATCAGTGATTTGGCGGTCTTCAGCAAATCATAGGGGTGTAGGTGCGTGCTTAACGCTATTTGCGGTAATACATCATACCGCTGATCAATGGGAGCGGAAACCATTAGCGGCCTACGCCACCAGCTTGGATGCGACAGCTTTGCGGCTTCTTCTTGGACGAATTCTTCCAGAAAATCTCTCAATTCTGAAATAGAAATATCAACCATTATTTCTCCTCAAACAAGTTGGGTTTTTGGTTTCGTTCTTGTTTTAATATTCGGAATCGATATCGGTTGTTAAATGCTCGATTCCGAAAGCGATTGGACCGGTAAAAGGCTATCAGCTAAAGGCTATTTCTGGTTCCCCGATTTCTCGGGGATGACAATTTTAGACAGCCGGGATACCAGGATGCTTGATGTCGGTAGCAGCTAATTGCTGATACCTTATTGCTGATCGCTTTGGGTACCAACGCCCGGCAAAAACAAACACGCCACAAAACAGAAAATCGAAATTAAAAGCGCAATCCAAAATACCAATTGAACGCTGTCCGCGATGGATAATTGCACGAATTCCCGGGCCGAATCCGATAGCATCGCCTGGAATTCGGGACGCAACAGATTTTCAAAACTCCGTTGGGCTTGACCGCTTAAACTCTGTGGTAAATCTCCGATCAAAGATTCAGTGGCCATTCGGTCTATAGCCACCGTCAAACGGGACATCAGCAAACCACCGCAAATGCCGACCCCCACAGTCCCCCCGAAAGTACGGGTAAACTGGTGGGCCGCAGTGGCAACGCCTAAATTCTCTATATTCACGGCATTTTGGGCAACCACCAAGGTTGAAAGGGCAACGAATCCCATACCCAAACCCACCACCATGAAAACACCAAAGCTAAATGCCATGGATGTCTCTGTGTGAAATAAGAGTGACAGCCCACACCCAAACACCAGACAAATTGCACCGAAGAGCGCAGCCGTCTTTTCGCCCGTTCGATCTGAAATCTGCCCCAGCACGATGGAACCGATGGACCATCCCAGGCTCAGGGATAACATGGCAATACCCACCTGCATGGGACTTTTTCCTTGGGCGCCCTGTATAAAAATGGGCGCAAATGCAAAAAATGCAAAGATGGCAAAACTGCTGAAAAATACACAGAGGTTGCCGAGTGCAAATCCCCTGTTTTGGAAAAAATCAAGGGAAAGGATCGGATCTTTGGCTCGTTTCTCAAAATAAATAAATCCGATACCCGCCACAATCGTCAAAATCAGGAGTGCCATGATCGGCAACGACAACCAGGGAAAGTCACGGCCACCCACTAAAAATAGGGTCAGCAAACCGAGTATCGATACGGATAGGGTTAAAACACCCGCTACATCAAGGGTTACGTGTTTCCGCTTTTGCCTGATTTCGACTAGAAATAATCCGATGCCCACTAGAGAAAACAACCCCAAAGGCACATTGATAAAGAATATCCAGCGCCAAGAAAGATAAGATACGATAAATCCGCCCAAGGTCGGCCCCAGCACACTGGCAATGCCCCAAACCGAACTGGCATATGACATGGTTTTTGCCCTTTGATCAGGTGGTGAAATATCCGCCAGCACAATATATACCAGGGCAAAATTGCCACCGGCGCCAATTCCTTGAAAAACCCGGCAAATAATCAAAAAAGTCATATTGGGCGATAACCCGGCCAGGATGGACGAAAGCAAAAATATGCCGATGGAAACCAGAAAAATGGTTTTGTTATTAAACAGATCGGCCAATTTACCGAATACCGGCAGCGATACCGCTCTGGCCAGCAAATAAGCTGAATAGACCCAGCTGTAAAGATGCAGCCCACCCAGTTCCGCCACGATAGTCGGCATGGCTGCCGTCATAATCAGTGCGTCCATGGCACCCAAAAATAGTGCCATGAGGGCAGATAAGATAATCAAAAGCCTACGTTTG
>Ga0180435_10004195_pt1 | contig 14229 bp, 7 predicted proteins | sample SS_ome_3_FD_132467 | JGI IMG/M metagenome (GOLD analysis project Ga0180435, IMG submission 132467) | Hypersaline lake sediment archaeal communities from the Salton Sea, California, USA - SS_3_S_1 metaG | ecosystem: Environmental > Aquatic > Non-marine Saline and Alkaline > Hypersaline > Sediment... | reverse complement strand
GTTGCACCTGCCAATTCATAGGTGACTGTAGGTGTTCCACAGTTATCCGTGATGGCTGTCAGTCCAATGGAGCTTACTGTTCCGTCACAGCTGACCACATCTGCCGGAGCAGTGGCTGTGGGCGCAGTAACATCATCAACAACCACATTCTGACCCACACTGATCCTGTTTCCGTTTCCATCATCAAAGGTCCAGGTAATCACATGTGTTCCCTGTGTGGAATAGGTCAGGGCATCGGTGGTGGTTCCTGTAATGGTACCGGCGCACTCATCCGTAGTGGTAGGAATGATTGCAGTAGCCATACATTCTCCAGTTACATCCGCCAGTGTTGGAATAACAGGATCGGTGACATCAGAAATAAGTACATTCTGATCCACATCGATGCTGTTTCCGTTCCCATCATCAAAGGTCCAGGTGATAACATAAGCTCCCTGCGATGAATAAGTCAAAGGATCTGTGGTAGTCCCATAAATGGTTCCTGCACATACATCTGTTGTGCTGGGAGCAGTTGCAGTAACTGTACACTCTCCTGTCAGATCGGGCAAGGTAGGTGTTACCGGATCAGTCACATCATCCACAATTACATTCTGGTCCACATCGATGCTGTTGCCATTTCCATCATCGAAGGTCCAGGTAATCACATAGCTTCCTTCAGCTGAGTAGGTAGTCGGGTCCGTAGTGGTTCCGGTTATGGTACCCACGCATGCATCATTGGTGGTAGGTGCGGCTGCTGTAGCGGAACATTCACCGCTTACATCACCCAGAACAGGGGTAACAGGATCGGTCACATCATCAACAATCACATTCTGTGGCACAACAATGCTGTTGCCGTTTCCATCATCAAAGGTCCAGTTGATTACAAAAGTCCCCTGGGTGGAATAAGTCAGCGGATCGGTAGTGCTACCTGTAATGGTTCCCGCACAGGCATCTGTGGTGGTGGGTGCAACAGCAGTAACAGAACACTCTCCTGTCAGATCGGGCAAGGTAGGTGTTACCGGATCGGTCACATCATCCACAACTACATTCTGTGCTACAACAATGCTGTTGCCATTTCCATCATCAAAGGTCCAGTTGATCACATAACTACCCTCCGTTGAATAGGTGGTCGGATCGGTCGTAGAACCTGTTATGGTTCCGGCACAGGCATCAGTCGTGGTTGGTGGACTTGCAGTAACAAAACATTCTCCTGTCAGCGTGGGCAGGGTTGGTGTTACCGGAATGGTCACATCATCCACAATTACATTCTGGGCTACCACGATGCTGTTTCCATTTCCATCATCAAAGGTCCAGTTGATCACATAGCTTCCCTCTGCATCATAGGTCAGAGGATCTGTAGTGGTTCCGGTAATGCTACCGGCACAGGCATCTGTAGTTGAAGGAGCCACTGCTGTAACAGAACATTCGCCGGTCAGATCGTCAAGTACAGGAGTTACCGGATCGGTGATGTCGTCGAGAATAACATTCTGATCCTGGGTCGATTCATTGCCATTACCGTCGTTATAAGTCCAGGTAACCACTGTCGTTCCCTGGGCTGTAATCGGGAAGGGTGTAACGGTGGTCCCGGTTATTGCTCCGGCAACTGCATCGGTGGCGGTCGGAGCAACAGGGGTAATGGAACACTCTTCGTTCAGATCAGGTAAGGGTGTTACATCAGGAACTGGTGCTGTTAAGTCCGTAATCACAAGATCGTCACTGGCGGATCCCGCGTAACTTGGATCATCTACCAAAGCAATCACGGCATAGGTACCATAATCAACTGGCAGGGTCTCGGAGCCATTGTAAGTAACAACAACATCTAATCCGGGAGGTACTGTCGTTACTGTGGCACTGATTCCGGTTCCTGTATATTCCTGGGTCAAATTACTCAGTGTAACAGTGGCAGCTGCCTTATTTACGCGTTGAAGTTGAGCATACTGTACAGGCTGTATGGAATCATTTCCTTCCTGAATAGCATATATCAGGGTTTCGCCCACATTCTGCACGGTTGCAGTGGTTCCGGATATTGATACAACGGTGGGATCTTCAGCCCTATATGTAATTGGAAATCCAAAGGTGGTACTTGCAGATAGGGTGAAATCAGAATCCCCATAGGTTCTGTCAGCCAGTGGGGCAAAGGTCATCTCCTGAGACTGCTTAATGCAAAGTTGATAATCAAATGATTCCAAATATCCACCCGAAGCCGAAGTAACACTACCTCTGGTATAAGCCACTTCTATAGATGTCATATCTATATTAAAGGATGGTGTAAAGTACAGAACAATGGTGCTGGAGTCTCCATCTTTTAATGAACAAGAAGTAGAAGTTGCACCAATTAAATTACCCCGCACCGCAAACTGATCATGTAACCCAGTTGGATCGGCCATATTTCTGTCAAAAATAAGTTCAACCCTGTCAGTTTCATAGCATGCTTCCAGGTAGATAGGGATATCTAGGGGTGAAACATTAATTGTAATGCTATCATCTGGTGAGGTTCCTGTTCCATCCAAATAATTGAAATCGAAACTTCCTGCCCCATTTCCTGTGGTACTGCCTGCAATATACATCAGGTTGAATTCTGGATCTGTCACCACAGTGGGGACGGTTGTAATCTGATCTCCCTGCACTCCTCCATTACTCTGGTAAAGAGCTCCTGAGGCAGGAAGAGAGGTCACCGTTGCTGTTTTCGTTCCAGGATCTCCTCCTGTATACATTAGTTGAAAGGTTTTTGATTCTCCTTCTTCTAAATCAAAGGTCTGTGGAACAGGGGTCAATGGTGGTGTTAAACTTGTATGGAAGGTCCAAACATCAGTCAATGTAGTACTATCCTGCTCATTCTTAGGAACAGCTGACCAGTAATAGGTTGCCCCGGGTGTTAATGTATATTCATAGCCTAATGTTGTCAGTTCAGCTGATGTATGTACGGGGCTACTTAGATCCGGGTTTGTAGATATTATTACTGTGTAGTTGGAAGCATGTGAAGCTGCATTCCACAGGAAGCTCACATCTTCTCCCACAGTTGAATTATAAGCCGGGCTAATTAAATCTACAACACCTGGCTCCGGAATAGAGTCGGTTAATACAACTGCATCATATAATGCATTCTCATTATAGGTATAAGTGCCTCCTCCAGGAGTAAAGCGAATTGCCTTCCCGCTTTTAACGTATCCCGGGGTGTTATATGCGCACAGAATACCTGCTGTACCATCGATATTTTCCAACCCAATGGTAGCGGAGCTTCCACTTGCTTCTGCAGAAGTCAAATCAACTATATTCCGATATTGTATCTGAATTTCATTTGAGCTCTCGTAAAGAATGACCTGAAATGTCCCTAAAAGAAACGGTGAGGAAATCAGGTACATATCAAAGAATTGAATGATTAGTTTTTTATTTGGCGATGCACCTACTGTCTTAAATTGAATCTTTCCATAATCTCCCACATAGAGGTCATCCCAAAATGGAGCGATATAGTTATTTACAGTATCATCTAAAAGATTATCAGCATAGGGGATGGTTACATTCTCATATGAGGTTGAGAGTGTATCAAACATCACCAAGCCATTCGAGGTAACATAAAATTCGGAATAGGTGTTCCCATAAAAATCGAAATCAAAGCCAATGGGATAATATCCAAAAGCACCGTTATCAAATACGCCCTCGTAGATAATTTCGCCTTCGTATTCAATCTCCTCAATTTGTCCATGTATTAGTGGCACTGAGAAGACCAAAGCCAGCAGAATTAGTAGTTTTAAATTCATAGTAAAAGTTTTCATCATACTTTTGTTTTTTGGTTTGCTGCGCATATATTAATTTCATCTGTTCGTTTCCTGCCTTCTATTCACAGAGCTGTAAAACAAGGGATGAGTTCTACTCTAATTCTTAATTTCCAAATAAAAGACGGATTCCAGAGAATTGAAAAGTATTAAATTATTCCTTAAAGACTTTAATCAAAATTGAATTCTTGATAAATACGCTATTCTGAGTTGTGGATCACTCATTTCTCTGCAGTATTAAGCATATTAATGAAATCTCAAAAAAAATCTTTTGACAAATAAAGCATTTCATTACATGAAGTTAGCTTTTCCTGTGATGTGAAGAAGATCTCCACCGAAATGGCACCTATTTCTTATCAAAAAAGACCAGCTAAGTCACGACTTAAAAATAAATATGACTGAAGTGAGAATCGTTTGCTTAAGAGGTATTTGTGACGAACCGTACTTTTCGACTGATTAATTGAACAAAAGACTTTTTCTTAGTAAGTAACCATAATTTGATCATTAGTCAGTTGTAATTAAGCTATCATCAACTTTTACCGAATTAGGTCATCCCATTACTTGATCTTTGCCCTATGGTTTTTTAAATTGCTTTCATCCAAAAGATAGCATCTAAGCTATTTTTTATTTAAAAACTTAAACATGACCGCTCTAATCAATAAACTCCTCCCTGTTGTATTTACGTTTTTTTCCATTTCATTATTAGCTCAACCCACACCTCCCACCAGTGTTGCAGCTACGCAAACTACAATCTGTCAGGGTGTGTCAGTTACACTGAGTTATACCGGAGGTTCAGGAGACACCTTCAGATGGTACTCTAGCTCCTGTGGTGGAACACTTGTAGGGGAAGGCAATAATCTGCTGGTTATACCAGCTACTACTACCACTTATTATGGCAGATGGGAAAATGCTACTGAACAATCAAATTGCGAATCTGTAGAAGTTACCGTGATTCCAATGCCAACACCTCCCTCCTCTGTAAATGCAACGCAAACCACATTTTGCAGCGGAGCAACAACAATCCTCAGTTATACTGGAGGTTCAGGCGACACCTTTAACTGGTACTCCGGCTCATGCGGTGGTGTACTTGTTGGCACCGGAAACAACCTAATGGTATCTCCAACTACTACTACAACCTATTATGGTCAATGGACAAATGCTTGCGGAAGTTCAATGTGTTCATCTATCACCATTACTGTCTATCCCGCTCCAGTTGCTCCATCTAGTGTTTCGGCTTCTCAAACTTCAGTTTGCGAAGGTGGATCCACAACACTGAGTTATTCAGGAGGATCGGGAGACAATTTCAACTGGTACTCCGGATCATGCGGCGGAACATTTGTTGGATCGGGAAATAACCTTACAGTTTTTCCAACAGTTAACACCACCTATTATGGACAATGGTCAAATAGTTGCGGAAGTTCAGGCTGTGCTTCTGTTTCGGTGACAGTTGATCCACTTCCAACAGATCCATCTGGTGTAAGTGCATCACAGACTACTATTTGCGAAGGTGATTTCACACTACTAAGTTATAGCGGGGGATCCGGCGCCACATTTAACTGGTATACAGGATCATGTGGAGGAACTCATGTAGGTACGGGCAACAACCTGGATGTGTATCCGACAACAAATACTACCTACTATGGACGATGGGAAACCGGATGTGGAAATTCAGACTGCGAAACTGTTTCTGTAATTGTAAATCCATTGCCAGAAGCTCCGGTGCTAGTTAATGCGACTCAAACCACAATCTGTGACGGAGGATCCTCAACGCTCAGCTATACCGGTGGATCAGGGACAACATTTAACTGGTATTCCGGCACCTGTGGAGGAACCCCGGTGGGTACAGGAAATAACCTAACTGTTACGCCAACTGTTACGACTACATATTATGGACGGTGGACCAACAGTTGTGGTAATTCGGGTTGTGAATCGGTTACCATCTATGTTGATGCATTACCAACACCTCCATCCAGTGCGAATGCAACACAAACAACCATCTGTTATGGTGGATCCACGACACTCAGTTATGTTGGCGGCTCAGGTGACACATTCACATGGTATTCCGGTTCATGTGGCGGATCCATCGTTGGTACTGGAAACTACCTGCCAGTTTATCCAACTGAGACTACAACTTATTATGGGCAATGGGAAACTGTATGTGGCAATTCGACATGTGTCTCTGTCACTGTTACAGTAACCCAACTACCAATTCCTCCCTCTGGTGTAACTGCATCACAAACAACTATCTGTGAAGGAGCATCTGTTGTTCTGAGTTACGCCGGCGGATCGGGCACAACCTTCAATTGGTATTCAGATGTTTGTGGAGGGACACTCGTCGGGACAGGGAATGGCCTTACGGTTACTCCATCTGCAACCACCACTTATTATGGTCGATGGGGCAACAGTTGTGGTAATTCAGCTTGTGCCTCCGTAACAGTGACTGTGCATCATGTCCCGGTGGCTCCGAGCGAAGTGAGGGCAAATCGTACTAGCATTTGCTATGGAGATAATATTACCCTTAGCGCCATAGGGGGATCAGGAGAATCATTTATCTGGTTTACCGGTGCCTGTGAAGGTGCCCAGTTGGGTGTTGGAATGAGCTGGGTGACAACTCCTACCCAAACAACGACCTATTACGGGCTATGGGAGTCCCCCTGTGGTCGTTCTGAATGTGCTTCTGTAACCGTTGAAGTTGGTAATTTCCCTGTACTTCCAACAATAGTTACGGCATCGCAAACCCAGATCTGTGAGGGCGAAACGACTACTTTAATGTATACAGGTGGTGAGGGAGACGTTTTCACCTGGTATGCAGGAGCATGTGGGGGAAATGCTATTGGAACGGGAAATAATCTGGTAGTCAGTCCTACAACCACAACCACCTATTTTGGAAATTGGTCGTCCAATTGTGGAATTGGTGCATGTATGCAAGTAACGGTTTATGTTAGCTCATTCCCAACCCCTGCGAGCGGTGTTTCTGCAACAAGAACAAGCATCTGCTACGGAGAATCTACTACCCTGCGTTATACTGGTGGCACCGGAGATACTTTTTGGTGGTATGCCGATGCATGTGGAGGAACTGTTGCTGGGACTGGAAACAATATGAACGTATCCCCTAATGCAACCACAACCTATTATGGAATGTGGGAATCTGATTGTGGAGTCACAGCTTGTGACACTGTCACGGTTTTTGTCACCCCATTCGTTGATGCACCAAGTAGTATAAACGCAACAACGACTGAAATTTGTTCTGGAGATTCTGTGGTCCTGAGCTACTACGGTGGCTCCGGAACCACCTTTAATTGGTACGCGAATTATTGCGGGGGAACACCCATTGGTACTGGGAATGACCTTACGGTTCGACCAACAAATAATACTTCGTATTATGGTGCTTGGGAAAATAGCTGCTTTGAGTCAGATTGTGATTGGATCTCGATAAATGTTTCTGAATATCCAAATCCACCAACCAGTGTATCAGCGGGACAAACCTCTGTATGTCAGGGTGAATCAACTACCTTACGGTATTCCGGGGGATCAGGAGATACCTTCTTCTGGTTTTCTGGCTCCTGTGAAGGAAGCATAGTCGGAACTGGCAATTATGTAACAGTATATCCATCAGATACCACCACTTATTATGGAGTATGGGAAACAGATTGTGGGCGGACGGCCTGCGATTCGGTAACGGTTGACGTGACACCATACGCAGAAACTCCAACCACTGCAGGTGCAACTCATACAACCATCTGTCAGGGAGAATACACAAGACTGAGATATGGGGGAGGCTCAGGCGAAACCTTTGTGTGGTATGCCGACAATTGCCGGGGTACAAGAGTTGGAGAAGGTTGGGACTTTCAAGTAAACCCAACTGTAACAACAACATATTATGGAGCCTGGGAAAATGATTGCTATCATTCAGATTGTGTATGGGTGACCATCACTGTAGAAACGGATTGTGAACCCGACCCCAATTCTGGCATTGCTCTTCCTGAGATGAATGGTCTTATGATCTATCCGAACCCAACCACTGATCAGCTCTTTGTTGTAACTCCGACCAATAGTTATAAGGACATAGAGTTATCCCTGATTGATATTGCCGGCAAGGTAATATTCAATAAGACCTTTGAATATTTTGGAGCAGGGATCCAGCACACAATTGACCTCTCTGACCTACCCTCTGCCGTGTACTATGTGAGAATTGGTAATTCGAAATATCTTAACTACGAAAAGATCATAAAACAGTAAGTACGGGCTGATGCCGGTTGGCCCTTCTGAGAAAAGCTCCTGTAAATCATTACGGGGGCTTTTTTCCTTCTATCTTACCTGACACAGCAGTTCCCGTGCCCGAAACTCCCGGCCAGGTTTAGCATTTTCTCAGAACTGCATTCGGGACATTCCGAAACATCGTCAGTTAACTGCACCTTCAACTGGTGTCCGCATTCGTCACATTGCATAATATTGACCCTGAAGTGAACGGATCCCCCTCCGATGGTCAGCACCCCTCCCAGGATTAGGAAATCGGCCACCTTCTTCCTGGCTTTGGCTATCAGGCGGGAAAAAGTTGGGCGGGAAATATTCATTTCTCCTGCTGCCCGGGCATGGGAATAACCCAGCTGGTCGGCCAGCCTGAAGGCTTCAAATTCATCAAGGCTCAAAACAATTTGTTTTGTATCCTGATCCTTAACTCCCGCAGGTACAAAATGAGAATACAGCGGTGGTTCGTGAACGGTTCTGTTAAACTGTGGTCTGGGCATGGGATTAAACTTTATGCGAAAATAATGCACATATGTTCATAATGCAAAGGTTTTTTACTAAATTTATACCGAAATTCTTAAGACATGAAACGCGCAAAAGTATTTTTCACTGCAGTTGCCTTCATGATTTTTACCGGGGCCTTCTCTCAACAGGCCCTCAGAAGCGACATCTGCCAGAGCATTCCGGATCTCACAAGTGATCAGCAACAGAAGATTGACAAGCTTGGAAGCACGCATCAGAAAAAGATGGATGAACTGCGGATGCAGTATCGTTCTGAAAGCAATGCTCAGAATGCGGTTCATCTGAAATCTCAGATGAATAGTGAAATGCAAAATCACTACCAGAACATATCAGCTCTGCTTACACCGGAGCAGCTCAACTGGTACAATCAGAGCTGTAATGCAAACAGTAATTCCAATGCCCGGCCGATCTATGGTCAGGGATATGGACGCGGACAGGGCCTTGGGCGTGCTGCATACGGACAGGCTGCAACTTACGGAAGAGGAGCCGGATATGGGAGAGGGGCTTACTGTGCAAGAGGAACGGGATATGGAAGGGGAGCTACTTATGCACGGGGAACAGGTTTTGGTGCAGGAAGAGGCTTTGGTGCAGGAAGAGGCCGTGGAAGAACTGTCAACTAGACTTCCTAATATATACCCTCTGAGAAAGAGGCTGTATCAAAAGGCCCTTATCAACTAATTCTAAGGGATGCTTATGAAGTAACCTGGCATTTTTTACGCAGTAAATAAGCACGTTACGATAAAGCATCCCTTAGAAAACTGAAGGGAGAATCCTTTTCGATGCAGCCTCTTTTGATTTAATTGGTGGCCGGAATTTTTACTTCCTGATAAATCTTCTGCTTATCTTTTCCGTTCCCATTTGGATGCTTATCAAATAGATCCCCGCTGCCAGTTCAGATAAATCAATCTCCCCGGCTTCCGTTTCAATCCGGGTGCGTATTAGCACCTGACCGTGAATGTTACTGATACAAACAAGCGACGGGGCACTCAGTCCGCACACCTTCAGTCTGTCAACAACAGGATTCGGATAAATTTCAACAGGATCAGCACCCTTTTCAATGAGCCCGGTACGAAGATCCATGCTCAGGGTCCGTTCCGTGGTATTCACCATCATGTGGAAGGTAAGCGGACCACTGCCATTCACAGGAATCTTCAATACAGCCTCACCATCAGGAGCGGGATGCGCCGTACAAAGGCCAAGCCGGTAGCTGCCTCCGCTCATGTTAACGGCCGACATAAATTCCTCTTTTAAAATCACCGGCATCCCAAGCAGGCCCCTGGCATTGTTAATGTTCAGATTAAAACCAATGAGTTCCCCATGGGAATAGAACACGATATGCTTATCCACCAGCTCCATGCGAACAAAGATCCCGGATGCAGCTTTCAGCGATGCTCCTGAAAAATCAGAAATAATCCCTGCGGAATACTGCAGGATCATTCCCGCATCATGAGCGGTGATACCCGCCTCTCCATCCACATTTGCTGTGCTGTCGCGCCAGTTCTCCCAGGGCAGGGGATCCATCAGGGGAAGCGGATCCATCCCCACCGAATACTGAAGTGTCAGTGCAGCATCATAGGCCAGAATCACTCCGTCATCATCCACATCGCCCGGAATAAATTGAATAATCGTAAAGGTGCCGCCATCTGTGGGCTCCGTAAGCACCGGGTTCCCCCACAGGTCCCTTCCATTGCCCAGTCTTACATGCACCTCACCTCCTGCCCTGGGAACCGGGAAAAGATAGCTGTAGGCGGTCTCCCCCAGGCGGGTCATCTCTGCATCGCTCAGGCTAAGCGCTCCTTCCAGGCTTAGCAGTACAGGAAAGGCAGGATCCATGGCTTCACTGAAGCTGGCATTAATCACCAGTGTATCAGCAAAGCGTATGACAGAATCACTGTAGGTGATCGCGGCAGTGGGTGGAGCAGTTTCGGTTATAATAAGGGTAGCCGGGGTCAGATCAGTCACGGCCGTGCTGTTCAGAAAGGCATTGGAAAGGTTCAGGGAGGTGGTGTCGAGGCTCAGGGCATTGAACTGCAGGACCAGGATCTCGCCAGTACCCGTAAGGGCTGTGGAATGCATATATGCCACCGATAACTGACCTGTCCCCCGGTCATTTACCAGCGCGGTTCCTCCCTCTGCCAAGGTGCCGGCAAGGGACAGACCCGTATATTCAAGAACCAGGGGATCGAAGTCCAGATCAAACTGGTAGGAAATCACCTGGTCGTCTGCAATCAGCGGGCTAACCAGAACAGGCACCTCCACCAACTCGCCCCAGTTTACCGTATCATTTTGAAGAGACAGGGCAAAATCACCCATCGGGATCACCGGCGTGGAACCCAGGTGCGTCCCCGGATCACAATCAGCCACATCTGCAGCAGCAATCTCCCATTCGGCAGCAGTCCACGTGGTATTGGGAATCAGCACCTCCTCAGACCTGGCAGCTCTTGAATCTGTGTATTCCCAGGCTTCACCACTTCCATCCATATCGATCACACCAAATACATCGTGGAGCACGCCGCTTGAATGATCACCCTCCCGGAAAAGACAGTAAGCATCGTCACCATTCCCGATCAGGATGCCTGTCTCCTGGTCCGGGGCAAAGCCATAGAGCCCTTGAAATGCCGAACCACCAATAACAAAGGTGGCACCGGCAGCCACAACTCCCGTGAGCTGCAGATCCCCCCAGCTCGTGCCTCCATTGCTCTGGCGGGACAGATAGCAGGTAAAGGTGCCGAAATCGACGTCCTCACTGCCCGCATTATAAAGTTCAATAAATCGTCCGGAGTAATCATCTGCAGGATCGGCGAGCTCCGAAATAAAAAGACTGTCCTGGCCCCCCGCTGAAACAGCATGGATCATAAGGGCCACTGCAAATACATGAGTAAATAGTTTCTTCATCATCATTCAGTTTTTTAAGATGAATGTGATGAAGCAGGCACATATCGGTTAGGTGATCAAATAAAAAATACCAGCAAGCTCAATCTGTCTGACGAATCTGGTAAAATGTGCCCCTTTCCTGTATCTTGGTTTCGATTTTTCCGGCTTCCTCCAGAACTCCCAGGTACTTGTTGATCTCGTTCAAATGCAAACCCAGGATCTTTTCCAGGTCAGTCAGTGTGCAGGGACGCCTGGCAATGGTTTCCAGGATGGCACCTTCCAGGTCGCTTCGGTAAGATTTGACTTCCTGACGCTCCTGGGGCGGGGCAATAATCTCCACCTGGTCCATTCCGAAATAAGCGGAAATCTCTTTCAGCCTGTCCATGGGGAGGGGATGCAAACCAGCTACCGTACCCGGGCGGTCCAGGGTGTTAAGCTGGATCCGCCCTGGCTTAATTCGCATGGCGGCTTCCTTCAGTGCCTTCAGGTTCTTCAGATCATCATTGTAGCCTGGAAGTAAAAAGATCTCCAGCCAGATCTCCCCTTTAAACTCCAGGCTAAAATCCACAAGACCGTCAATATAAGCCGAGGCCTTCAGCTCGCGCCTGGGTCTGTTGATCTTTCTCAGGGCTTCATCGGTGGCAGCATCAAGCGAGGGCAGCACCAGATCGGCCCGCATCAGCTCCTTTCGAAGTCCCGGCTCACCAAAGAGGGTTCCGTTACTGAGTACGGCCACCGGAATGGCGGGGCGCAGTTCCTTTAAAAAGTCAATCACCTCGCCGATATGTGAATGCAGCGTAGGCTCGCCTGCCCCTGAAAAGGTCAGGTAGTCGGGATCCGGATTATGCTGAAAAAAATCCTTCAGTTCCGCGTATATCTCATCCACCGGCACATACTCCCTCCGCTCATGGGTCAGATTAGTAGTGGCCCCACATTCACAATAGACACAATTCAGGGAGCAGATCTTATGGGGAATCAGGTCAATGCCCAGAGACATACCCAATCTCCGCGAAGGAACCGGACCAAAGAGGTGTTTATACATTGTATTCCAATTTCAATAAGTTTCATTAAGATCCCTATGCTTTCTTCACCACAAACCCACCTTTCGAGGTCCCTATCCTGGCAGCGATCAGATCACATTTGGTTACAAGCAGGAAATAGAGGTGATCGTGTTTCATTTCCAGCAAACCCTCCAGGTTGCCCTGACCCTTTGAAATGACCAAATCGGCCTCTGTAAACAGCTTCCGGAACTCCTCCGAAGACCGTTGCCAGACTGCTCCCGGCGAATCATCCCCGGTGGTCACCACACGCGCCACTCGCTCCATCCCTACCATACGGGCATCCTCCAGGGTAATATCATTGATCACGGGGCCCCCTCTGACTACAAAAGTCTTTTCCTCCACATCCAGATGCTCCAGGAAGAGCTTGTCCAGCACAATTTCTCCGCAATTATCTCCAATATACAATAGCTTACGGGCAGTCTTCAGCGCATTTTTAAGCTGCATTGAATCATCGATTGCAAGTTCGCTGTCCAGTGCACCATGAATGGTATCCATCACATCGAACTGATACTGGGCACCAAAATCGATCACGTTACCGCCAATGGCCAGACGCATGGCTGTTTCAAAGGGGGTCTCCGACTGTTCCAGAATTTTTCTGAAGTCGGGGTAAAGTTCCAGCATCATCTGGTTGTACTGCTTTTTAATCTGCAGATAGGGATCCGGGTCACCCAGGGAGCTCCGGATCATACGGTGTAGTTCAGCCCCCATTTCAGGAGGGGAACTCTTATAATCGGCCTCCGAAAGAAAGCCAAGCAAACGGCGCATCAGGTCCTCCTTCTTTTCCGGAGGAATGATCCCATTGTCCATAAGCCGCATACAAGATTTAAGCGCGCAGGGGATGCATTCAAGCTGTGTATTCATGATCTTAGGGGAAAACACAAAATAACGCAGATATATTGAGTCTGCAAAATGGAAAGTTACCCGCGAAATGTAATAAAAGTAATAACAAATCCGTCTTATATTTGTCTTTGAACTAAATAACCCCAAAACATGAAAAGAATCCTGTTTATTTCGATAATTACACTGGGACTCCTGGCCCCGGGCAAAGCACAGGCTGTCCTTGGTGAAAAGGTACACAACTTCAGCACCCTCGATCAGGATGGTGAAAAATGGCATCTGAAATCAAATCTGAAAAAATCCGAGTACCTGGTCATCTATTTTTACCCGGCTGCATTTACCGGCGGATGTACCAAGCAGGCATGTTCCTATCGCGATCAGAAAGGTGAGCTGGCCAAGGTGGGTGCCGGTGTGGCCGGCGTATCAGGTGATTCTCCGGAGACCCTGGAATTATTTGCCCTGGAGCATTCACTCAATTTCCCAATGCTTTCTGATGAGTCGGGCGAAATAGCAAAAATCTTTGGTGTACCACAGGGGGATGGAGGAACCATCAATCGCGAGATCAAGGGAACAAATCTGGATCTGACCAGGGGGACCACCATTCAAAGGTGGACCTTTATCCTGGACCGGGACGGCACCCTGATATACAAAGACAGCGAGGTGGATGCTGAAGCCGACAGCGGCAAGGTGCTTGAATTTCTCAGCGATCTTTAACAGAGTTATTTAGATCGTTTTTAAATAGCACTCTGAGGTCTTCCTGAATCTCAGGAGAGTCACAAATTTTTTACATTTTTGTTATAGACTCCCGGATTCTACATGCGCCGTTACGCATGTCATTTGATTGATATTTAGCGAGTTGGTGGAGTCGGACTGCTAACCCTAATAGAAACGACCATGAAGCCAGCCCTCCTTTTCGGGTTTGATATCGGTTCAATTTC
>Ga0180435_10004194_pt1 | contig 14229 bp, 10 predicted proteins | sample SS_ome_3_FD_132467 | JGI IMG/M metagenome (GOLD analysis project Ga0180435, IMG submission 132467) | Hypersaline lake sediment archaeal communities from the Salton Sea, California, USA - SS_3_S_1 metaG | ecosystem: Environmental > Aquatic > Non-marine Saline and Alkaline > Hypersaline >... | reverse complement strand
CGCGGTACTCGACGTGTTTCGCGAGGAACCGCTGCCGGCCGATCATCCCTTCTGGCATGCGCCCGGCGTGCTGGTGACGGCTCACGTCGCGGCCAGGAGCCGGCCGCGGGACATTGCGAACATCTTCATTGAAAACTACCGCCGGTTTCTGCAGGGTGATGAACTGGCGCACCGGATCGATTTCGACCGGGGTTACTGAAAGGAGCAAGACATGACGGGAGTGAAAGACAGGGTGGCCCTGGTCACGGGTGCCGGGCGCGGTATCGGCCGCGCCACCGCGGAATTGCTGGCGCAGCGCGGCGCGCGCGTGATGGCCGTGGCCCGATCGAAGAATGAGCTGGAATCGCTGGGCCTTGATTTCGTCACGGCCGATCTCGGCACGGCGGCCGGTTGCTCCGACGCGGTCGAGGAGACCGAGCGGCGCCTGGGCCCGGTCGAGATCTTCGTCTGCAACCACGGCATCGGTTCGGCGCATGAGAAAGTGATCTGGGAACAGGACCCGGCGACCTGGGAGGAGACCATCCGCGTCAACCTGGACGGCCCGTTCCACCTGTCCCGGTTGATCACCGCCGGCATGGTCGAGCGCGGTTACGGGCGCTGTGTTTATGTCGCCTCGACGGCAGGAGACGTGGCCGAGTACGCCGGCTCTGCCTATACGGCGGCCAAGCACGGTCTGATCGGGTTGGCGAAAGCGGTGGCGCAGGATTGCGGTGCGTTCAACGTTACGTCGAACGCGGTGCTTCCGGGCTGGGTGAAGACGGCGATGGCCGACCGGTCCGCGCAGGCCGAGGCGGACGATCGCGGCATCACGATGGAGGACGTCTGGTCCGAGCGCGCCGCACTGTACCGGCCGAACCGCGTGGCCACGCCGCGCGAGGTGGCCGAAATGATCGCTTTCCTGGTGACCGAAGAGGCCAGCGGCGTCAGCGCGCAGGCCATCAAGGTGGCGCTGGGAGCGGAGAGCTGAAGTCGATACCCGGAGAGCGCCCCAAGCGGCGCGATGATTCTGTTAGGGTGTAAATAAGAAGAAAAACCGGGAGAGTGAAGTGACGGACCAGCGCGAGAAACTGTTCAAACGTATAAGGCTGGGTCCGATGGATCTTCACCTGCATCCATCGGTATTTGGCATTTCGGCGTTCCTGATCATTTCGGTCGTGTTCGCGACCCTGCTGAACCTGGGCCGCGCCCAGGCGCTGTTCATGCAGGTCAAGCATTGGATCACGACGTACTTCGGGTGGTCGCTGATCCTGTTCGTTCAGGCTTTTCTTCTCTTTTGCATATATCTTGCCGTCAGCCGCTTCGGCCAAATCCGTATTGGCGGTGCCGACGCCCGCCCGCAGTTTTCGCGCCCTTCCTGGTTCGCGATGCTGTTCAGTGCCGGCATGGGTATCGGCCTCCTGTTTTATGGCGTTGCAGAGCCCGTATTGCATTTCCACAATCCTCCGGGCATGGCCGGAAGCACGCCCGCGGCTGCCACGCGGGCCATGGACCTGACCTTCCTGCACTGGGGTCTGCACGCCTGGGGCATCTATGCGCTGGTGGCTCTTTCACTGGCGTACTTCAGTTACAACCGCGGCTTGCCACTCACCATCCGCAGCGCCTTCTACCCGATTATCGGCGAGCGTATCTACGGGCCGATCGGCACCGTGATCGACGTGCTCGCGGTCGTCGCCACGCTGTTCGGTGTTGCGACTTCGCTCGGCTTCGGCGTCGTGCAGATCAATTCAGGGCTCGACTACCTGTTCGATATCGCGGTGGATACCGAGACACAGATTCTGCTGATCATGGGCATTACGCTTGTTGCGACGGCATCCGTCGTGTCCGGACTCGATCGCGGAATACGGCGGCTCAGCGAGATCAACCTCGGCGTTGCGGTACTGCTGCTGTTGTTTCTGCTGGTGGCTGGACCGACCCTGTTTCTGCTCAACTCCACCGTGCAGAACACCGGGCACTACCTGCAGAACCTGCTGATCCTCGGAAGCTGGACATCGACCTACCGCATGGAATCCGAATGGCAAGGGAACTGGACCCTGTTCTACTGGACCTGGTGGATCGCCTGGTCACCGTTCGTGGGCATGTTCATTGCGCGCATTTCGCGTGGGCGCACGGTGCGCGAGTTTCTGCTCGGCGTGCTGATCGTGCCCGCATTGCTTAGTTTCCTGTGGTTCAGCGTCTTCGGAGGTACGGCTATTCACGCCGAGCTTTACGAGGGTGTGGAAGTTGCCGCAGCCGTGAATGAGAATATCGCGACGGCGCTTTTCAAGCTGCTGGATCATTATCCGCTGTCCACGCTGACGTCGATGCTCGGCATCCTGCTGGTATTCGTGTTTTTTGTGACCTCGTCGGATTCCGGGTCGCTCGTTATCGACATCATCACAGCCGGGGGAAACCTGAACCCGCCCGTGGCGCAGCGTGTTTTCTGGGCGGTGACCGAGGGCGTGGTCGCCGCTGCACTGCTTGCCGGCGGTGGTTTGCTGGCCCTGCAGACGGCAGCCATATCGACGGGCCTTCCGTTTGCCCTGGTGCTGGTCGCGATGTGTTTCGGGCTGTATCGCTCGTTCAGTGAAGAAATTCCTCGCAAACTGCACTAGGATTGCGGCTTGTCTCCGTTTTGCCCGGGCAGGATGTCGCCGACCTGCAAAATCGGCGAGGCATCGACGGTTTCGGCATCCATGATCGTTGCAATCCGCTCGACGGCCGCTGTCAACATTTTCTGTTCCCAGGGCTCCAGTGCCCCAAAGCGGTTGACGAATTCTTCTTGCAGTAACCCTGGCGCGTTTTTGAGCCGCGCTTTCCCATGGTCGGTCAGTGCGATGCTGACCACGCGGCGGTCCTTATCACTGCGGTTTCGGGTGACCAGGTCTTTTCTGACCAGGCGATCGACGACCGACGTGACCGTCGCCTGGCTCAGGCTGACACGGCGCGCGATTTCGCTGACACCGAGCTGACCGGCCTCGGCGACCGTCTGCAGGATCAGGATCTGCGGCACGGTAAGCCCCGCGCTGTGCTCGAGCTTCTTCGAGTGCAGATCAATCGCGCGCATGATGCGCCGCAGTGCGATGAGAATTTCCGTCGAGGCCATGGTCAGATCATAGCCTCAAAGGCGCCGGTGCCCAAGCAAATTATCGCCCGCATCCGCACGCCAGGCCGCTTCGAAAACAATTAGATTACGATAATATCGTACACGATAGAAGAATATATATCCTTCTGAAAAATAACCATAATATAACGACATATATTGATCTACCTATTCTAAAACGCATCGTATACAATACATCGTTTATATTGAACTTGAATTTGAGGGAGAAAAAAGCGTGCGAAGAAATCCGCTGACGACAGCAATACTTTTTGGACTGGCGAGTACGACTCTGCCGGCTGCATCCTATGCCGAAAACGCCATCGAGGAAGTGATGGTTACAGCGACCAAGCGCGAGGAATCCATGCAGGACATTCCCCTCACCGTGCAGGCGCTCAACGGCGAGACGCTCGATGAACTCAACATAATGAATTTCGACGATGTCGTGCGCTATATGCCGAACGTCAACGTCGGTGGTCGCGGCCCGGGTCAGAACGAAGTCTATATCCGCGGCATGTCGATCGACGCGATTACGGTGATGCTTTCCGGCGCCCAGGGATCGACGCCCAACGTGGCCATGTATCTCGACGAGCAGCCGATTACGGCGCCGGGACGCAACCTGGATATCTATGTCACCGACATGGAGCGCATCGAGGTTCTTCCGGGGCCGCAGGGCACGCTGTATGGCATCAGTTCCCAGGCGGGCACGATCCGCTACATTACCAACAAACCGGACCCGTCGACCTTCGAGGCCGGTTTCAACGCCAGTATTTCCGATACGAAAAGCGGTGACATGAGCTACACCACGGATGCTTACATCAACTTCCCGTTGATCGAAGACAAGCTGGGCATCCGCGCCGTGGTCTACAACGCCGACTTCGGCGGCTACATCGACAACGTGCCGGGAACTTACCGGCTGGACCCGGCAGTCAACCCGACCCTTCCGGCAGACGCGGATTACAGCAAGGCGTCCGCGGACAATGCCCTGCTGGTCAAGAAGAACTTCAACGACTCGTCCTACCGCGGGGCCCGCATCGGCGCGAAATACTGGTTCAACGACGACTGGAACGCCCAGCTGACCTGGATGACCCAGGAACTCGAGGCCGACGGCGTGTTCGACTACGACCCGGAGCTCGGCGACCTCGAGGTTCAGCGCTATTTCGATGACAGCCTGGAAGACCGCTTCGATCAGTTCGCATGGACGGTCGAGGGCCGTATCGGCGCCCTGGAAATGGTGTACGCCGGCGCTTACCTGGACCGCCGAGTGGACCAGTCGGTCGACTACACGGGTTACAACAACGTCGGCGGTTTCATCGCGTACTACACCTGCACGTACGACAATCCCGATTACATCGACAATTACGGGCTGGACCCCAGCGTCATAACAGATGTGCGCGAGTGCCAGGACCCGACCAAGGGCTTCAAGGGCAAACAGGACATCACGCGCACGACCCACGAGTTCCGTATCTACACGCCTCAGGACAATGCCGTTCGCGCGATCGTGGGCATCTTTCACGATGACTTCAAGCTGGAAACGCAGGACGATTACTTCTATCTGCCCCCGGGCAACAGCGAAGCGCTGGGCTTCGCTCAGAATGCGCCGATTTCCACCGCGCGCAACATCAACCCGGACATCCGCCCGGTTGGCGTGGGCTTTTTCAACGACATCACGCGCGCCGAGGAACAGATCGCGATCTTTGGCGAGGTCGCTTGGGACATCACGGACCGCTGGACCGCCGCGCTGGGTTGGCGCTGGTACGACATGGACCTGGATTTCTACGGGTCGTCGAACTTTACCAACGGCATTTTCCAGGGGTCGGTCGATTCGGATCGCGGGCGTGATTACGACGAGACGTTCGGACATTCGACCGAGCCGCTCAACATCAGCGGCAGCGTGCCCAAGCTGACCGTCAACTACCATGCCGGCGATACGACGATGTTCTACGCCACGTATTCCGAGGGTTTTCGTTCGGGCGGCTGGAACCGGGGCGGCGGAGCGCCGTCTTATAATCCGGACTTTCCCACCGTGCCGGTCACTTATGACACTGATGACGTGACCAACTACGAGTTCGGCTGGAAAACCCTCCTGGCCGGCGGCAGCGTGCAGTGGAACGGAGCGGTCTACTACGTCGAGTGGGACGGCATGCAGACATCTCGCTTCGATCCGATCAACGTTTCCATCCTGACCTTTATCGACAATGCGGCCGATTCGGAAATCACCGGATTCGAGAGCGATATCATCTGGTCGGCGACCGAGAACCTGACGGTGTTCGGTGCCTTCGCTTACACCGATACCGAGCTGGTATCCACCAACTCCGAGGTGATCGAGCTGGCGCCCGTGGGTAGCGAACTTGCCCTGACGCCCAAGTTTTCCGGAAACCTGCGGCTGCGTTACGACTGGTCGATGGCGAACACGCCGATGTATGCCATGGGTTCGGTGCTGTACGCGGACGACAGCTGGAGCTCGATCGTCGCGGCCGATCGGCGCAAACAGGACAGCTACACGACAGTGGACCTGTCCCTCGGTGCGGTTTACGAGAACTGGAACATCGAATTGTTCGTGCGCAACCTGACCGACGAGAGGGCGGAGCTGTTTTACAATGTGCAGGATGACATCCCCCGGATCACCACCAACAGGCCGCGAACCATCGGGGTCCGCGTCGGTTTCGACTACTACTGAACACGCGTCAGGCGTCGATTCCGCGAAACACCTGCTCAAACAGGGGCGGCCGGGCCCGGCCGCCGCTGCCGCGAGGCAGGCGCTGGAAGCGGATTCGGACAATGCGGACGCGCTTTACCTGCTCGCCGTTGCACAGCGCTACCTGAAGCAGCCGCGCGACGCGCTGGAAACGCTGGTCCGCCTGCAAGAGCGCCGGCCGGCGTACGCCCGCGCTTTCCAGGAAGCCGGCCACAATTACATGGGCCTGGGTCTCGAGGATGACGCGCGCCGGGCGTTCAGCCGCGCGGTCGCGCTCAACCCGGCGCTGCTGGCCAGCTGGCGCAAACTGCGGGAAATCGACCTCGGGTCCGGCAGGCGCACGGCCGCCGAAGCGGTCGAAAAGCAGATCGAGCGCCTGGAACGAACACCACGCGAACTGATCAGCGCCACCAGCATGCTGCACGAAGGACGCCTGTATCACGCCGAGCGCGTGTGCCGGGCGTTTCTGCAGAAACATCCGCGCCACGTCGAAGGCATGAGGCTGCTGGCGGAGCTGGGTGTTCGCCTGCAGGTGCTGGACGACGCCGAGTTCCTGCTCGAAAGCGCGCTGGAGTTCGAACCGGACAACCTCGGCGCGCGCCTGGATTACGTCAACGTGCTGCACAAGCGCCAGAAATACGGGCAGGCGCTGGAGCAGGCGGCCGAATTGCGGCGCCGGTCTCCCGGCCAGCCCGCCTTCGAGCTGGCCTATGCCAACGAGAGCCTGGCCGTCGGCGACTACGAAACGGCGCTGGCGGTCTACGATGAGCAGATCGAGGCGCACCCGGAGCAGGCGGGGACGCACCTCGTGCGCGGACACGCCCTGAAGACCGTGGGCCGTTTCGGCGACGCAGTCGAGGCCTACCGGGCCGCCATTCGTATCCGCCCGGATTTTGGGGACGCCTGGTGGAGCCTGGCCAACCTGAAAACCTACGCGTTCGAGGACCGTGAGCTCGATGAAATGAAGCGCGAGGAAAGGCGCCCCGGCATCGCGCTCGCCGATCGCTATCACCTCTGTTTTGCGCTGGGCAAGGGTTACGAGGACCGGGCCGATTTCAAACAGTCGTTTGATTACTACCGCAGCGGCAATGCCCTGAAACACGAGGAAACGCGCTACAGCGCCGACCAGACCGAGCAGGATTTCGCCGCGCAGCGCGCGGTCTGCACCCGGGCGATGTTCGAAGAGCGCAGCGGCAGTGGCTGCCCGGCGCCGGACCCGATTTTCATCGTTGGCCTGCCGCGCGCCGGTTCCACGCTGCTGGAGCAGATCCTGGCGTCGCACTCGCAGGTGGACGGCACGATGGAATTGCCGAACATCCTGGCCCTGGTTCACCGCCTCAGCGGCCGCCTGCGCATCGGCGAGAAGTCACGCTACCCCGGAATCCTTGGAGAACTGGACGCCGACCGGCTGCGCCGGTTCGGCGAAAAATACATCGAGGACACCCGCATCTACCGGCAGGACGCGCCGTTTTTCATCGACAAGATGCCGAACAATTTCCGTCATGTCGGCCTGATTCACCTGATCCTGCCGAACGCGAAAATCATCGACGCGCGGCGCCACCCGACGGCGGGCTGCTTCAGCGGCTTCAAGCAGCTGTTCGCCCAGGGACAGGAATTCACCTACGGTCTCGAAGAGGTCGGGCGCTATTACCGGGGTTACGTGGAGTTGATGCGGCACTGGGACGAGGTGCTGCCGGGCCGGGTTCTGCGCGTGCAGTACGAAGACGTCGTCGATGACCTCGAAACGCAAGTGCGCCGGATTCTGGAATACTGCGGGCTGGATTTCGAGGAGGCCTGCATCAGTTTTCACGAAACCGAGCGCCCCGTGCGCACGCCGAGCTCCGAGCAGGTGCGCCAGCCGATCTACACCTCGGGCAAGGAGCAGTGGCGGAATTTCGAGCCTTACCTGGGGCCGCTGAAAGAAGCCCTGGGCCCGGTGCTGGACACGTACGACCAGTAATGTATCCCGAACCTGGAGCTCAGCCCTTTTCCGCCTCGTAGTGAATCACCTCGATCGCGCCCAGCGTGACCATTCCGCCGCTGCCGCTCTCTTCCATCAAGTGCGCCAGGATGGGCCGGAACGCCTCGATCTTATCCACTTCGTCGACCAGTTCGACCACCATCGGGAGGTCGCCGGAAAGGTCCAGGAGCTTCGACGTGCGGATATGGTCGGAGGCGCCGTAACCCAGCACACCCTTCAGCACTGTGGCGCCCGCCAGTCCTTCTTCGCGGGCTTTCTTGACGATGGCCTCGTACAGCGGCAGGTGGCCCAGGTGATCGCTCTCGCCCAGGTAAATCCGTATGCGTGTCGCGTGTCCCGAAATTTCCATGAATCACCTCAGCGCCAGGCCGGCCAAAACCAGTCCCAGCATGAACGCGGCGCCCGCGCCCGCCAGGGTCGCCACAAAGTAGCCGGAAGCGAAAAAATACTCCTTGTCCTGGATGAACTGGCCGAGTTCGTAAACGAACGACGACATCGTGGTGAAGCCGCCGCAGAAACCGGTGGCCAGCAGCAGGCGCATCTCGCTCGACATCAAGCCGGTCTTGGCGCCCAGTCCAGCCAGCACGCCGATGACCAGGCAGCCCAGTACGTTCGACAGCAACGTGCCGTAGGGCATGCTGAAGGCCGACACGTTCTGCGTGGCCAGGCTGAGCCCGTAGCGGCTCATGCCGCCGGCCATGCTGCCCAGTCCCACTGCCAGGAAAGGAATCAGGTACTGCATGGGCCGAAGATTAGCATGACCGGTCTTGATTGGGTGTTCCACCTTCGAAGTCTTGCCATGAACAGATTTTGTATGGCTGGGAAGAGCCAGCCTCGATATGCTGTTATCCATGAAACGACCCGTCCTGAAAATCATTCTGCTGGCACCGCTGGTGCTCATTGCCGCTTTCTATCTGCTGGGCGTTGCACTCAACGTGCTCGACGATCGAGAGGTGGAAACCCGCGCAAACGCCCCGGCGGACCGTGTCAGCGAAATTGCGATACTGGGCGCAAGCGGCACGGCCGGCGATGGCATCCTCAAAGCTGCGCTGGCCGATCCGGACGTGAAGACGATCCAGGTGATTACGCGCCACGTGACGCCGCGTATGGAGAAAGGCATCGCCAGTGGCAAGGTCGTCGTTTCCAAGCACATGGACTATCTCGATTACACGGGAGTTCGTAATCGGTTACGCGACGTCCAGGCCGTTTACTGGGCACTCGGCACCAGTGCGAGGAACGTGGACAAGGAAACCTACAGCCTCATCCACGTCGATTTCCCGGTGGCGTTTGTGACGCAGTGGCTGCAGGCCAGCCAGGAGCCAGACATCAGTTTTCACTACATCAGTTCCAGCGATATCTCGGAAGATTCTTCCATGCACTGGGCGCGCGAGAAGGTGCGCGCCGAAAAAGAACTGTTCGCATTGGCCGATGGCACCAAACTGGTCGTGTTCGCTTATCGTCCCGATTACATCGGCCCAACGGAGGAAGAGTCACACCTGGGACAGGAGATGCTGTACTGGTTTTTTGCGCCCGTTCGCGCCGCTGTGCGAGCGCAGCGCATCGGTGAAGCCATGCTGGAGGTTACCGTGCGCGGCGACGAATTCGAGAATGGCGACAAGCTGGGAACGGACTCGATACTCCGCTACAGCGACGCATACCAGCGCCGTCACCGGTAATCTTCAGTCTTCCTTCACAAAGGCCCAGGATACCGCTGACAGCGCCAGGCTGATGGCGGAGATGGCGAAGATCACGTTCATGTCCGCGGCGCGGCTGACGAACAAGGCGACGCCCAGGCTGACGACCAGCTGCGGCAGCACCACCGACAGGTTGAACAGGCCCATGTAGAGGCCCATGCGCGCCTGGTTCACTTTTTGCGAGACGATCGCGAAGGGCAGGCTGACGATGGCCGCCCAGCCGATGCCGACCACGGCCATCAGCAGGTAAATCTGCAGTGCGGTCGAACCAAAGAAATACAGGCCGACGTAGCCGGCGGTCATGCAGGCCAGGCTCAACGCGTGGGTATGAACCCGCCCGATGCGGTGCGCGATCGGCATCAGCACGAAGGCCGGCAGCAGCGCGCCGACGGCGTTCAGTACCAGGAAGCTGGTCGAGCCGACCCGTCCCAGGTCGATGTCGGACAGGTGAGGCAAGGCCTGCTGCAGGTAGGCGATCAGGAAGACGAACGTGGTCTGGATGCCGACCCAGCTGAAGGAGTGCGCGGCGATCACCTTGCGGAAGGCGGCCAGGCCAGGCTGCCCGGGGCGTTCTTTTTCCAGCAGGGTCTGGGCGACCAGCAGCACGGTGGCTGCCAGGCAGGCGAACTCGGCGTAGTAGTGGTCCACCTCGATATGCGCCAGGCGCAGCGTCATCGCGTAGATGTCGTAGACCAGGAAGGCCCACAGCGGCCGGATCGCCACCAGCATCCCCATCATCGAGTCTTCGCGGCCTTTCGGCGCTTCCGGATCGTCTTTTGTCGTGATCTTCAGCTCGCGCGGTTCGGTGATGAACAGCGGCGGCAGGATCGAGAACAGCAGCACGATCACGGCGCCGGCGTAAATCAGCACGTAGTTGCTCCAGATCGCGCCGACCGCGTAGGCGGCCACGCCGAAGGTGCCGGAGATGGTCTGCATCCAGGTAAAACCCTTGGTGCGCTCGTCGCCGTCGTCGGTGACGTCGGCGATGATCGATCGCGTCGGGTTGAAGCTGACGTTGATGGCCAGGTCCAGCGTCAGCGCGACCACGATCGCAACGCCGAGTATGCCGCCGACGCCCATGCCCGCGGAGATCACGTCGAGGTGCGGCAGCGCCAGCAGCATCAGCGCCGCCAGCACACCGCCGATCAGCATGAAGGGCCGTCTTCGTCCGTTCCAGAACCAGACGCGGTCGCTGATCACGCCGATCAGCACCTGGCCGATGATGCCGGCCAGAGGCCCGGCGGCCCACACGAGGCCGACGTCGTGGATATCGAGTCCGTACTGCGTGGTGAGGATCCAGCTCAGCGCGGAAATCTGGATCGACAGGGCAAAGCCCATCGCGGTCGAGGGCAGGCTGATCAGGGCGAAAAAGGCAGCCGTCTTGTTCTTCTGGAATGCGCGCATGGCCCTCACTATAAAGCGATGATCGGCGGCACGAAATAATGAATACGTTTGTAAGCCGCTGGCTAATCAGGGTTACGAAAAGTGAACTGAGCGCGGATATGACCTGTTCCCGTGACAGGGTGTTTGACGCCTGGATGGCGTCAAGCCAAGCGTCACAGGGATGTGCGCGCCAGCGAGCGTCCCTGGAACGGGGACAGCTCGTGTACGCGCGCTTCTGCGAAAAGCGACGCTCAATCGCCGCCGAGCATCTCGCACAGCAGCGCGTTGTCGTCCAGGATGCGCTGCAGCGGAATTTCGCCCTCGAGGCCGGCCTGTTCGACGCGGTACAGCAGGCGCGCCTTGCGGCAGCCGTCGAACTCCAGCTCGATCCAGCCGTTCGGCACGGTTTGCGGGGCTGGCACGGGCCAGTCGAACACGCCGCCGCTGGTCAAGTACAGGTCCAGCAGGGCCTGGTTGCCCGAGAACCGGCCCTGGGCCGTGAACCAGCGGTGACCCGCCTCGCCGATCACGGAGGGCGTTTCGGGCGGCGGTCGTTCGGCGTCATAGGTGAACCAGGAGAGAAACAGCAGTTCACTGGCCGGAAAAACGGTCAGGAAAAAGCCCTGCCCCGCCGTTTCCGTGTTCAGCCAGGCGTCCGTCATGCCCGCGTTGATCGCGCTGTACGGCGGCGGTTGCGGGCCGGGCAGAACGAATACGCCGGCCAGGGGCTGCAACTCGATCAGCAGATAGCCGTCGCTTACCGGCACGGCGGCGCCGTCGAGCAGGCTCCACGCGGTCTCGGGCGCGGCGGCGAGCAGGTCCGTGCTGATGCGCAGGTCCTGCGCTTCATTGCCGGTATTCATCGCGAAAATTACCTGCTGGCTGCCGTGGGTTTTCAGATCGGCGTACAGGGAATCGTCGGAGTACAGATGCTGCCGGCTGCCGCGGCTGAGCGCAGGGTAACGCGCACGCAAGGCCATCACTTCGCGGTGGAACTGCAGCAGCGCATGCTGTTCATTCGACAGGCTGTCGGCCGGGATGCTGACACCGGGAATTTTTGCGCTGCTGCGCGCCACGTGATCGTCGCAGAGGCCGACGGATACGCAGTCGCCGCCGACCTTGGCGGCAAAACCTGGCACCTCGTCGCCGATTTCCTCGCCGTAATAGCGGGTGATGGAGCCGCTGTAGGCCGCCTGCAGCATGAACGCCAGCCGGTGCCGCGCCCACCACGCGTCGTCTTCGGGTTCGGCCAGGCCGACGCGCTGTAGCAGGTCGCCGAAGCGCACGAAATCGTGGTTGCCCAGCATCATGTTGAGCACAGCGCCGGGGCGGTAGATAGTGCTGTGCGCGCCGTAGGCCCAGCCTTCGTTGAGGGTCGATGCCGGGCGGCCCGTAAAGCCGTTTTCCTCGGCGGCCAGCACGCCCACGCTGGCCCAGCGCAGCGGAAAGTCGAAAGCGGAATCCAGCGCCGGGTCGGTCCCGCTGCCCAGGGCCTGGCCGGCGATGTCCTCGGCGCCGGAAAAAATCTCCGCCACCATGTAGCCCAGCGTGCCCCAGCGCTTTCCGGCAGCCCTGCGGGCCGCCGCGGCCTGTTCGACCGCTGCTGTAATTTCTCTCCAGGCCGGCAGGGGAACCTGCCAGGCCACGTCCAGGCGCCAGCCGTCGATGCCGAGTTCCTCGATCCAGTAGGTGGCGACTTCCTTGTAAAACGCCAGCGTGGCCGGGTCGTCGTAATCCACCGCGCGGCCGGGGTAGCCTGAAGGATCGCCCCCGTAGTCCGCCGGGTCGCTGCTGTCGACGGGAAGCAATCCGGTCGGCGAGGGCACAAGGTCGCCCTTGTGGTGGCCGAAGACCCCGTCAAAAAAGACGTACAGGCCGCGCTCGTGGGCCGCGTCGACCAGTTCGCGCGCATCGTCCGGCGTGCCGAACTTCGGGTCGATGCTGAAGTAATCACGCGTGTAATAGCCGGTGGCGTCCAGTTTCAGGTCGACGTGCTCGCTGCCGTCGATGCGTTTTTGCGGCGCGCCGGCGTGGGAATCGAACACCGGCGTCAGCCAGATCGCGTTCATGCCGAGTCCGCGAATGTAGTCCAGCGAGTCGATGATGCCGCGCAGATCGCCGCGGTGATGGCTGGTGCCGTAGCCGTCCCCGTAGTCGTGGTCCGGATCACCGTCGACGAAGGATTCGACCATGACCTGGTAAATGCGCAAGTCGCAGGTTTCGGCCGATGTACCCCGGCAGCCGGGGTGTTCCTGGATGGGCCAGGCCGTGTCGTCCACGGTCACCGTGTCGGCGACTGCGCAGAACCAGGGCAACAACAGGCCCGTCAGCAGTGCGATAGCCGAGCGTTTCAGAAGTCCTGCCCTCCGCAGGAACCCCTGACGACGAGCGAAGGCGCAATCAGCTGCGATTCGATGGGTTCGCCTTCGATCATTCGAATCAGGTTTTCGGTCAGGGCCTGTCCTGCCTGGCTTGTATCCTGGCGGATGGTCGTCAGCGCCGGGCTGAAGTAGGTGGCGGCCGGCAGGTCATCGAAGCCGACCACGGAGACATGGCCCGGGATTTCGAAACCGTTTTTCTGCAGGCACTTCATTGCTCCGAAAGCGATCAGGTCGCTGGCCGCGAAAACCGCGTCGAAGGTATGACCCTGGTCCACCATGTGCTGGGTCGCTTCAAAGGCCGAGGCTTCGAGGTTTTCTGTCATGGCGATCAGGTCGGGGTCGGTTTCGATGCCTGCCTCCTGCAGGGCCCGGGCGTAACCCTCGTAGCGTTGCTTGAACTCGGGTGCGTCGTCGGATGTGCTGCCGATGTACGCGATGCGCCGCCGGCCGAGTTCCAGCAGGTGACGCGTCGCCATTTCACCGCCCGCCGCGTTGTCGCAGCCGATGGCGTGGCCTTCCAGTTCCGGGGTGACCGCGCCCCAGATGGTGTAATTCAGGCCGTTTTCATGCAGGCGGCGAAGCCGGTCCGCGATGCGGCCGTAATCACCGTAGCCGAGCAGGATGATGCCGTCGGCGCGGTTGCTCGTTACGTATTCTTCCTGCCAGTTGTCCCGCAGTTGCTGGAAAGAGAGCAGAACGTCGTAGGAGCGCTTGCTGGCGCAGCGCGTGATGTGGCTCAAAAGCGCCATGAAAAAGGGGTTTATCTGGGAATCGTCGGAGGTCGTGTCTTCAAACAGCAGCAGTGCAATCGTGCGGGCCTGCTGCGAGCGCAGGCCGGCCGCGCTGCGGTCGACCCGGTAATTCATTTCACGGGCGATACGTTGAACGCGTTCCCGCGTCTCGGGATTGACCAACGGGCTGTTGCGCAGGGCGCGGGAAACCGTGGCCTGCGAAACGCCGGCGCGGTGCGCGATGTCGAACGACGTGGTCTTGCCTGAGCCCATGCCCGAAGCCTG
>Ga0180435_10004193_pt1 | contig 14231 bp, 17 predicted proteins | sample SS_ome_3_FD_132467 | JGI IMG/M metagenome (GOLD analysis project Ga0180435, IMG submission 132467) | Hypersaline lake sediment archaeal communities from the Salton Sea, California, USA - SS_3_S_1 metaG | ecosystem: Environmental > Aquatic > Non-marine Saline and Alkaline > Hypersaline >... | reverse complement strand
GAAAAAACCCGGCCCGTGAATCCTTGGCCCCCGTGAAGGCCCCTTTGACATGGCCGAACAGTTCGCTCTCGATCAAGGTATCCGGAATTGCCGTGCAGTTGACGGGCACGAACCGGGCCGCGGCCCGGTCGCTGCCGTAGTGAATCGCCCGGGCGACGAGCTCTTTGCCGGTGCCGCTCTCCCCATGGATGAGAACATTGGCGCTGATGGCGGCCGCCCGTTCGATGCGTTCGATGACGTTGCGAATACTGTCGGATATTCCGATCAGGCCATAGGTCTCCGGGGGCTTGCTCTCACCATTCAACGCCCGCCGATGGTCCAGTTTTCCAACCAGGCGATCGACAGCCGAGCGCAATTCATTCGGTTGCAAAGGTTTGACGAGTAAATTTTCAGCGCCCCTTTTGATGGCCAGAACGGCGTCGGGCACGGTGGGGGATGCGGCCGTCATAATGACTTCGATGTCTTTGAAGTGTTCGCGAATGTACTGAAGGAGAGACAGTCCGTCCACGTCCGGTATCTGAATATCGAGCAGCACCAGATCCACTTTACTGAATTCAAGCACCCGGATCGCCTCAGCCCCCGAGGGGGCCGTGGTAACGGCAAGCCTGCCCTGGGACAGGCCGGTACGAATGTCCTCCAGCGTCCCTGTGTCGCTGTCAACGGCCAACAATTTTAATGTGTCACGTGATTTCACGGCAAAATCGTCCGATGGGTTGGGAAAACCCTTTAAGCCCTGGATACATTCAGACCGCCACACGGCTTTTTATCCAAGCAACACGATATGATCAATACAAATCACCACCATGATGCCACGGTCAGACGGCGACAGGCCGTCGTTGCGTCCATTTCACAGCCATGGTCCGCTGGTTGAATGAATTTTGAAGATAGGGACGATCCTGATGAATGCCAGAGTGTGACGGCCGCAACACCCCCCGTTCGGGTCCTGATCAGCGTTTACCGCGTAAAAAGGCCTGGCGCTCACGCTCGGGGAATTTTTCGATGGCATAGCGCAGCATGGTACGCGGCATTTTGCGGTAGTGACGATCGAGGAAACGCACTGCGACCGACCGTTCGCGCTTGCCCACTTCCCGCAGCATCCATCCGGCGGCCTTGTGGATCAGGTCTTCTTTATCTTCCAGCAATTCCTCGGCAAGGGCCAGCGTGTCCGCGAAGTCGCCCCGCTTGAGGAAGTGGAAGGTGGCCATGATGGCGATTCGCCGCCGCCACAGGTTTTTGGCGCGCACCAGGCGATAGAGCGGTTTGCGACTCCGGGGGAAAAGGTGTGCCCCGACGACATGTTCGGCCGAACAGTCCACCAGGTCCCAGTTGTTGATGTGGTCGGTGTGGTTCAGGTAGGCACGATAAATCGCCGCCTGTTCCCCTGGCGTGGCCGCCGCCGCGTAGTGGGCCACGAGGATGAACAAGGCCAGCTGCCGTTCCTCGTGGAAGGGCGATGGCAGGATCCCCAGGGCTTCATCCAGGGAAATCCGGCGATACGTTTTGGCCCATTGACGGATAACGGGCACGCGGATGCCCAAAAATTTGTCGCCCTCTCCATACTGCCCCTTGCCGGTCTTGAAAAAGCGCTGGGAATGGGCGGCTATGGCGGGATCGCCCAGCCGGCGGAATTGTTTCCTGATTTGTTCTATGGTGGCGCCCATGGCGCGATGAGCCTCCGGATTCTCCCGTTGAAAGAACGGCCCGCCTCAATACGGTCCGTGCGCACCGTCATTGTCCTGATGCACAAAGATCTGCATATAAAAATAGTTGCCAACGGCTAGGGCCCTGACCGGTTCCAGAGGAAGGGCGGCCTTCAGCTCCTCGGGCGAATAGCGCAACGTCAGAGGCGGGCCAAAGGGCGTTTCTGTTTTTTCGATTTCGACGACGGCCAGTGTTCCGCCGGGTTTGAGAAGACGTTTGCTCTCTTTTACAAACCCCTGCATTTGCTCTGGGGAAAACCCGTGCAGAACCGTCGCGATGTAAAGCAAATCGATCGATGCCGCTTTTAAAGGGGTCTGTTTGGTTATATCACCCTCCATGGCTTCAACCGATGTACTCTGGGCTTCTTCTCTCAAAACAGAGATGAAGTACGCGTCCGGATCCAGGGCATAGACCCGCCCGGTAGGGCCGGCTTGGGCGGCAAACCGTTTGGCCATATAGCCGTTGCCGCAACCCGCGTCGAGAATGACTTGACCGGGCCGGATATCCAGCACTTTTAAAATCAGGGCATTGTCCAGCAGACCTTCCGTAAATTTGCCTTTGTGCTGGTGACCGGCGCTAACAGGACGGCCGTCGTGGTCGATATGCACGTCTTATTCCCGATAGTGGTTTTTGCCTGGCGCCTATCGCTCGTGTTGCGCTTCGGCTATAGACGTCTGATTGGTTAGATGCTAGACCTTATGCGCCACCTTCCCTGAAGAACAACCCGAGCATCAGGCCAGATCGCCTCGAGGTTGATCGCCCGTATGCCATGGGTGCGTCTCCCGTCCGTAGGCTGCTGCTCAATATGGTCCAAGGCTCAAAAAAGGGCGGCCACCCCTTTCCAGATGGCCTCGGTTTGCTGTTGGATACCCCCCATCAGGTCTTCAGGAAGGTTGGCGCGGTCGAAATCGTCCTGCATGGCGTAGGCCATGGCCTCGAGCGGACTGCGACGATAGCCAAACTGCATCAAACCGGCACCATAGGCCATTAGAAAGCGATCGACGCCGAGGTGGTCCCACTGGACCACATGGACGATTTCGTGAAAATAGAGGCTTTCGGTCCGTTGCCCGCGGCGAACAAAAAAGATGTCCTTGTAGGTGACCCCCGTTATGGGCATGGCTTCGAACCGGGCCAGCTCGGGCAGCCCCATGCGGCTCAGCGGAGGAAACGGGGGCGCCTCGGTGACCGTTACGACCCCGGTCTTTTTCAGCAATGCCGCCGGAAAAACGTGAGCGAGCCGTAAATACTTTTCACGATCCACCGGTACCGCCTGTTCCCGGTGAGAGACCAGCGTGTCTTCCACCCATTGGCGCACCAGTGGGAGGGTCTGGTGCAACTTCCGGATAAGATCGGTCGGGTTCATGGGCCATCCGATGGCGGGCCCAGGCCTCCGGCGCGAGCCGTTCATTGATATGGGCCATGGCCTTCAGCACGAAGCGGGCGCAGACGCCCTCTGGAATCAGGCAGGAGGTTTCTTCTCCAGGTCCTCGGCTTTGATGGGCATGGTGCGCGTGATTTTGATGATAATGGCGATCAGCACGATCACCCATATGGCCATGACCCCCAGGCCGGCCAGGAGACTGTCCGCCTTGACGGCCGTGGCGCCAAACACGACAAAACTGCCGACGAGGACCAGCCAGCGCAGCGTCGTCTGTGCCAGGGCGACATACAGGCATTTCTTTGGCGGAAACTGGTTGGCTTTGGCGTCATTCCAGGCTTCCTTGAAAAAATCACGCGACTTCCAGACAAAAAGCGTCAGGAATATCGCGCCTCCCAGGAATGCAAATGTGGTAGCGAGGGGACTCATCAAGGTTGGATCCCGTTCCTTTCGTCTGGTTGAATCGGTGGGGTTGCCTTGAAACTAATCTCAGGCCCCCGCGCTAATGTCAAGAGCCGCCACCGAAAAGGGACTGCCATCACGTGTGCCCAGGATACCTGTCAGGCCTGTCATGCCGGTAGCGCCGGAATGCCGGTTACAGCAACATGGCCCGGGCCTCCCGCGGAGCAGCAATGGCAAAGCCCCCGGTCTCCAGGGCCTCACGCAGTGCGGCCACGAGTTCCGCATTGGTGTCGGCCATTTTACCGTCGTATTGGCGTGAATCCTCGAACCCGACCCGGAGGACGGACGCCCCGGCCCGGGCCGCCGTCAGGTGATCGGCAAAACCCGTGCTCTGGATAAATATGGCCCCCCAGCGGCTTGCCGGGGGCAAACGGGAGATCAAATAGGCCAGCAGGTCCGGGTCAAAATGCATACCCCAGCGGACACCGAAGATAAAACTGAAATTAGCGGGCGGGGTGATGAGCCCTTCCGCGATCAGATGGCGGGCGGTTTCAAGATGACCCGTATCGAAAATTTCCAGGGACGGTTTGACCCCGTGTTTGGCCATGGCTTCGATCCAAAACCGCACGTCGGGCAAACTGTTGCCATAGATCGCATCCCCGAAATTGAGCGAACCAATATTCAGGGAGCCCATCTCGGCGTGGGGGTTGGACACGGACAAAACCCGTTCGGCGGCCGTGAGGTTCGAGAGGCCGCCGGTGGAGGCCTCCAGGATAATGTCGCAGGACGCCTTGAGGGCGTCCACCGCTAAAGCAAACGGTGCCAGATCGGTGGTGAGTTCGCCTTTGGCATCGCGGGCATGCAGATGAGCGACAGCGGCACCGGCCCGGGCGCAGGCAATCACGTCTGCGGCAATGGCTTTCGGTGTGACGGGGTTGTTGTCACCGGGGCCCCCGCCGCCGGTCGGCGCCACCGCGATGATGATTTTAGATTGCATGGGAATAGCCCCTCCATGCTTTTTCGAAGGTTATTCGCGCCAGTGTTCCGGCCGATTGAGCGCATCGGCGCAGGTCACCGTGCCGCTGGCACTGTCGATCACCCCGGGGTGAAGGGCCTGCACCATCCAGGCCGCGGCGTGCACCGCCGGGATGGGATAGGGCGCCTCGAAGCCCTGATCGCCAGCCGGGCGAAAGCCATGGCGGGGATAGTATTCCGGATAACCGAGTACAAAGACCAGATCCACCCCGGATGCCGCCAGGCGCTGCAACCCTTCGGCGATCAGCCGGCCGCCGATACCCTGTCCCTGCATTTCGGGGACAATGGCCAAAGGCGCCAGGATAGCCGCGCTGACGGCGTTTCGGCATCCCCTGATGTCACTCCGGGTAAAAAGAATGTGGCCCACCGCCCGGCCGTCTTCTTCAGCCAGGAGCGAGAGCACCGGCTCGGCCGTGGGGTCGCTAAGCAACGCCGCCACGAGATCGGCAATCTCGGGTCCTTGTTCATCACCGAAAGCCCTTGTTTCCACATCCAGCACCGCATTCAAGTCTAATGCCGTCGCTTCACGAATATTCACTGGCTTCATCCCGGAAAGTTGATAATGGTGAGGTCATCATCAGCCTTAAGTGCAATAAGCCGCCCCAGTGGCGGCTGACCGTAATACGGGCATCATAATCGACATGGAAGCGGTATTCAAGAAACCGCCTCGGCCCTCAGGGTAAAATTTGTTTTACGCGCCCGACAGCCCCATTTTCGAGGCGGACCTTGATCCCGTGAGGATGGGTAGGGGATTTTGTCAGAATATCCTTGACCAAGCCCTCGGTAAGCCTGCCCGAGCGCTGGTCTTGCTTCAGGACGATGCGGACCGCCAGGCCCGGCGCAATGTCGACGCGTCGTCTGCCGTCCATGGGCTTCTCCTCCCGTCATTTATGGGGTGCGATGGGGCGGCATCATCTGCGGATTGCAAGTATCAATCCGTTTGCCCGCTGAAAGGTTGGGGATTCTCCCGACGAATTTTCTGGATCATCTCGTCGAGCTTCTGCAGGAAACGGGACCGATCGCGCTTCTGCAAGGGCGGTGGGCCGCCCGTTATCTCGCCGGCACCGCGTAGATCGGCCATCAGGTTGCGCATCGCCACGGCATCGGCGACATTGTCCTCCGTGAACGGCTTGCCGCCGGGCCCCAGGACGCAGGCGCTCTTATTTACACAACGGCTTGCCAGCACAATGTCCGCGGTGATCACGACGTCGAGGGGTTGCACCTGTGCCACGATCCAGTCGTCGGCCGCATCGGACCTCTCCGCGACAACTTCCAGCCGGATCCCCTTTTCATCGGGGATGCGCATCCAGGCATTGGCCACAAGGGTAACTTCGAGGTTATAGCGTCGCGCAACGCGATAGACCTCCTGCTTGACCGGGCAGGCATCGGCATCGACATAGATGTGCAGCACAAACGCTCCTTGGCGACCAGTGGCAACAAATTCAGGCGAAGGCCTTTGGATTCCCGCAGAAGGGCATTCTGGGGCTCGCTTCAGCCTTCGGTATCGAATCCTTCGATATTTTGCCCTTTATCAATGAATGCCGTAAGGGTCGCAAACGCCCTTTCGTAAACGCCCATGGCGTTGCGCATCTGGTCGCACATGGGGTCGTTGTCGCCCAGTTTGGCGATCATGTCATCCAGCAGCTTCCGTCCACCGCTCAAATGGTGCTCCATTCTTACAACAAGATCTTTTCGTGCTGCATGGCGGACTTGCTCCTTCTGAATTAGCGGCATGAGGTGCGCAACGAAGGCTTCGACCAGCGCATCCCGGGCAACACCGCGGGACCCGGCGACATCGTCGAGTATCTCGGCGGCATCCCGGCTGATGACATAGGTTTTGGCCATTCGGGGATGGTCTTCAAAGTCACCCCGATTGGCCTTGACCGCAATGGCCCCCAGCGTTTCCGGCTCCTGAACCATGTGGTCAAATAAAGACTTGGGTTTCAAACGCAGATGCGAGCCCAGAATGTTCATGGCTTCGATGCATTTGGCGGTCAGCTTGAAGGCGACCCGTATGGATTGTCTGCCCCTTAGTTCCGTAGCCGATGCCTTGGGCAGGGAGAAATCAGGTGGTTTTTGGGAGGCTAACTTCTTAGTCACTTTACCATTCCCCCTTAGACATAAGTTTCATTATTATAAATTAAAGAAAATATAATGTAATGAAATAAAAATTGCAAGTAAGATATTGACAGGTAATAAAAAGTTACTAAATTTGTGATCAAATGAAGTTGAATAGTAATAGGACAGACCCAAAAACGAATTTAATGAGGAGGACTTAACCATGATTTACCGAAGCATGTATGGCGTACCCACATGGAAAGTTCGCAGCCCCTTTTACGAACTGGACCGCATGCAGCGACAGATGGACCGATTGCTGGACGCTTTCGATGGCCAGCGCTCAGGTAGTATTTCCGCCGGGGTTTTCCCCCCCATCAATCTGAGTGAAGATCAGGAAAACTACGTTGTTCGGGCCGAACTTCCCGGCATAGAGGCTGACAAACTGGAAATCCAGGCCACCGGCAAGAGCCTCTCCCTTTCGGGTGAACGCAAGATTGCCGAGCAGGACAACGGCGTCCGCTACCACCGGCGCGAGCGCGAAGGCGGCACCTTCTCCCGCGTGATTACGCTCCCCGGCGATATCGATTCGGAGAAAATCGACGCCGAGCTTGCCAACGGCATTCTGACCATCAAAATCGCCAAAGCGGAAGCGGCCAAACCGAAACAGATTACGGTTCGCCATTAATGACCGATTGATGAAAGGAGGATCAGACATGGCTGCCACAGATAACAAAGAACTCAAGGTCCGGGAAAAACAGGAGCTTGCCCATCCGGCCGAGCAGACGCGTCCCGGGGTGATTTTTACACCGAGTGTCGATATTTTCGAAACCGACAGCGAAATCACGTTGCTGGCGGACATGCCGGGCGTCCTGCCGGACAACCTGACCATCGACCTGCGGGACAACACCCTCACCCTGGAAGGAGACATCGCAGCGGTGGATGCTGACAAGGAAGAGCTGATCTATACGGAATATGCGACCGGCCGGTATTATCGCCAGTTTACGCTCTCCGAGGTAATTGATCAGGCCAAGATCGACGCCCAGATACAAGACGGCGTATTAAAACTGTCGCTACCCAAGGTTGCCAAAGCCACGCCACGGAAAATAGCGGTACGCGCCGCCTGATAGCAACAGCAAGCCGGTAGGCCGCAGGCCAGCCCGCCGGCTTGCCCATATGTTTGAACACAATGACCGATCCCTACGGGGTAGTGTCGGCAAATTAACCTTCTGATGCCTTTACTGGAGGTTCTGATGCCGAGTGATTATTACATCGTTCTAGGCATCGAGCGTGGCGCCGATCTTTCCCAGATCAAACACGCCTACCGCGAGGCCATCAAACGCTATCACCCCGACATGGTCGGTGGCGACATCAATTCCGGCAAGTTCATCGAGGCGCGCGAAGCCTATGAAGTTTTATCCGACCTGGATAAGCGCCGCGCCTATGATTCCCAGCTGAAACGCCGGAAAACGCCTGTTCCGACACCCCGACCTGAAGAGACCATCCCACGGCCGTCACCTCTGTGGCAGGCCGCGGGGAGAACACCTTCGCTGATCGATGATTTCTTCGAAGGGCGCGTGCCGGGCTTCTATGGCAGGCGATCCGCAACCGAATCGATCCACAAAGACCTCTACTTGCAGGTGATCTTGTCCCCTGCGGAAGCGCTTCGCGGCGGCGTTTTTCCGGTCGCGGTACCGATTTTAAGACCCTGTCCCGCCTGTGATGCGAGCGGCTGGCAGGAGGGTTTCAGCTGCCCATTCTGCCGCGGCTCGGGAGCGGACCAGTCCTCGTACGAATTCAACCTGGTCATCCCTCCGGGCACCAGGGCGGAAACCACGGTGGAAGTCGCGATGGAAGGCATCGGCCTGCAGGGTGTGCATCTGTTGGTGGATGTACGCATCAGCGCTGCCCTGGGGCAATAGCAACGCCGACTGAATGAGGCGACGATTGAACTGAAAACGCGCCTGGACCTGTGCGCGGCCTATACGGACTGCTAGGTATGACAAGGAGTGAAATATGGACCACGATTTTTGCCCTGATTGCGGTCATTTGCTGTCAAGAATAGCAACACGATGCTCGTTCTGCGGATGGTCGGATAGAATGGATGACGTTGCCGGCCGGAATGACGATGGGGAAGATCTGCATGCGCTCGTATACAGCCTGACAGATGATGTCTATCCGGGTTGCTGGGTCATGCTGTAGCGTAAAAACCGGAATGATGATTTAAAAAAATCAGGCGCGAGATGATAGTCTTGAATATGGCATCAATCTACCGAAGTGAGGACCTTCAAGCGCGAAGATAGCATCACGGCCCCATTCCTGGATATCATTTCCCGAGCACTTTCTCATTTCAGCTGGCTGTCCTTGCTCCCGCGGCGATTGAAAAGCGCCGGTGCGTCCTGCTGCTTTTCAAGGGCGGACTGGCAATCCACGCAAAAACGCACCCCCGGGACGGCCTGGCGCCGCGCCTCCGGGAGGGACGCTTCACACGCGTCACAATGGGTCGGACTCTCGCCCGCCGGCAGCCGGCTGCGGGCCAGCTTGACGGCATCGGACACACTGGCGTCGATTTGTTCCTGAACATCCCCGTCGCGGGACCAGCCTACGGCCATGATTTACTTCCCCTGTGATGCGTTTGTATGGAGGGAGACATGCAGGCCCCGTCCTGACCTTTATCGGATAACCCTTGTATGCGCATTTGTCCCGTTGCTGACGATGGATGCTCGAATTGGTTCCCGGGCTGTTTTACCCCCGGGTCCAGATCGCGGCACGCCACGCGAGGGCTCGCCAGGAAACGCCCGTCATGGTTGGGATTTTTCCAACCGCAGCGATCGCACCATGTGCTCCAGGTCGGCAAACGGTGCCTCCAGGCCTCCTCCGACAGCCATGACCCCGATCAACTTGTCCGCCCTGTAAGCGACCATCCCGTAAGCGCTGAAATTGAAACCGAGATATTTCATTTTTAGCTGGCAATAGTTGCCTGAGCTACCATCCGGCAGTCGCATGATTTCCTTGTGTTTGATCTGGATATCGCTGATTCCTCTGGTTTGGGCAAGTTGCCCGACAAGATAGTCTTCACTGTCACCCAGTTCCAGCCCGTCCGGTATATCGTCACCGACCACCGTAACAACGGGAAAACCGGTCAGTCCACTTTTTTGAAAAAGAACCGGTGGAGCCCGTTTCACGCCGCTATCGTCCAGATCGGCGTCATAGACGAATGAAAACCCCAGTCGTTTGTTACGGTAGCGCTGCCATTGGGGACGGGCAGGCCCAGGGGCCAGTGCCTGCCGTTTGGCGTCCCGAGCGACGTAATCGACCGTCTGCCAGAACCGGTCCAGCGACGTCAGCCGGTTGAAAGCGGTCTCGTTGGGCGGCAGGGGGCGGTCGGATTTGACCGCCGGCAGGATATAGCGTTGCAGCAGGTTGGCCGGGAGGAACCGGGTCAGTTTATTCAGGCGCGCGGTAAATACCACCACCATATTGTTTTCCGGCGATATGTAGATCCGCTGCCCGCCGTATCCGATGGCCATATAGTCACCGGAATCCATCACCCACCACTGGTAGCCGTAACCGGATTGCCGGCCCACCGGGATGTGTTGGCGGGTGGCTTCCGCCACCCACCGGGCGGAAACGACCTGCCGTCCCTTCCATCTTCCCTTTTGCAGAAACAGGTAGCCGAACCTGGCCATGTCGCGGGGACGCATGTGGAGCTGCCCCCATCCGATCGTCTGCCCCCGGCTGTTGGCCGGCCAGTCGATGTCGTGGATGCCCAGGGGCCTGAACAGGTGCTCCTGGGCAAAGGCCAGACCGGATTGACCCGTGGCCTCCTGGATAATGGCGGTCAGCAGGAAAGAAGCCCCATTGCAGTAATCAAACCGCACACCCGGCTTTTCGACCATCGGCAGATCGAGCATATACTGGACCCAATCGGTGCTGCCGCGCATCGCCCTCAACCCTGCCCAGTCGTGATAGATCGAGTCCCGGCAATTTAAGCCGGTGGCCATCTGAAGCACATCCGCAAGCGTCATGGCCTGTTTGCGCCTGTCCGTATTCCGGGGGGCTTTGTGCGGAAAAAAGCCCAGCATGGGCTGATGGACCGGCTGGATATAGCCTTTGTCGATGGCGATTCCGATGAGCGTCGAGGAGATGCTTTTGGTGCAGGAGTAGATATCATGCTTCATGTCAGGCGTTCGGGGATACTGATAGGTATCCAGGACCACGTGGCCGTTGCGCACGATCAGGACGCTGTCGACCTGAAGGTTCTTCTGCCAGAGCTGGGCCATCATGTCGGCCAGAATGTCTGAAGATACCCCCTGGCTTTCGGGGGTCGCCGTCCGCCAGTGGTCATCGGGCCAGTAATCTTCGGCGGCGGGGGCCGTACACGGGGTTGCGAGAAACAAGGCCCACACCAGCAAAGATAGCGCGAGCAAAAAACGGTCGTTCACGTGATAGCTCCCCACTTTAGGAGGGGTCATGGAACTGGAGCGGTCTGTCAACCAATCGGAAGGAAAACCAGGGTGCCGCGCTTCAGCTGGGTGAAGTCCTTGATACGGTGTCCGCGCACCAGTTCTTTGGTGGGCAGGTAGTAGATGGTCCGGGGGTCCTTGTACCCCTTCCCGGCGATACGATAGGCGGACTGGTCCTTGCGAAGCTCGAAGGGCCCCCTGTAGCCGATGATCAGCCGGGTTTGAACCGGCAGGTCGTCCCAGTCGTCGATCACCGATCCGGTTTTGATGCGTCCGGAGGGTAAAAAGTAGATCGTCGTCGCCTGGTTATAGGACCGGCCGGCCAGCGACCAGGCCGTCACGCCGCCCGCAATGGTTTTGACGGGGCCGTCGTCCTTCAGACGTTCGACGCTGCCCTCCTGGTTGAGCAACACCACCGTCTTGGCGGGCAACAGGTGCCAGCCGACTTCAGCGGCAATTTGATCGCCCGTGTAGATACGACCGTCGGGAAACTTGTAGACCGTCGACGTGCTGTCGAAATCCTCCCCTGCGATGACCCAGGCCGTATTGCGTTTGGAGATGACATTGGCCTCTTCCGAGGCGGCGATAAAGTTTCTGGGACTGTAGTATACCGCCGCCAGCTGCCGATCCGCCACCAGCCGCTTGGCGCGCACGTCGGGATCGTAACGCCAGGTGGGTCCCAGACCGGCCTTGGCGCGATTGAAATTTTTGGCGCAGCGTTTGCGCCCCCGGTGTTTCTTGCGATGCCAGCGGTTGGGATACCCGTAGGCCACCTGGCTGTGGGTCAGGACCGCGCGATCGTCCAGCTTGTAAACCTTCTGGAGGATGTCGATCAGAAGGCCCACCGACCGGTATTGCGCTTCCGTGATCTCGGCGTAGTGATACCCCACCAGCTCGATGCCGATCGAGAGGCGGCTGATGTTCGTATCACCGTTCCACATGCTGATACCCGCGTGATCGGCCACATACTGTTTGTCCAGTATGCGGTAGGTGCGCCCGTTGCGGGCGATCACGTAATGGGCATGACCGCCGTATGTGCGGCGGCCGTTGCGGAAACGCTTGCCCTGGGAGACCACGCGCAAGGTCGCCCGGCGCCCCAGTTCCGCCGTGTGCACGACGATGTACTTGGTCTGCTGGCGTTTGATTTTCTTGTAACGGGGATTCAGCCGGGAACGGTAGTCGACGATGGTCCGTTGGAACCGGGCGGCATCCTGGCCGGATGAGGTGTTCGCCGGAGACGGCAGCGCCAGCATGAATAAAATGAGAAACAATGCCGCCAGGTAAAACCGTCGGGCATATCCGGCAATGGAGACTGGCATGGGGCACGTTCACCCTGTTTTCAGGTTTGGGAAACCCTCGGCGGTCAATCGACCATGCAAAAGGGTCGCATCAAGTGTCTTTTATTCGATTTATAGCGAATTCTACTGAAATATCAATACCAATGGATCGTTGGCAGGCACCCTTAAAGGTAACAACCCGCCCAAAAGCATGATGCCTGAGCCGCCGGGACGTCAGCGGTCTCCATTAGGAGCGCCAAAACCGGCGCCTAGGCGGATAGACGTTCCAGCACCGCTTCCCGTTGACATCCGGGGGTGAAATGTAAAAAATGAGCGTGTTCGCATTTATCGTCGGGGCGTCCGAACCCTGAAGGGAACCATGCATATCTATCGCACCGATATCTTTACCTACCCGCTTCCATCCGGGCATCGCTTTCCCGCCGAAAAATACCCGCTGCTCGCCCGGCGGCTGGTGGAAGACGGCATCGTTGCCGAGGACGAGCTGCGTGTCCCCCGGGAGGCCACCCGGGAAGAACTGCTGCGGGTGCATTCGTCCGACTACCTGCGTCGCCTGGACCAGGGGGCGATCAGCCCCGGGGAAATGCGCCGAATCGGGCTGCCCTGGTCCATCCAACTGGTCAGACGGGCCTACCGGTCCGTGGGCGCCACTGTGGAAAGCGCCGCGGTTGCCATGGATGACGGCACGGCCGTATCCCTTTCGGGGGGCACCCACCACGCCTTTGCCGACCGGGGTGAGGGCTATTGCATTCTGAATGATGTGGCCGTGGCCGCACGCGCCATCCAGGCGGCCGGGAAGATCCAGCGTGTTCTGGTGATCGACGCCGATGTTCACCAGGGCAACGGCACGGCCCATATTTTCCGAAACGATCCCACCGTGTTCACCTTTTCCATCCATGGCAAAAACAATTTCCCCCTCCACAAACAGGTCAGCGATCTGGACGTTGAGCTGGCGGACGGAACCGGCGATGACGCCTATCTGGAAGCCTTGCAGCAGGGGCTGTCAGCGATTGCCCGACGTTTCGAACCGGAGCTGGCCTTCTACCTGGCCGGGGCCGACCCTCACCGTCACGACCGCTACGGCCGCATGGCGCTCTCCAAGCAGGGACTGGCCGAGCGGGACCGTCAGGTGCAGGCCTTTTGCCGCCGGCACCACCTTCCCGTGGCGGTCACCATGGCCGGCGGCTACGGCCGCAACACCGCCGACACGGTGGGCATTCACGCGCAGACCGTAACGATATTCAAGACCGCTGGATCCGTTTCATAGGACGATTTCCGAAAAATCCGCCGCCGGTTGCCCTACAATGGGTCGTTTGGTAAGACGATACAAACTCAGGAAGCGACCTTTTATTTCACCCCGCGCCATGGCGGGACAAAATTGGACCAGGTCCGCGGCTAATCGATAGGAGGCCTCATGCGTTCTCGTCAACAAGCATCCATCGGCTTTATTGTCCTGGGCGCCATCCTGTTGTCAGCCCTGGGGGGATGTGCCCCCAGCACCCTTGACTTCACCATCCGGTTTGATGGGGTCCACGGTTTAAAAAAGGGGGATCCGGTCTATTTCGAGGCGGCGGTTATCGGCTCCGTGGATGAGGTTGAATACACGGATGCCGGCGATTTCCTCGTCGGCATCGCTATCCGGAAAGAATTCGCCAGCGCGGCCACCGATGCCAGCAAATTCTATATCGATTTTCATCCCCAGAACAGAAACCAGAAAGCCATTCAGGTCGTACAGGTGGTAAAGGGCGGCACACCCATCGACGCGGGTGCCGTCATCGACGGCCACACCAAGTATGCCGTCCTCTATGAACAGTTTGCCCATGAGCTGGGCAAAAATCTCTCGATGGTGGAATCCGGGATCAACGAATTCTTCCGGGCGCTTCAGGATTTCTCCGACAG
>Ga0180435_10004191_pt1 | contig 14237 bp, 12 predicted proteins | sample SS_ome_3_FD_132467 | JGI IMG/M metagenome (GOLD analysis project Ga0180435, IMG submission 132467) | Hypersaline lake sediment archaeal communities from the Salton Sea, California, USA - SS_3_S_1 metaG | ecosystem: Environmental > Aquatic > Non-marine Saline and Alkaline > Hypersaline >... | reverse complement strand
ACTACGTCCGATCGAGACCGTTTTTCCCGTTTCCGGGGTCACCGATGCAGGACTGGGTCGAAAAGGGCGAATTTAAACTGATGACGGCCAGGGAGGTGCTGTCCGAAATCAGGCTGATGGTCTCGGAGCTGAACCTGAGTTCCAAGGTGTGCTTCGACCATGCCGGCAACTACTGGCGCAACCCCGCAGGCGGGCTGGTGTTCTCCCACAGCTACGAAGGCTACCGGTTTCCGGATGAGAAGAAACACTTACTGGCACAGATCGATGAAGGGATACGGGTCCAGCCGGACGAGCCGGTCATCATGCGGCTGTGACGCGGCAGCACAGTGCGGGAACTGAATGGGCTTTCAATATTTTCGTCCCCGGATAATATTCAGGATCAGCCACAGGCCAATCAGTCCGGAAATGAGATATCCGATGACGCCGAGTGCCGGAAACCCGAACAAGAGCGGTTTCACGCCCGTGGTGATGATCATTGAAGAGCCGACGATCATGGCCGCAATAATAATGGCGTAAGAAAGGCGGTTGGTTATATTGTCGAGCGTGTTCGCGAGACCGTCGAGATTTTTGTGCCGGAAACCGAATGTCAGATCTCCCTGGTCCGCTTTACTCAAAATGTTTTCCATGCGTTTGGGCACCACTTTCTGCAAATTGTGAAATTGCGAAAGGGTGAAACGCAGACTGCGCCAAATCGATTCAGGCTTGTAGCGCTCGACGGCAAGCCCGGAAATCTGCTCCTTGGCTTCCGATACGACATCAAGCTCAGGATAAATGGCTCGGGCACTACCTTCGGCCGTTACCAGTGCCTTGATCATGATAACGAGATCCGGCGGCAGTTCCAATCGATAGGTTCTCAATATTTCGGTTATGGCCAATAGCAGTTGGCCGATTTTCATGTCTTTGATGGGAACGGCGTAGTGGGAATCCAGGATGTCCAGCAGGTCTCTTTCCAATTCGCTCTGATCGATTGCCTCGTCGGCGTTACAGATGCGCAGGAGCGCATGCACCATGGCCTCTCCGTCTTTTTCCAGAACGGATTTCAGCAGGTAGATCAGTTTAAAGCGGTCCCTTTCCGTGAGACGACCGGTCATTCCCCAGTCGATCAGACAAATGCGCTCGTCCCGGGTAATCAACAAATTGCCCGGATGCGGATCGGCGTGGAAAAAGCCGTCTCTGAGAATCTGATTGATGGCAGCCCTCAATCCTTGTTTGGCCAGTGTTTCAGGATCTTCCAGGGTTTCGCGCCGGACCGCTCTTAGTTTTGTTCCCTGAATATACTCCATAACGAGAAGCTGTTCGGTACAATACGCCTCAAACACTTCAGGAATATATATTTCTGATTCTTCACCGGCATAGGCACGGGCGATTTTCATGTTCCGTGCCTCCCGGTTGAAGTCCAATTCGCGAAGCATCGTTCGCTCGATGAGTTTGACCAGTTTGGGCAGATCGAAGGTTCTCAGCTCCTCGGCGCGTTCATGAAGACGCTCCGCCACGATCGCCAAAATATTCAGATCCGTTTTCATTTCCGGACGAATGTCGGGGCGTTGCACTTTAATGGACACGATGCGGCCGTCCATTTTGAGAACCCCCTTGTGCACCTGAGATATTGAGGCGGCTGCCAGTGGCTCGGTATCGAAAATGGAGAAAGTCTCCTCGAGGGGGTGGCCGGTGTTGTCTTCGACAACCTTTTTTATCTGCGAGATCTCTACAGGGGCCACCTCGTCCTGAAGTTTGCTCAGCTCTTTTATCAGGGACGACGGAACCAGGTCGGGCCTGGTGCTCATGATTTGGCCGAACTTTACGAACGTCGGCCCCAGCTCCTGGAGAGCCAGGCGAATCCGCTCATTTGTCCCTATTCCAGGTTCCAGCTGATTCATTTTTTTGACTAAATTTACGCCGGGCAGTTCAAGCCGCTCGACAACGTCGTCAAAACCATATTTAATGAGAATCTTGACAATGTCCTTAAAGCGACCCAGACTCATCACCGCTTTGACATCCATATCTATTTCCTTATTGGAGAAACTGCGAATGGAGGCCAGATCGCGCAGGAAGGTTCCGTGTTCCCGTGATAATTTTATACATTTTCATTGCCGGGCAGGTTCAGTGGATCGGCATAAATGCCGGGGGTGGAGCCGGCGATAGACTGGACCTTTACGACGCTGGCATAGAACCTGGCTGCAGCCCCTGCGTCGCCGACAACGGCATAAGCATAACCGGCCTCTGCCATCGCCAGCAGACTTCTGACCAGAAGCGCCGATCCGATACCTTTTCCCCTCAGGGAATCGGAGACGCCAATAGGTCCGAAGAACCCCCTGCAGGTGCAATCGTAGCAGGCGAACCCCGCAATTCCGCCCTCCATCGTAGCCAAAAAACATGCGATGGGCTGATGGCCGAAAGCGACGCAGGATTCATCGGCCCATCCCCGTCCGAACTGCGTCCGCACCCAATCCACAACCGCGCTTTTTTCGCAGGCCCGTGCCCTGCGGACAGTGACCCCCTGAGACTCAATCCGCTGGATGCAGCCCCCGCTCCCCGGCAAGTCGTACAATTTTATCAATAGATCCGTCATATTGGCCCGCATATTCAGGTGGCGTCCGACATTCTGAATTTGTCTGCATCTGATGGATCAAATCTTGGTTCAGCCTGAAGACATTTCGATTTTTTTGCTTGACAAAAAATACCGGTAAACCGTTCGGGCTAGAGGTTCTCTATCTTCCATTTCTTGATCGCCTGGTTCAGACTGGCGACCAGGTTTTCGACCTCTTCAATCGTGTTGATCGCAGCCACTCTCAAGTTCACCACCAGCTCGTTTTCAAAGCGTCTCTTTTGTGCCTCCATCTCGGCCTTTACCTGATCCTCGCTCCAGCCCAGGTGCGATTTTATGATCCTGCGCCGGACCATATACTCATCGAACGGGTGCTCAAAACCCTTCTTCAATGTTTCGATCATCTCATCCGGCGACGGCACGTGGTAGGTCCCGGCCAGGATCTCGCCCAGAGACTCCCGGACAATGTGCCGGGCGCACTTTTTGGCATCCGTCATGTACAGTTGGGTTCTCTCTTTTCTCAGTCTTTTCACTTTTCAGCGCTTTCGTGATAATCTTTTTCGGTCTTGTCCCCCATGCCTTATTCCCCCGTGAACACCGGTTCCCGTTTCTCTAAAAAGGCGGCAAATCCCTCTTCCCGGTCCCTCGACCGCCCCACCACGGCACTGCCCTGTTCTTCTGCCTCGAGCCCGGCCTCCATGTTCTGGTAGTCAAAAGCACCGATGGCGGATAGAACCGCTTTCACGGCCAACGGCGGGCGCCTGGCCAGAAAACGCCCCATTCCCATTGCCTCCGCCATCAGCCTCCCGGCAGGCACCACCGAGTTGACCAGCCGGACAGACAACGCTTCGGCTGCACCGAGACGTTTGCTGAAAAGAATCATCTCCAGTGCTTTGGTTCTCCCGACAAGACGGGTCAATCGCTGGGTGCCGCCCCATCCGGGTATGATCCCCAGGTTCAGTTCGGTCAGCCCGACGGTCGCTTCCGGTTTGTCCGCCATGATCCTGAAATGACAGCTGAGTGCCAGCTCGAATCCGCCGCCCAGGGCAGCACCGTTGATGGCAGCAATCACGGGTTTGGGAAACTGATCGAGACGGGTCCAGAGCGTCCTCCCGATGGGACTGATTTTATGCGCATTCGCCGCATCGCTGACATCGAATCCAGCTGAAAAGCATTTCCCGCCTTCACCGGTGAGCACGACCGCCCGTACTTCCTTATCCGCTTCGGCATCCGACACGGCAGTTTGAAACTCTTCCATCATTGCCAGATTCCATGCGTTCACCGGAGGGTGATTCAGTTTGATCGTACAGATGTTCTTTTCTTTATCGACGATCAGATGTTCATATGCCATTGGATTTCCTTTGAACGGATTCGGTTTCCATCGTTGCGCCCCCCGGTTTGGCAAGAACGTGTTCGGCTGTCGCGGTGCTGATCCAGGACAGGCGGACGGCCGGGGCCGGTCAGGCGGAAACCGGCGTCATCGATTCGATAAACGCTTCCAGTCTCGTTTCCACCTGGGCTTCGGAGTATACCCTGGGATCGTTCTGGTCCGCTTCGATGACCACCCCCGGTTTGCCGGTCAAGCGGGTGACTTCTTCCTGCAGCCGGTACATGCCCACCGAATAGGGCTTGCAGGATCGATTGGAGTGCATGATGAAGCCGGTCAGCGAAAAATCGTCGATCAGCTGGGCCAGATATTTGATGCGGTCCTCGAACCCCATGTTGATGTAGACATTCAAGTAGGTGGCCGCCAGCGCCTCGTAGATGTCGTCGGTTTCCAGATGGACAAAATCGTTCAACCCTCCCCAGGAGTTGGCATAGGTGGTGGCGACCAAAGTGCATTCGTGGGACTCGAAAAATTCCTCCAGCCGCCGCATTTTGAACCAGATGGGCAGGTTGTCCCACAGCAGGCGGAATTTTTCGGAAGGTATCGTACCGATTTTTCCGTTTTCTCTCTCAGCCACTTCTTCGTAGAGCTGCTTGTAGTAATCGACGCATTCCCGGGTTCCCCGCAGCGTGACGATCGGGCCCAGGTGGATAAAGGTGTCCAAACTGTTGATCGGGGCCGGGTGGGTTTTGGCCAGGTACAGGATCTGCTTCCACCACCCGGCGGCATCCCGGCTCAGGGCGATCGTTTCCCGCAATCGGTCCCGGTCGAAGGGGCGCTTGGTCATCTGCGACAGGAATGCTTCGAAATCCTTGAACTGGGATACGGTATAATCCAGCAGGTCACGGGTCAGGCCGTCGTGCAGAAATGGCGTGTCCACAATGAAAAGGGGCACGTCGTATTTACGGGCAACCACCTCATACCATTTGATCACCGTCTTGCAAATATTGGTGGAGCACACCAGGAAATCCGGTGCCGGCAGCCCGCCGGCCGGGCCTCCCTGGACCATGTCCTGCCCGAAATCCGTACGGGCGTAAGCACACAGGTCCTGAGAGTAGCCCTCCCCCTCGGCGGCTTCCATCAGTTCGACGGACTGGTGGCTGGCGGCGCACATGGCAGCGTAGTTTTCGGGATAAATTGGTAGAACATCCATGGCATAGACAAATTCCACCGGCGCACCACTGGTCAGCCAGGCGATCTTCTTCTCCCGGGTGGTTTTGGCCTCGATGTAATAGAGGGTCAGCAGCTCTTTCATTTTTTTGTAGGCCGCGAACTGGGTCATCGTCTCATCCCTCCAGCATTTCGCAAAAGGCCGCGATACGCGTTTCAACCGCATCCGTATGGGTCATCGACAGCTCGATCTCTATCGTGGTGGCGGGGATGCCCGCTTCTTTCAGGCGCGCTGCCAGCTGGGGCCGGTCAAATGCATCCGGCTCACAGAACTTGATGTACCAGAAAATCACCCCATCCGCATCACAGCGGCGGACTTTATCCACCAGGTAGGCATGTCGGTCGTTGTCCGGCGTGTAGATGCAGCAGCAGGGGGCGTTTTCGAAGAGGTATGCGGCAACGCCCGCAACCAGGTCGTCAACCGCCAGTTCCGGCTTCGCGGCGTAGCGCCAGCCGTTTGCGAAATCGTCGTCCACAATCCAGGCGCCAGCCTGATCGAAAATCGAATAAACTGAAATCGGGTCGAACACCATGCCACTCTGCAACAGTTTCGGCCGGGATTCAATCCCGTGCTCCGGCCGACGCAATTGCTTGAGGAGGGACTCGAGCTGCCGGATGTATTCATCAACGGGCAGGAAGAAGCCCGATTTAACGACGGCGTAGAAATCATGATTGCGGATGAGCCCGGGACAGTCGCGTCGCAACGCATACAGATCCCGCAGCAGTTTGCGGCAACGGCCGTAAAGATCGGCGGCGTTCCGCAGCTGCTGCGCTTCGATGGATTTCCCGGTAATCTCGCTCAACCCGCCCAGTACGGTATCCAGCACGCTCGTCAAATATTGACGCCGGGCTTTGGTGGTCCGCGTGATCGGAATGGACAATTCCAGGGTTGGCTTCGAAAACAGGCGCCGGTAAATCTCGCGGGTATTGATCAGCGTGTCGCACAGGGGCGTAAAGGCGTAGGCCTTGACCATTTCGGCGCCTCCCCTGAGCTCCAACTCCAAAACGGACCGGGCAACCGAGCAGCAATAGGATTGCATGTAGGCATCGGCATTCTGGATGGCCAGGTTGTTCCCCCACAGCTGGACCGGGTAACCGCCGGCAGCCCAGATCAGCTCCAGCGGGAAGTACGCCGGCATAACCCCGATGATGGGTCGACCGAGCTCTTTTTCGTAGGATTCAACCGTCCGGGGCACCTGGCCGATGACTTCGTGAAACCGCTCAAACATCGGTTGCCTCATCGGCTGCCTATCGGCAGCAGTTTGGGTGACAGCGAAAGTGGGAAAGCAGTGCTTTGGAAGGAAACCGGACTTCTATCCGTCGGACTCGGTGAGCAGGATGTGCCACTCCTTCAGTTCCTTGACAGTCATCTCCTCCCAGGGTATTTCGTCGACGCTGTCCATGACATCCTCGATCAGCATTTCCTCAAGCTCTTCCATGTCATCGTTGAACACCGATCTTTCACCCCGGGCAAGGGATTGATAGCGATAGTAGGGAATTCCGGGCTCACATCCGGATTCCACCATTTCCATGTGCCCTTCCGGAGCCTCGATGTACCCCTCCGAATCCTCGCCCTGTTCGAAAATGTTTAACGCTTCGTCAAACTCGTCATCCGGGATTTCGAAAGGCCCGTCTATGGGAAATTCATCATAGTCAACGTAGTAGGCGCCTTCAGGGGCGATGATGCGGACGAGCCCATCGACGGGGGATTCGTCCTCGCGAACCAGTCTGGGCTTTTCGACAGATTGCAGCAAGCTGACCAATTTCTTTTTGCTGATCGCCATGGTCAATCGCCTCCGATCAGAGAGAAGCCTCCGGCATGCCCGAAGGGTGCTAATGTGACGCTTCTCTCAAGCTATCTCAAAAAACAAATAACAGGTCAAGGGCCGGCCCTGGTTTTTAGGTGATATCCGGGCTGAAGCACCCGGATGCACATGTCTTTTACCGCCGGAAGCGGGTAACATCCATACTGCCGGCTCGTATGGCAGGCATTGCGCACGGGGCGGCGGTTTTCGATGGATGGTTATCCCAAAACGATAGTCGCGTCGACGGCTACCGGCCGCCCCCCGGAGATCACCAGCGGATTCAGATCTATTTCTTGAATCCGCCCATCGGCAAGCCCGAGCGCTGCCAGAGTTGCGAGGATGTCGGCCAGTGCGTTCCTGTCTGTCGGCGCTTGACCGCGCCAGCCATCCAGCAGATGACTGGATTTCAGGCGATCGATCATTGCCAGCGCTTCCTGGCGGGCCAGCGGTGCGGGGGCGAAAGATCGGTCTCTTATCGCCTCGGCAAATATGCCGCCCAATCCGCACATCACGCAGGGTCCGAACTGGCGATCCCGAACCAGGCCCGCCATGAATTCGAGCTCGCCCTTGACGTGGCGCTGAATCAGACACCTGCCGTTTGACGGCAGGGCCGGGGAGAGCCTGTCAAATGCCTGTTCCAGCTGGGCATCGGAACGAATATCGAGCACTACCAGGCCACGCTCGCTCTTGTGAACGATGCCGTCGGACAACCCTTTCAACACGACGGGATAGCCGATTTGTCCGGCCGCCGTCAAGGCCTCGTCCCTACCGGCGACAACCACCTCCTCGACCGTTTCGATCCCGGCGGCTGCGAGAATGTTTTTCGATTCATTTTCATCCAGCACACCGTCCGCGCTGGCCAACATCTGCCGGCATGCGGCACCGATTTTTTCGGCATGCCCGGCGTTGGCCGTGATCGCCGGCGGCCTGTTGAGAGCCGCTGCGCATTCGATCGACCGGCCAACCTCCCGAAAAACAGGAACTCCCAGAGCCTGTGTCCTGACGGTAAACGGTCTGACCGCGGCCCGGGTTCCCAGCACCCAGCACAGCAGCGGCGTGCCGGCCTGACGGGCAATTTCCACCAGCGGTTCCATATCGGTTTCCGCGAATCGACCCCCCGTAAACACATGAAGCACAACCAGGTCCACTCCGGGATCCTTGCAAAGCGCCCGCAGTGCTTCGCGGAAAATTTTATCGGGACCGTGGCGTTCAATCGCCGGCCAGAGATCAACGGGATTGCCGACCGGCATCCAGTCCGGAAACCATGATTTTAAAGCGGCCATCGTATCTGAGGAAAGGGTTGCGAGGGCAAGCCCTTCCCTTTCGACGAAATCCGCCGAAACAATGCCGGCCGCGCCGCTGTATGTGATTACCGCCACCCGGGGGGGACGCTCAAAACGGGCCCGGGGATAGCACGCCAGCGTCTTGGCCATGTCCATCAATTGCCCGAAATCGCGGGCCTGGGTCACCCCGGCGTGGGCCAACACCCCGGTCACCAGGGCACCGTCGCCCGCCAGACTGGCGGTGTGGCTCAGTGCTGCTGCAGCCCCGCCCCGGCTGAGCCCTGCTTTGAGCACAACGATGGGTTTGGTTGCCTGCCGGCAGATGTCGATGAATCGTCGCCCGTCCCGGATGGATTCCAGGTACATGGCAACCGCACGGGTTTCGGGGTCCGCCTGGAGGTGCTCGAGGATATCGCATTCATCCACATCGGACTTGTTCCCGATTGAACAGGCCTTGGCGATGCCCAGCGTGCCGTGCGCCATGCAGTCGATTAAAAAGCCGGCCGCCAGCAGGCCGCTCTGGACCACCAGTGAGACAGGCCCGGCGGCAAGCCCCTTCTCCCAGATGGCGGAAGAAGCAAACGAGAAAACGAATTTCCGGTGCGCGTCCACCAGCCCCATGCAGTTGGGGCCCCATATCCGGGCGCCGCTGGCGCGGCTGACGTCAAGCAATTTATCCTGCAGATCGCGCCCGCTTTGACCACTTTCGGCGAAACCCGCCGACTGGATCATGATCGCCCGTATCCCGCGCCGGGCAACCTCGGAAACCGCCGCCAGAACTCGCGCAGCCGGAATGAAAATAATGGCCAGGTCCACCGGATCCGGTACTTCCGCGACCGACGGATAACACTTCAAGCCCGCAATTTCCTCGTAACGCGGGTTCACCGGGTAAATGCGGCCCGTGTAGCCCTGTTGGAGATTAAAAATGATGGCATATCCGCCTTTGAGCTGATTTGCCGTGGCACCGATCAGTGCAATTCCGCGGGGGGTGAAAAACTTTTCCAAAATGGCACCTGTCATCTTCCGGGTAATGAAATATTGGCTATCGATCCAGCATGGGGTATACTCAAGCGGCCCTGACCTAACCACAATATGGCCGCTTTTGCAAGCAGGCCGGGCCCGAATATGTCACGAAATAAATATCCGGGCCAGATGCCCTGACAGGAGAAAAGATGGAAACCATCATGATTATCGGAGCGGGTTTCATGGGGGCCGGTATTGCCCAGGTCTGCGCCCAGGCGGGCTTTCGGGTCTATCTTGTTGACAACGATGACAGGGCGCTCGCATCGTCAAGGAAGGCCGTTGCCGACTCGCTGCAAAAGTTTTTTGCCAGAGGGCAACTGGCCGAGCATCCACCGGAAGTGCTGCAGCGCATCCACTGCGGTGCAAGTTTTGAACCGGTGTCCAGGGTGCAGTGGATCATTGAATCGGTCACGGAGGACGAATGCCTGAAACGGGATCTCTTCATGGAGATCGACCGGCGCACCGAAAGGAAAATACCGCTTGCCAGCAACACGTCCACAATCCCCATCGAAAGACTGGCGGCCGGCCTGCGGCATCCGGAGAGAGTCCTCGGGCTTCATTTTTTCGGCCCGGTCCCCATGATGGGGGTTGTGGAGGTCATCCGCAGCCGAATGACCGGCGACGCGGTGTTCGAAAAGGGGCTGACCCTGGTGAAATCTCTCGGGAAACGTCCCCTGGCTGTTCATCGCGATATTCCCGGATTTATTTTGAACCGGGTGTTCGCGGCCGCCTTCAAAGAGGGCCTCGAACTGGTGGCATCCGGGACGGCCAGCATCGAGGACATCGACAGCGGCATGCGATTGGGCTACGGCTGGGGAGCTGGACCATTCCAAATAGCTGACAATGCCGGCATCGACACCGTATTGAACGTGGGCAAATCTATGCGCGCCCTTGGAGAACACCACCTGGTTCCCGACCTCGCCGCCCTGGAAAAAATGGTAGTCGATGGCAAGCTCGGGAAAAAAGCCGGCCAGGGCTTCTACAGCTACGATGATGCGGGCAAGAAGATGGAGAATTAGCCCGCTTCCCGCTTAGACCAAATTCGGCGTTTCGGGCAACCCGGCACTTATCCCTTGCAGGGCCTCGAGGAACGCTTTGCGTTTCGCGGATGCATAGGGATTGTAGCGATTCATATCCTCAAAGAGCTGCCAGGTATCGTTTTGGACGACTTCGAGAATATGAAGCAGCCGCTTGTAACCCTCCGTATCGATCTGCTGGGGGGTCGCACCGAATTGCGCCAGCGCGCGTCCGATCGTGTGCGTCAGCGCCAGGCTGACGGAAATCTCACGGTCGTGTTCGTCCGGGGTGGTTTCGATCACCACCAACCCCTTTGACAGCAGGTAATTTCTCACTCGGTCATAGCGTTCGTCGCTCAATCTCTGCCGGCAGAGGACGATCTTGCTGCCGGTCAGCGAATCGGATGCGCTGTCCGGGCCGAACATGGGGTGGGTCCCCAGAATGTCCACACCTGCGGGCAACAACTTCACCATCCACGCCATCGGCAGGATCTTGACGGAGCAGACGTCGATGACCAGCGAACCGGGGGTCAGTTGGCCGTGAATTTGGTCCAGCACCTGCTGCACGGACGAAATCGGCACCGCCAGGACGATGGTCGGCTGGCGGCAGACATCCGGCAACGTCGAGGCCACCCCTCCCCTGCTCTCGATCCCCTCCACATCGCCGTTTTTATCGTAAACCACCACCTGGCAGTCCTCAGCCAGATAGCGGGTCATCAATTTGCCGAACCGCCCGAATCCGATAATGCCGATCATGTTTCTGCTTTCGATTGAGTTGAATAAGTAACGACTCCGGATAGGAAGCTAGGAGGCTGTCAGGCGAATACCAACCAGGCAAAAGGTCAAAGGTGAAAGAAAAACAATTCTCGATACCATAAAGCGCTTCTGCATGCCTCCTTGATGCTTTTGCCTTCAACCTTTTTCCTCTCCACCGTGCCCCACGCCCCATGCCCCAGGCCCTATGTCTGGTAAAGTTCCTCGAAGACCTCCCAGAAGCGGGGAAAGGATTTCCTGACGCAGCCGGGATCACGGATCACGACTCCCGGCACCCTGAGCCCGGCAATGGCAAAGCTCATGGCAATCCGGTGATCGTTGTAGGTACGAATGACAGCGCCGGTTGGACGCCCCCCCTGGATGACAAGGTCGTGGCGGTCCAGTTTGGCAGCGATATGCATCCGGTTCAGCTCGTTGATCACCGCTTCGAGCCGATTGCTTTCTTTCAATGCCAGATGTCCGACATTGCCCAGGCGACTGGTGCCCGCGGCAAAGGCCGCCGCCACCGCAATGGTCGGTACGGCATCCGGCATATCGGCCATGTCTGCCTCGATGGCCTTCAGCTTCCCTCCGGCCACGGTTATCCCGGCGGCGTTTCGTTCCACGCGGCTACCCATTTTTTCCAGCAGATGCAGCAGGCCCATATCGCCCTGGACCGAGCCCGTTTCGATCCCTTCGACCGTCACCGTGCCACCGGCGACGGCTGCAGCCGTCCAAAAGTATCCGGCCTGCGAAGCATCCGGCTCGACCCGGTAATCGCCGCTTCGATAGGTCTGGTTTCCTGATATCGCAAAGCGGTCATAACCGCTGCGTTCGACAGGGACGCCAAATGCCCGCATGACGTCCTCGGTCATGTCCACGTAGGGTCGCGAAACCGGTCCCTGGACGACTTTCAAATCGAGGCCGCCCCGAACGCAGGGCGCCACCAGCATCAGTGCGGAAAGGTATTGACTGCTCGTGCGGCAGTCCACCGTAACGGCGCCGGCTGCTGTGGGAGGCCCGCAAATCTCGACTGGCGGGCAGCCATTTTCCTTTTTCGATCGGGCCGCAACGCCAATCTGCACCAGACTGTCCAGCAGGCTCTGAATCGGCCGTTCTTGCATGCGTCGACTGCCCGTCAAGGTATACCGGTGACGGCCGAGAGCGGCCACGGCTGTCAGCAGCCGCATCGACGTGCCGGAATGCCTCAGATCGATATCGCTGTAGACCCGGCGCAGCTGTGCACCGCAGCCATCAACCGTGACGCGGTCCCCTTCCCAGACGAAAGATGCGCCCATTCGATCGAGAGCTCCCGCGGTCAGGCGGGTGTCGTCACTGTCCAGGGCATTTTCGATCCGGCATCGCCCACCGGACAGCGCGGCGGCAATCAGCATCCGGTGGGTGCAGCTCTTCGATCCCGGCACGCTGACCGTGGCGCGAAATGGCGTTTCTATCGTCTGGATTCGATATTTCATATGCCCTCGCAACGTCGGCCGTTTCAGCCCTTTAGAGCCGCATGCACAAATAGCCGCATGATATCGACAGGCGCCGCCTTCCCGGTCCACAGCTCAAATTGGCGTGCCCCCTGGCGAACGAACATTTCGCTGCCATCGATCGTTTCACAGCCGGCAGCGGCCGCATCCCTGAGCAGCCTTGTCTGCATCGGTGTATACACCAGGTCCATGACCAGCATCCCCCGACGCAACACCGCCGCGGGGATGACCGATTCCGATTTCTGCGGTGCCATGCCGACCGGCGTTGCATGGATTAAAATATCGGCCCCCCGACCGGGTAGCGACTCAAGCGGGCTGAAACTGCAGCCGAGCTCCTCTGCCAGCCGGACGCCATGCGACGCCGTCCGATTGCAGATGGTCACCTGCCCACCGGCCTCCTGGATGCCCGCGGCTGCCGCCCTGGCCGCCCCGCCGGCTCCCACCACGACCACGTCTTTGTTCGAAAGCCCGGTGACCGCCTGAAGGGCGCTCACCACTCCCTCGCTGTCAGTGTTCCACCCCTTCAGCCTGCCGTGTTGATTGAGAATGGTGTTGACCGCACCAATTTTTCGGGCCGTCTGATCGACGTCATCGAGATGGGCCATTACCGCTGTCTTATACGGGAGGGTCACACTGCCGCCGCGAATTCCCAGCGCCCGGATGCCGTTGGTGATGTGCTCGGGGCTTTCGGCCTCGACGGCAAAATAAGTGCCATCGTCGCCTGTCGCCCAGAATGCGGCCCGGTGCATCAGGGGGCTGAGGCTGTGCCCGACCGGATGTCCAAACACCGCATACAACGATGGGGCGCGGGCAGGCGCGGTTGCCGTCTGTTGCAGGCGGCGGGCTGTGCTGATAATGTTTTTGTAAATGCAAAGCAGATCCCCGTCGGCCAGATCGCCCTCCCGGTTGGCACGCATCAGACGATCCAGGACAGCCACCTCGCGACTGGAATCGAGAACCCGCTTCCCGCACTTCGCCTTCAAGCGTCCGATCGAGCGTGCCGCATCCAACCGGTCATTCAACAACTGAAGAATGTTGTTGTCGATGGCATCGATCCGATCGCGCAGCGCGGCTAAAGCATATCCGGATTTTTCAGGCATCGGCGCTCTATTTCCGCCAGGGGCATTTTTTCGACAATCGCTTCCCCGATGGCTTTCAGCAGAATAAAATGGATCGAACGGCCCGAGCGTTTCTTGTCCCGGCGCAACATTTCAACGAGATCCGCCGGGCGGGCGGGCATCTTCGTGGGCAGCCCCAATCGCTCGAGCAGGGTGATGATCCGTTTCGCCTCCTGCTCTTTAAGCACTCCCCGGGCGATCGACACTGACACCGCAGCAGCCATTCCGATACTGACGGCTTCACCGTGCGGCAGAGCGGTCATCGATTCCACCGCATGGCCGAGCGTGTGCCCGAAGTTGAGCTTGCGGCGCTCCCCTTTTTCCAGCTCGTCCTCCCTCACCACAGCGGCCTTGATGCGCACGGCGTCGTCGATCGCCTTCTCGATGATCCCGGCTTTGAGGCCGAGAATATCGGCGGCATGGGTTTCGATGAATTCAAATGCCTCCGAATCGGCAATCAGCGCGTGTTTCACCAATTCGGCCGTGCCATTGGCGATATCCGGCCGGGAAAGGGTCCGCAGGACGGAAGGATCGCAGAGGACAAACACAGGCTGTTTGAAAACCCCGATCATGTTTTTGAACCCCGCGAAATTGACGCCGTTTTTGCCGCCGACGCTGGCATCGACCTGGGCCAGCAGGGTGGT
>Ga0180435_10004189_pt1 | contig 14247 bp, 12 predicted proteins | sample SS_ome_3_FD_132467 | JGI IMG/M metagenome (GOLD analysis project Ga0180435, IMG submission 132467) | Hypersaline lake sediment archaeal communities from the Salton Sea, California, USA - SS_3_S_1 metaG | ecosystem: Environmental > Aquatic > Non-marine Saline and Alkaline > Hypersaline >... | reverse complement strand
TGCGCGCTGAAGCTCGGCTTGCGCTCGTTATCCTCCCACACATTGCCGCTTCCGTCGACCTCAGCGAAAGCTGTTGCGCCGGCACTGTGGAATTCAAAGCGGAACGTGCGCCTCCCTGTGCGCCAGTTCACCAGCAATACACCCACGACGTCGTTCTCAAAGTGCACCAAACTGTTGAAACTTACGTCATACCACGCATCCAGTGTGCGCACCTCGGATGCTACTTCCTTGACCTCCGCTAGACCACTGTAGTAGCGCAATGAATCCACAGCGTGAATCGCGTCACAGTGCAAAATGTCGATAGCCCCGCGGTAGTATGGGTGGATCTCTTGAGGAGCCTGGTTCTTGTAGAAGCAGGAGATCACCTGGTTGATCTGGCTCTTGCCCCGGACCTTGTCCCAGCACGCATGCACCATCGGGTGATAGCGCCGCTGAAAACCAACGGCCGTGATCAACCCTTTGCTCTCTGCAAGACGGGCCATCGCCTCGGTCTGCAAAGTCGTCACTGCCGGCGGCTTTTCGACGAAGAGATTGTATCCGCCCGCCATGACATCCATCGCCACATCAAACACGTGGTATGGGGGCATCAGAGCGTAGACTCCGTCTGGTTTGGTCTGCTCCAGCAGTTCGTGATAGTCGTGAAACCGGCCGGCGACACCAAACTTGTCAGCGGTGTCGTTGAGCCGCTTGTCGTCCAGATCGCTGATACCCACGATCTCCACATCCTCAAAGCTGGCCAATGAGGGATAGTGCATCTGGTTTGCCAGGTTGCCGGCCCCAATCACAGCAATACGTACTTTGTCCATGGTTATACTTCCTTGGTATTCATTAAGTTTCTCAACTATTTGGGTAATTGTGCCGCCACTCTGTCCGCGCGAGCCAGTCGAGTAGAACTCCTTCTAACTCGTCCACCATCGGGATGCTACCACCTGGCCGAGCCAAGTTGTGCTGCTCGAGTGGATCGTTGACCAAGTCGTAGAATTCATGCTCGCCATCGGGGTTCCAGCGCACGTACTTATGGGTCTTGGTACGCACACACTTGGCCCATCGAGAACGATCATTCGTCACATATTCGCAGAACACCGCCTCAGTATCACCAGACACACCCTCTATCTGAGGACGAAGGGAATGCGCCGACATAGTGTCGGGCACCGGTACACCGGCATAGTCCAGGATAGTGGGGGCAATGTTCATCGTTTCCGTGAGCCCTTGCACCTCCCCCGGGCAGCAGGAGACGTCCGCGGGGGGTTTGACTACCAGCGGCATATGCGTAATGCTGTCATACAACGGCCCCTTGCCCATACACCCACGTTCGCCCAGGAACTCACCGTGATCGCTCGTGAAGATAATCAGCGTATTCTCAAAGAGCCCGTTCGCCTGCAGAGACTCCACGATTCGTCCGACTTGATCGTTATTGCACACAACCATCCCCCAGTAGTATGCGATCGCCCGCCGGATCAGGCCCTCATCCCAACGATCGCGCCACGACGGCCAACCCTCCAGCTCGATGGGTAGGGGCACATCCTCCAGATCGATCATCGATCGGTACGGTTCGGGAGGATCGAACGGACCATGCGGGCCGCAGAACCCACACCACAAAAAGAATGGCGCGTCCCCCTGTGTGGTCGCGTCGATGAAGCGAATCGATTCTTCGGCCACCCAGTAGTCCACATACTCGTCAGCGGACAGGGGCATATCCATAACACCCAGAGCGCGATACGATGACTGGCGCCGGCGCTCGGCGTACATCTCTTCGTAGGCCCCCTCGCGTTTTTCCTCCAGCCAGGCAGCGCGTACACGGGCCCTAATGGTCCAGGGCCGAGTGGTGAGCCTTCCGAGACCAGCCAACGCTGACCCTTGCCACCGCAGAGTCGCTGCCAGTCGAAGCCCTTTGCCGGGTACATATGGATCTTACCCGTTGCCCCGGTATGGTAGCCGTGAGCCTGCAGGTGCTCCATGAACGTGAGTTCCCAGTCAGGCAAGCCCGGTGTGTCGTCAACCACGTTTTCCATATACGTCACGCCGTGCTGGTGCGTGTACCGGCCCGTCTGTAAACATGCCCTGCTGGGAACGCAGACAGTGTTCTGGCTGTAGGCATTCGTGAAGTGCACGCCTGGCCCTGCCAGAGCGTCGATATGCGGCGTAGACACCAGGGGATGACTGCCATTGATGCCCAGCGTGTCGTAGCGCTGTTGGTCGGTTGTGATAAGGATGATGTTCGGTCTGCTCTCCTCGCGTCCCTCCATCTCCGTATCTCCCCCTTACGCCATCGTGTCAAGCATCTGCTTGGTTACCTGGTACTTGAGGGGTTCACTCGCGAGAAAACGCTGGATCTCCTCGACCATATACTGCCCCTGACGATACCGGGCTTCCACCGTGCCACCAGCGATGTGTGGCGTCAGGATTACATTGTCCAACTGGCGGAATGGGCTATCCAGAGGCAATGGCTCCTCGTCAAACACGTCCAAACCCGCCTGAATCCGGCCACTCTGCAACTCTGACAACAAGGCATCCTGGTCCATCACCCACGATCGGGCTGTGTTGGTCAATATGGCGCCATCCGAAAGCAAAGCAAGCTCCCTGGCACCGATGAGATGATGTGTCTCCTCTGTAGTCGGCAAATGACACGAGACGATCGAGCAGTTCGACAGCAGGTCATCCAGCTCCGCCTTGCTGACGCCAAGTTCTGCAGCACGCTCATCACTCAAATAGGGATCGTAGACCCACACGTCGCACCCCAATGCGCGCACGAGTTTGATGAAACGCCGGCCTGTGTGACCAGCACCCAGCACACCAATCCGCTGCCCGCAGATCTCACGGCCTAGCGCGCCTGGCGCCAGACCAATGGCAGCCAGTTTGCTGTCTTCCCACGATTTTCCTGCCTTGAGCGCACTGTCCAACTTGTGCGCTTGACGAAGCATCATCCAGATCAGACAAACGCTGTGATCCGCCACCCCGGTCGCAATCGCTCCCGCCCCATGGGTAACTACGATCCCCCGGTCAAATACAGCGGGCGGCACAGCTCCCTTGATGCTTCCAGCCGAATGCAAATAAAGTTTCAGATTGTCCGCCGCTGCCAGGACCTCGTCCGTAAGCCGCGGTGTTCCCCATCCGCCCAGGAGCAGATCGTACCCAGGGATGAGTTCAGCAAGCTCCTCGGATGAAAGCGGGGCCTCGTCATCGCGGAATGTCACCTCGCCCAGATCACGCAGCGCTTGATCATATTCCGGGGTGAACAGGATCTCGTACAGGCTTGAACGAAGAATCAACAGTATTCGTGGTGATCGCTCAGCGATCGTCATCGTGTGCTACCTCCTCCAATAGGAAAACCAAGCTAGGATCAGAATCTTTTTGTCGAGCAATCAACTACCAATCTCGACAGGATTAGCCTTTCACACCACTCAACGCAATGCCCTGCACCACATACCTCTGCATAAAGAGGAAAACTGTAAACGTCGGCAGGAAGCCGAGTGTCGCGCTCGCCATAGAAACACCCGCTCCCCCCTCCTGAACCACCAGCGTGGTCAAGCCGACCGTAAGTGTCCGCATCGAGGCCGAGTTGGTCATAATCAGGGGCCACATGAAGCTGTTCCACTGCCCCAGAAAGGTGAGTGTCGCCAGCGTCGCCAGAGTGGGACTGATCAGAGGCAGCAAGAACGGTGCTTTCCCCTCTGAATTTATAGCAACGAAACAAGGATATATTAGGTGATCCATTTGTCAAATAGCGCAATCTGTCATCGGTATTCGCAATGTGGATTGTGCACCACAAAGAAACCAAGTCTATACACTGCTCCGCGCATCCAGTTGTTGTGAGATCACTACAACCGGCACGAACTTGAGGATTTCGGATAACCGTACTAGAATCGACAGCTGTAACCTGATATGATGTGTGCATGGGTGTCACCGTATGCACCCGCCCTGCTCAATCTCGGCAGGCGATATGGGTGCCGCTGCAGGGACGTGGAGGCCGAGCCCTCGCGCAGCAGTCGCTATGGCAGTCTGGAGCTACGAAACCCAGGCATCCTCACGATCGGAAAACACAGGGCCAATCGATGGGGCGCATCGCTGATACTGAAACGGTGTTTACCGCTATATGAGCAATTGAGCACAACTGTCGTGCAAGGGAAGGATTTCTCGATGGGAGTACAGATTAAGGAAGTCGCAAGCAGGCGAGATCTGCGGACATTCATCCTGTTCCCGTTCGCGCTCTATCGCGGAAACGACAACTGGGTGCCGCCGCTGATCCTCGATGAGTTCAACACGCTGCGGAGCGATAAGAACCCCGCGTTTGACTACTGCGAGGCGCGCTACTGGCTGGCCTACAAGGACGGAAGACTGGCAGGCCGCATTGCCGCGATCATCAATCCCAAACATAAAGAGCATTGGAAGCAGGATTACATGCGCTTTGGCTGGATCGACTTCATCGACGACCCGGAGGTATCGGCCGCGCTGCTGGGGGCGGTCGAGGATTGGGCTGCTGAATCCGGCGTCGCCGCCATCCATGGCCCGCTGGGGTTCACCGATATGGATCACGAGGGCATGCTCATCGAGGGTTTCGACGAGTTGGCCACGATGATCAACATCTACAACTACCCCTATTACCCGCTTCATATGGAGAACCTGGGCTACGAGAAGGACACCGATTGGGTCGAGTTCGAGATCGACGTGCCGCCCGAACCCAACCCCACCATCGCCCGCATCGCCAAAATCGCTTTGCGCCGCAACAAGCTGCAGCTGCTCAAGGTGAAGAACAAGAAGGAAATGCGCGCGCGTGCGCGAGAACTGTTCGAGCTGCTCTGTGCGGAATACAAGGACTTATACAGTTTCGTGCCGCTGACGGAGCGGCAGATGGACACCTACACCGAACAGTACTTGGGCTTCATCGACCCCGACTTCGTTCCCGTTGTGGTCGACGAGGAAGACCGCATGGTCGCTTTCGGCATCATCATCCCGTCGCTGGCCCGGGCGCTGCAGAAGACGCGCGGCCGGCTGTTCCCCTTCGGCTTCGTCCAGCTGTCGCGTGCGATGAAGAAGAACGATCGCGCTGACCTCTATCTCGTGGCCGTGAAGTCAGAATACCAGGGCAAGGGCGTGAACGCGATTCTGATGGATCAGATGAACCAGGTATTCAACCGCATCGGCGTCACGAAGGTCGAGTCGAACCCCGAGCTGGAGGACAACCTCGACGTCCAGGGACAGTGGAAATACTTCGAGAAACGCCAGCACAAGCGGAGGCGGTGTTTCATCAAGTATCTGGGGGAGTAATACTACGTCACCGTCCAGCCGCCGTCGACGACGAGGTTGTGGCCGGTCACGTAATCTGACGCGCGGGAGCTGAGGAACACGATCGCCCCGACCAGATCCTCTGGACGCCCGATCCGTCCCAGCGCTGTCTTCGCCGCCAGGGCTTCGACGAAGCGCCCGTCCTCCTGCACCTTCGCACTCGGGAACGGCCCCGGCGAGATGGCGTTGACCTGGATGTTGTCCCGCCCCAGATATTGTGCGAAGTACTTCGTCAGTTGGATCACGCCGGCCTTTGCCGCCCCATAATGCGGCGGGTTCAGAAACGCCGGCGACTCGTCATAGACCCGGAAATCCGGCGAGACCATACCATACATGGAGCTGATGTTGACGATCTTACCGCGCCCGGCGCCGAGGAAGTAGGGCACGACCTCGCGGATGCAGCGGTAGACGCTGTTCAGCGCGCCGTCCATCGTGGTCGCCCACCCCTCATCGTCAATCCCGAGCGGCGCCTGGCCGCGCACGTATACCGCGTTGTTCACCAGCACATCGATCCGACCACACACCTCCTGTGCCTGCGCGAACGCATCCTGAATGCTAGCAGTGCTCGCGACATCACAGGGCACGAAGAAGATGCCACCCGGAGCCTTGCCGGCGCAAGACCCGAGCCGGGCCCTAAACTTTTCCGCCGAGCGGCCCAGCACAACCACCCGCGCCCCATACTCCGCCAATCCGAGGCACATCCCACTGCCCAGGTGCCCGTACCCTCCGGTGACGAGCACGACCCGCCCGTCCATGTCGAATACACTCACAGCTCACCTCCAGTTGTATGGCAGGATAATCTCCTCGTCGGACACCGCCATACCATCCAGCAGCGGCATCAGCTCGCGCACCTGCGCTGCGTAACAGGTCGCCCCAACATTCTGACACAGTTCCTCCGGGCGTGCAACGCCGATCACGACCCTGTCAATCTCAGGTTGGAACGCAGCATAGTCTAGCAGCAGTGCAGCCAGTGGTATCTCACGGTTCTCGCACAGCTTTTGGATCGACCCGAGCCGCTCTTTCACCCGGTCAAAATGCGCTGAGAGCGCATCCGGTGTCACGAAGAACAACCCCTGCAGGAACACGGATCGCACGTGAATCTCCACGCCGCGCGCCTTCATTCGCCCAAGGAGCGGCCGGAAGCGTTGGTCGAAGACGCTGAAGGGCAGCTGGACAACATCGCAGGGTACGTCCTCATCCAGCAGCCATGCGATCTGGTGCGGGTAGTAGACCGAGACGCCCACCTGGCGGATCAGGCCAGCATTCTTCGCCCGGCGCAGCCGCTCGCGCAGACCAGCGTTGGTGTAGGAAGCGAAGCTATGCGCCAGGTAGGCCTTGATCTGCCGGACGCCGAGCCGCTCCAGCGTGCCGCGCAGCGTCGCGTCGAAGTCAGAAACTGTGGTATCCGGCGGGAACTTCGATACGATGTCGAAGTCGTGCCCACCCGCGGCCATCGCGGAGCCGATGACCGCCTCGCTGCTGCCGTAGCTGACGGCGGTGTCGAGCATCTTGATGCCGCTCTCGCGCGCGATCCTGAAGATCTCTGCGACCGCATCCCGACCCACCCGTCCATCCGGGTTGCTGATCCCGTAGTCCAGACCGAACTGGACTGTGCCCAGTGCGATCCTCCGGGTTAAGTCCGCCGCGTCAAGCATATTGCGCTGTCTCCGTCAGCACAGCCAATACTCTGCGCCCCTGTCGTCCGCGGCAGGCCTGCGTACTCTCTGCGCGATGAGAAATCGGCGCCGCACTCACACCCAAAGCAGGTAACCCCCATCCACCATCAGCTCCACGTACCGGGCCAGCGTCTCGCGCGCGACCGGGCCGCCGTACTGCAAACGCTCCCAGATTCGCTCGAGCGAACGCCGGCCGTTTATCCACTCCCACGCCCGCTCCACCAGGCCGGCGCCAGCTCGCAGCTCCTCAAGTATAGTCCGAGCGACGTCCGAGAGCGCCTCATCATCCGGCGCATCCCAACGGAGACGCTTGGGGACACGCCCACCCGCCCAGTCCGGCACCGCCGCCTCTGACAACGCAGTAGGCCCAGCATCCACAGGTGGGGCATCAGACGCCACGCCGGCAAGCGCGCTGGCAATTACGGCAGCACGCTCACCCTCGCGCTCCGCAAAATCCGCCAGGTCCTGGGCCATCGCGTCGACTGTCGCCGCAACCCGCCGGTCATCAGACGCCAGACGCCGTACCCACTCGACCGCATCGCGCGCCTGATAGCCCATATGGCGAGCAAAGGCCCGCAGCCGGTCGCATCCTCCAGCTGGCTCACCGGCGGGCGCGAGCGCCTCAGCGGAAACCGCCTTCGTTATCCGCTGGCGCCACTCAGCTGCGGTCAGGCCGGCCAACCACAGCACATCGTCCAGACCCGCGCTCGCGACATAGTAGAGATATGCTGCTGCAATTGTCCCAGCCCGGGCCAGGGTGTTGTCGCTCAACGTGTCCGGCGTATCCTGGCTGCTGTGATAGAAGCGCTCGGGCCACGTGCTCATCTCGGGCGTCGGGATGCCGAAGAAACCATCCGAGATGAAGGAGTCGTTGCCGAGAAAGGGCGACGTACGCCACGGAAACATGGCGTAGGTGTCGGGCGAGAAACGGTGAACGTGCTCGGCGGCCACGGCGGCAAAGATGTGCTCGAAGAGCGCATCCGCGCCCGACGCATCCGTCTCGGGGCAGCGGGAGGCGACAAACTCACCCCGCACGAGGCTGAAATCCTGTCCCACAGCATCGAAACACAGTCCGGCGACGACGTCGTCCAGCTCGTCCGCGCGCTCATCCAGGTAGGGCAGGTAGCCCGTCACCTCGACACCGTGCAGAAAACGGATCGTGCGTCGGGGAGGCGGCAGCAGGCCCTGTGCCACGAGCGCGCGCAGCGTCCGCGCAACCTCGACAGCCAGGCAGCAGCCCGAGGCGTTGTCCTCAGCGCCGGGCTCCGACGAGTGGGCCAGCAGCCACACCTCCTCGTGGGCCAGGTCCGTCCCGGGGAGCAATGCCGACACGACCTCCGAGGTGCCCTCCACCAGCTCGGCCTCGACGCGGGCCCGCAGCAGGACGGGCGCCGCGCTCTCGCGGATCGCCCGCCTGAGCCGCTGCCCCTGGCGCGGGCTGAGGCTAAACGCCCAGAGCGGTGTCTCGTTCCGCCCGCCGCTCAGGATATCCCACATCACCAGATCGGGCGTGTCCTGCGGCTCGCGCGCGGGGGGATACTCGGTCAGCATCCACGGGAGGTAGACACAATCACTAATAATGCCGGCCGCGCCCCGTTCCCGCGCCAGCGCATCCACGTTCCGCGCCGGGTTATCAACGAGAACGATCGCGCCCGCGACGTCCAGACCGTCGTAGTCCTCCGCCTTGTCGCCGCCTCAAACGACGACCACCGGCGCTGTGACCCCGCCGGGCGGTGTCGCCGTGCTGTTGCTGACCAGGCACAGCGGCTCGTCTGCCATGCTGCACACCATCCTGGCCTGTTCACAGGGCTCGACGATATCCAGGCGGGCGGAGCGTGGCGCCCATTCGAGCGAGTTCTTGCGCCCCCCGACCCATTCCGTGCGATCATCGGCGGGGTATGGCAGGACCTCGGCCGCGATCCCCTCGCGCCGGTAGCACTCGGCCAGGAAGTGGCTGGCCGCGCGCAGCCCCGGGCCCGGGACCGTGCTACGGAAGGTCCAATAGCGTGTAATGTCACGCCGGCACTGGCCGACGGAGATTTCCTCGATTATGGCATCAAGTGTGTTCCGAAGCATGATAGTATCCTCCATACTAGACTGTCATTCAACCACCGGCGACTTTATGGCACAACCGGCGCCATCTCCGTCAATCCGTGTTCATCCGTTTTGATCCGTGAGCAAGGATGGTATCGTCCCAGATCCACTACTGGACCCCGGCATAGCGCTCGACCAAGTCAACGGCCGCAGCTACACCTCCCTCTCCACGTACACGCCGGCCCAACTCCGCCGCCCTGCGCTGCATCTCGGCGTCGCTCACCATCACACCAATTGCCTCGGCTAACCGCCCCGCCGACAGCCGCTTGAAGGGAATCGCCGGCGGCCCGGCACCCAGCGCGGCCATCCGTCCACCCCAGTAGAACTGGTCGAATAGGAAGGGCACAATCAGCGAAGGGACGCCCGAACGTGCAGCATAGGCCGTCGTGCCCGACCCGCCGTGGTGGACCACAGCCGTCATCCGCGGGAACAACCACCCGTACGGGGCATAGTCGATCCAGTGTACATGGTCAGGCAAATCGCGCCGGCCGATCCCCGCCCAGCCGGCGTGCAGGATGCCGCGCTGCCCACTCAGGCGCAGCGCATCCAGTACGATCTGCGTCGTCTGTTCCGGGTCACGCACCGGCATGCTGCCGAATCCGACAAACACCGGCGGTGGCCCGGCCTCGATGAAGCGCAGCAGATCATCCGGTGGCTGCCAATCATCGTCCTCAGAGAACCAGTAGCCGGTGATATGCACGTTGTCGCCCCAGTCCGCCGGTCGCGGGACCAGGTGCGCGCTGAAGCCGTTAAGCACCGGCGTCGCCTGCGTGGCCATCCGGCGGGTGTATCCCCACAGCGGCGCGCGGGAGAGACCCAGCGTCTCTCGCCTCCAGCGGCTGACTGCCGGACGGAACACTTGCCAGACCAGTTGGTAGGCCAGCCAATGCGTGAAAGCGTTGTAACCGGGCACGAACGAAAACGCCCTCGGAAACACAAGCATAGGTGCGTGCCGGGATGGTGTCATCGGCAGCACGGCCGCCGTCATCATCGGAACCCCGGACGCCTCGGCCAGATCGCAGCCGAACATCCCACCCGGAAGTTGGTTGATAATCAGATCCGCGTCGCGCAGACTGGGCGCTGAGAAGTCGTGCGCGAAGTCATTGGCCATCGTGCCAAACAGCTGCAGCACCGAGCGGGCCATGCGCAGCGGACTGCGACCCGAATCCGCCAGGGCCTGACCACCAGAGCCGTTCAGCATGGTCTGGATATCGCCCCGGATGTGACTGAACTCCAGTCCCGGCGCGGTGACCAGCGACTTGAAGTTCTCGAAGGTGGCCAGCAGCACACGATGCCCGGCCGCCTGCAACGCCGCGCCCAACGTGACGCAGGGCAGCACGTCGCCCTGCGAACCAAGAGCCGTCATGGTGATACGCATAGATCAATCCTTATTCTATACAGAAAAGACCACCACAGAGGCACAGAGAGAACGGGGGAGAGGCTCCACGGGTTTCTCCGTGTGCTCCGTGGCTCCGTGGCAGCTTCTCTCTACTACCCCAAGCACACTCCCGCGCGGGCGACTCGGCGAATCGGCCCTACAATGGCTCACCCAGTGCCACCCCGGCAGCCGCCAGCGCCTCGCAAATCGTTGCCCTCTGTGCCTCCGAGCTGCGCGGCATCGGAGAGCGCGGCAGGCCGGCATAGCGCCCCTGGAGTGCCAGCGCCGTCTTGACGTTCGCCGGCAAGTTGTCGCCAGTGATCGCGTTCCAGATCACGAGCAGCTTCTTGTGCAGGTCGAGCGCGACGGTGTGATTCCCAAGCTGAACGGCCAACCACAGCTTCACGCACAGCTCGGGCGCGGCCGCCAGGATCGCCGCGATTGCGCCGTGTGCACCCAGGCAGAAGGATGGATACAGTAGCGCATCCACCGCCGACATGATCACGCTCCGCTCACCCACTGCCAGCAGCAGATCGGCGAGCATCTTCATGTCGCCGGCGCTCTGCTTGACGCCGATCACGCCCGGCGCTTCGGTGATGATACGCGCCAGCAGGTCAGGCGAGCAGTAACTCCAGGGCACGACGTTGTAGATCATCACCGGGAGGCCCACCTGTTCGGCGATCGTGTCAAAGTGTGCCACCATCATGTCGTCGTCCGGGCGGAAGAGGTAGTGAACGGGCGTGACCTGGAGAGCCGCCACACCCAGATCGGCCACGGCGCGCCCGCGCTCGATGGCCTGGCGCGTGCTGTCGACGATGATACCCGCGATAACGGGGACCCTGCCGCCGGCCTCCTGTGCCGTCAGGCCGACAACCCGGTGCAGCTCATCGGTCGAGAGGGTATGCCCCTCACCGGTGCTGCCGCCGACCGCAAGACCGTGCACGCCGGCATCCTCGATGAGGTAGCGGACCTCGTCGCGCAGAGCGGCCTCATCGATCTCCTCGCTCTCGTCGAAGGGCGTGGTCAAGGGCGGAACGATGCCGTGGATTTCAGTCATGACATGCCTCCGATTTCAGAATGGTTGCACTGGGGAGATCATATACCCGCTGGTTGAGAGATGCAAATCACACATCATCCACCTCATTCTGCGCCTTCCTTGCCAGGCTGCACACCCTGTGATATTCTCAACGCGTTCAACCAACTCAGTCGGGAGAGAACCGGATCAAGCGATGGCAAGATTCAGGCGGTATTGGAAGAACTACCTCTGGCAAAGCCTGTGCGCCACGGGCGTGATCTGGCTGGTGCTCACACTGCTCAGCATGGAACAGGCCGTGATCATCACGTCGATTGGCGCGACGGCCTTTATCGTGTTTATGAAACCCTACAGTCCCTTCGCCGCGCCGCGCAACGTCATCGGCGGGCACCTGATCGGCATGGCGCTGGGCGCACTGATCTCGCTGATCCCGCACCCCACACCGGCAACGGCGCACCTCGTCTACGCCGCAGCAGTAGGGGCGACCTTGTTCACTATGGTCGTCAGCGACACCGAGCATCCTCCGGCGGCCGGCACGGCGCTCTGCGTGGCCGTGTCAGGCGCCTCGTGGCGCGTGGCAGCCACGGTCGTGACCAGCGTATTGCTGCTCGCGTTGTTCCACCAGCTGCTGCAGCCCCACCTGTGCGATCTGTGATTCATGCACACACTGAGGGGGTGCCAGATTACTGGCAGTCATCCCATAAGGCAGGATGGGCAGCCCCCACGCTGCCGCTTCACTCAGTGGGATTTCGAGGCGCGCAGGATTTCAAAGTCGAGGCGGCCGGAGCGGCCAAAGCGGCCGAGGCGGCTGGAGCAGCCGAAGCAGCTGAACCACCCGTCATCACAACGGGCAGATAGGCGACCGGGGGTAGCGGCGGCCCGGGCAGGCCGGCCTCGTCGGCGCCCACGTCCGACGCAGCGCCGATGGGGCGGCTGTCACCGTCGTAGTCATCCGGCACTTCGGCACGCGTCGTCCCCCGGTCGATAGCGCCGCTGGCAGAGGGCGCCAGATGGAGGTCAGCGCTGGCCGCGTAGGCGAACCAACTCGATTCAGCTGTCGTGACGTTGCCAACCAGTGTCGCCCCGGCGCCGTCACGATTGATGATAGCCATGTTGAGCAGATTGTCCGCGAAGGTGCCCGCCGTATCGGCAAAGCGGGCCTCCATCCCCCATGTCACGCCATCGGGATTGAGCAGCAGGGCAGTGTTGTTCACCACCAGCCAGCCGCTGGCGTGGACCATCTCCACCACCGAATCGTGGAGCATAGAGGCGTAGATCATATTGTTCCGCACCACGCCGCCGCTGTGATCGCCCGGGCCGTGGCTGGAGTTGCCGAAAGCGATCCCCTGGTAGCAGTCGATCAGCATGTTGCGCTCCACCACCGTGTCTGTGGAGCCGGACCAGAACAGGATCGTGGGAGCCGGCGTGTTCCCCGGCGTGCGGATACGCACCCACTCGTTATCGCGCACCGTCCAGCGGTGGGCGTTGTGGGCGCTGATACCGTTGGTGTATTCCGCAGGCGAGGCAGTCGTGTACGCCAGGCGCGAACAGGCCAGCACACCATCCTCACTGCCGTCGCCCACCGGATTGACCTTGACCAACTGGTATCCCGTGTCGAAGATGTGGAGGTTGTAGAGCAGGGGTCGGTCGCTGCCGTTCACCGAGATGCCGTGCTGGTCAGCATTACGGATGGTGAGGTCGGCCACGGTCACATCGTCGGCCTCGATCAGGATGACGTGGGTGTGGGACCCGCTCAACATGCCGCCCCCGTCCAGAACGACGTCGTCCCGGTCGCCTGTGGCGCCGCGGATCGTGATGCCGGCGTGTGCCACGTGGATGAAGTTCTGGAGATTGTACGTGCCCGCGGTGACGAGGATCGTCGTGCCCGCGGCGGCGCTGCTGGCCTGGTTACGCAGCTCGGCCTCGCTGGAGACCGTGACTGTGGGGCCGGAGGGCGGCGTAAGCGCCGGACAGAGGCTGTCGCTGCCCGGCCCCACGGACCGAGCCGCTGGGGTAGGGATGGACGAGGCAGCAGACCGCCCTGTTTCCGCTTCAGCGCCGGGCTGGAACGCATTGCACAGACCACCCAACCTGCTGAATATGGCGAACGTGCCAAGTATAGCGAGCCAGACTCGAACCTTCATGGATAATCCTCACCTTAACCAGCTGAGCCAGCCGCCCGAACGCCCCTATGATAGCCCGGGAATACGCTTTGGTCAAACTCGGAGAAGGAGTCCGGGCCACTGCCAAATCCCGTGAACCTTTTCCCAGCACCCCGCATGATACTCCATAGAGTCACACGTCAACCAACTGTCAGGTCCCAATAAGTAAGGAGGAGTGTCATGAAGAGCAGCAGCAGCATGATCCTGGTAGTGTCCGCGTGTTTCCTCATCGTCCTGTCCGCCTGCGCCCCGGCGGCCACAATGCAGTCATCCACCGCCCTGCCCACGGCATCCTACGTGATGGAAGCCGCAGCGCCGGCGGGTTCCGGCGCCACGATGCCCCCCTCCACCGGCGGCGAGACCGAGCCCAACGACGAGCCCTACGGCGACGTCTTCTACGAGAACTACGGCGTCAACCCCTTCATCGACACCGAGGACGACCACTTCTCCACCTTCGCCGTCGATGTCGACACCGCCTCGTACACCATCATGCGCCGCATGGTCGGCGACGGCTACCTGCCCGACAAGGACTCCGTGCGCGTCGAGGAATACGTCAACTTCTTCGAGCAGGGCTACGAGCGGCCAGCCCACGACGCCTTCGCCATCCACCTGGAGGGCGCC
>Ga0180435_10004188_pt1 | contig 14248 bp, 4 predicted proteins | sample SS_ome_3_FD_132467 | JGI IMG/M metagenome (GOLD analysis project Ga0180435, IMG submission 132467) | Hypersaline lake sediment archaeal communities from the Salton Sea, California, USA - SS_3_S_1 metaG | ecosystem: Environmental > Aquatic > Non-marine Saline and Alkaline > Hypersaline > Sediment... | reverse complement strand
TTTATGCCTGGATCGCCGCATGGGCTTGCGGCCTGCTGACCGCGGCCGGATCCCGGCCGAAACAGGACCTCTGCTTGAATCCGGCCGGGAGTGGCATGCCGTGGGGCAAACCGTGCCCATCCAACCCCACATGGGCGATTTTATGATCGGCTTTCCCTCCTCAACGGATAACACCCTGAAAGCACTCGAGGCGGGGGTCACAACCATCGGCAATCTATCCCAGTTTTTCTCCCATGAAGCACCCGGGTGGCATGATCATGCAACCACCACTGTGGAGACTGTCCGGGCCATAGCCATACTGGGCGGCCTCCGGAAACACGGCACCCTTTTACATTCCTATCTGGAAGACGGCTACGGCGCCCTGTTCCTCGACTGTGCCACCATCGCCGGGTGGGCCTATTTGGAACGCTACATTGTCGAAGAGCTAATCGGGGCCAAGCTTGCCCATTGTATCGGCGGTCTGACCAGTGATCCGGTGAAGCGGGCCGGCTGGGTTTTCGCCCTGCATGAAATTCATGACGGGGATTGCCTGGGATCCATGATTTATGGCGACACCATCTCCTTTTCTGCTGATTATTCTGCCAACCATGGATTGGTGGGCGAGTACCTTCTGTGGGATATTCTGGCCCAATTGAAATGCCCCACAGGACACGCCGTGCACCCGCTTCCGGAGACGGAAGGCATCCGCGTGCCATCCGCCCGGGAAATAGTTGAAGCCCAGGTCCTGGGCAAGCGGATTGAGGCCTCCGCCCGCAGAATGTTGCCCCATGTAAATTTCGATGAATCCCATGGTTTTGCCAATGAAATGATCCGGTCCGGGAAAATTGTATGTGACCAGGCCTTGGCAGGGCTGAAGGAAGCCGGTGTCGATATCGGGAACCCCGTCCAGCTGCTCTATATCTTGAAAAAACTGGGGCCGGCGGTGTTCGAGGAGATGTTCGGGGCCGGTGAACCGAGCCCCGGAAGCCCGCGGGGACGGCAACCGGTAAGGATCACGGATGTCTTTACAAGATCGCAAAGGATATTTGCTGAATACCGGCCGCTGTTTCTCAACCCTGAACATCGCAGGCTGCTTAATAAAAAACGCCTGCTGATTGCCTCAAGTGATGTCCACGAGCACGCGATCATGCTGCTTGCTGAACTTTGCCGTGCAGCCGGGGCCCATTGTATTTATCTGGGGGCGGAACAACCCGCACTCATGGTCGCCCGCTCTGCGGTCCGGGAACAAGTGGATGCAATTCTGATCAGCACCCACAATGGGATGGCTTTGGAATATGCCCAGGCATTGCATACTGAATTGCGTAACCGCAGGGCGTCCATCCCTGTAGTTATGGGCGGGGTTCTGAACCAGAAAGTTGCCGGGCAAGCATTGCCGCTAGATGTTACCCGGGATCTTGCCCGGCTGGGGTTTATCCCCCGTGCCAAATTGCACGATGGCTTTCCTGCGCTGCTGGACATGCCGCATTCAAGGGATGACAGCTAATCTAGTGCCCATCCATAAATGGTCTTTTTCCGCGTGGGCTTTAGTTGGCTGCCATGATTTAAATCCTCGAAATAGCGGTACAGCACGATTGTCATCAGTTTATTCAGTCTCAAGGGCCGCAATGCTTAGGCGGGTCTCAATCAATCAGACCTCTGCTGTGACAATCGGTCTATTCCTCCGGTTTAAATCTGGCATCCGCCTTGCCCACACGAAAAAATCCTCATTTCTGGACGGACACTAATCCAAATCCTCCACATAAAAACGCTCCAACACAGAGAAGTGATAATCCACCGCCTGGCGAAAAGCCCCGGTGTCGCGGTTGATGAATGCGTTTAAGATATCATGGTGCATATGCAATGATTGCTCCAGCGCTTTTCCCACAAACTGGTTGGTGGCATCCCGGGTGATCAATTGATCCGTATAGTTCATCAGCCATTCGCCGATACGGTAGAGAATGGGATTTGCTGCAATCTTAAAGAACATCCAGTGGAATTGGCGATTGGAGAGCAGATGGCGCTCCACATCACCCTGGCGCCCCCTCTCAACCATATCCTCAAACACTTCCCTGAGCAATTCGTCATCCGCTGGGCAGGCTTTGCTGATGGCTAACTCCCCGGCGGTCCTTTCAAGAGCCTGGCGGGCCTCCCAGATAGCCATGGGGCTCTCGCTTTGTTCAAGCAAGGCGACGGTTTTATGCAGCGGGTTGGCCCGTGTCGGCTGTTCGGATATATAGTTGCCCTCTCCGGCGCGCACAATAATGGCACCCACAATTTTCAAAGCGCTCAAGGCCTCACGCACAATGGTCCGGCTGACATTCAACTGATCGGAAATTTCCCGTTCGGAGGGAAGTTTGGCGCCCGGCAAAAGTTTTTTGGCTTGAATTGCTTCAAATATCTTTTCTGCAACTATTGCTGATTTTTTTTTAACGCCCAATTCATTGCTGGAAATGGGATGGAAGATATCTTCTTTAATAGACATTTGATTTTACTAATTTTAAGGTAAAAGGCAATGGATCACCCGGGATTCGAATCTGTCTAGGCTACCAGATCTGAGTAGGAGATGCAAAACATCAATTCACCCATCCCCGGCGCTTGGGCGTAAGTTGCTGATACGGGCAAAATCCCCGCTGAATGCTCAAGGCACCGCTTATATCCCGTATTAAACAGAATCCTAGAGCTTTTTTTGCTTGAACCGGTAACACAAAGGGTGTATGGGGGCCTGAAGGTCATGGGCCATACATCCACTTATCACAGGATCGATGAGCCGGGGACGATCCGGCCGGAATTATTTTGCCTTTATCCAGCGACCCATACGCCCCCTGCCGGGAAGCAACCAGCACGCCGGCGCGCGCCCGCCTACGCAAAATATCAACGTTAGCCCCCATTGATAATCGCACAGGAGACAATTTACATGGATTTTGAATGTTTGCTTTACACCATCCAGGACCAGACGGCGGTGATCACGCTCAACCGCCCCCGGGTGCTCAATGCCATGAACCGGCAACTGTGGCGGGATATGGAACAAGCCCTGAACCTGGCCGCCGGAGATGATGAGGTCAGCGTTGTGGTCTTCACCGGAGCGGGACGGGCCTTTTCCACGGGCGCCGACCTGAAAGAGTCCCAAACCCGCACGGCTGATGAATACCGCGCCTATCTGGAGGGCCTGCAGGAGGTATCCCGGCGCATCATCCGCTTTCCCAAACCGACCATTGCGGCCATCAACGGCTACGCCCTGGGCTCTGGCTATGAATTGGCCCTGGCCTGCGATATGCGCATTGCCGCCCATGATGCCCAGATCGGATCTCCCGAAGCACGGGTCACATCATCCGTCACCGGCGGTGCCTACCGCCTGCTCTACGATCTGGTGGGTCCCGGCAAGGCGGCGGAACTGCTCTTCACTGCCGAGAATATTGACGGCCAGGAGGCAGCGCGCATCGGTCTGGTGAATTATGCCGTGCCGACCGGGGAACTCATGGAGAGTGCCCTGGCACTGTCTGCTAAAATAGCCGCCAACTCAAGCTTCTCCATGCGTGTGATGAAAAAGGGCTTGCTCATGGCCCGCGGCGGGGCCGGCCTGGACGATTTGATGGATTACGAGTTGGAGGGCTGCCTGGCCTGCGTATCCACCAGTGAGCGGGAAAAATCATTGGAAGATTTTCACAGTCGCAAAGCTTAACAATACCACAATCAGAACCATTGGTAACAATTCGAAAGGCGGCCCCATGTCCCTGACCCCCATCCTGGATGCCGATTCCATTGCCGTGATCGGTGCTTCCAAAAATGAAACCAAGCGCGGCTACCAATCCATCCGCACCCTGCTGGACGCCCGCTATGAAGGAACCATCTATCCGGTCAATCCCAGGGAGAAATCCATTCTGGGGTTGCGCTGCTATCCTGACATCAGCGCCATCGAGGGTCCGGTGGATCTGGGCCTGATCTGCACACCGGCCCGTTCCCTGCCCGGCATCCTTGCGGCCTGCGGCCAGAAGGGCGTCAAGGGCGCCGTCATCCTGGCCGGCGGATTCGGCGAACTGGGGGCCGAGGGCCGGAAACTGGAAGACGAAGTCGTCAATGTCGCCCGCCAGGGCGGGCTGCGCCTGGTCGGTCCCAATACTTCGGGTATCATGAACCTTAAAAAGAACATGAACCTGGTGGGTCTCAAGGATGCGCCCCGGGGGGACATCGCCCTGCTCAGCCAAAGCGGCAACATGGCCCTGACCCTCATCACCGAAGCCATGGTAAAGAGCCGCAAGGGGTTCTCTTACTATGTCGGGGTGGGTAATGAGGCCGACGTGGCCTTCCATGAATATCTGGCCTTCTTCGCCAGAGATCCGGATACCCGGGCCATCCTGATGTATGTCGAGGGCATGCGTCAGGGACGCGCCTTTCTGCAGGAGGCGTATCGCACTACCCAGGAGAAACCGGTCATCCTGCTCAAGAGCGGCCGCTCCTCAACAGGCAAGCGCTCGGCCGGATCCCACACCGGAGCCCTGGCCGGCATGTCCCGGGTGGCGCGTTCCGCGTTTTTCCGGGCCGGGATCATTATGATCGACAATTCCGACGAACTGTTTCCCGCTGCCGAAGCCCTCTCCAGCCTGCCCCCCATCCGTAACCGCAAGGTGGCCATCCTGGCCGACGGCGGCGGCCATGCCACCATCGCCGCCGACCTGTTGACCGACCACGGTATCGACATTCCCATCTTGAGTGAGAAGACCCAGGCCAAATTACGGCAAATTCTGCCGACGGCCGCCTCGGTGCCCAATCCGGTGGACGTGGCCGGGGGCACGGACAGCGACCCCACGGTTTTTGCAGCCTGCGCCGACATCATCCTCAAGGATCCCGAGGTCGGCGGCCTGCTCATTGTCGGCCTGTTTGGCGGTTACGGCATTCGTTTTGCAGAAAGTTTGGCTTTCATGGAGGAGGATGCCGCCCACCAAATGGGAAAAATGGTCCGAAAACGGAAAAAACCCATTGTCCTGCACAGCCTCTATGCATCTGCCAAGCCCCACGCCCTGGATCTGTTGCGCTACTATGGCATCCCGGTTTACGACTCGTTGGATATCACCTGCAAATGCATGGCGGTACTAGCCCAGTACGGCAACTACCTGACCTCTTACCGGGCCAAAACCAATTTTGTAATCAAGTGGCGTAAAAAGGCCCTGCCCGCCGGCACCGCCATCATCGAAAAGGCCCTGGCCCAGGGCCGCGACGCCCTTCTGGAATCCGAAGCCAAGGCGCTTCTGGCCCTCCACGGCATTCCCGTGCCCCAGGAATACCTGGTCCACTCGGCGGAAGAGGCAGCTGCCACCGCCAAGGATATTCCCGGAGCGGTGGCCATGAAAATCGTCTCCCCGGATATTCTGCACAAAAGCGACGCCCGGGGCGTGAAACTCAATATACGCACGAAAGAGGAGGCCCGCCGCGCCTATCGGGAGATCCTGCGCAATGCCCGCGAATACAAGGCCGACGCCCGCATCGAAGGCGTATTGGTCACCCCCATGGCCGCCAAGGGTGTGGAGGTCATTGTGGGCACCAAGGAGGACGACCAGTTCGGTCCGGTGATCATGTTCGGCATGGGTGGTGTGCTGGTGGAAATCCTCAGGGATGTCTCCTTCAGGGTGCTGCCTATCTCCCCTTTGTCCGCAAAAAAGATGATCAGTGAAATCAAATCTTCCCGGCTGCTGGACGGCTTCCGGGGAACGCCGGCGGCGGATAAAAAAGCCCTGCAGAAATTGCTGCTCAAGTGTTCCGACCTGGTGGAGGCCTATCCGGAAATCCTGGAAATGGATCTCAATCCCGTCATTACCCATGAAAAGGGCTATTCGGTGGTGGATGCGCGGATCATGCTCACCGATTGCCCTAAAATGAACAATGGTATTGAGCAACTGGAAGCGGCGGAATGCCCGCCGCCTTCCGGCTCCTGATCCCGGGCCACAGCGAAATCGGTTTACAAGCGGCTTCCCCGTGTTAGCTTTAGGGGGAACCAAGAGCATGTAAAAAACGCTATCATCCCCATCGGAAAGGAATAACCCATGAAGAGAAACGCTGAAGCCGCGGTGTGGGGCGCTTTGGTTGCCGATTCCCTGGCCCTGGGCGTGCACTGGATTTACAATACTAACGTCATCGATCGCAAAGTGGGCCGGGTGAACGAACTGCTCAAGCCCATTGTAAAGTCCTGGCACCCCAATCGGGAAAAGGGAGAATTCACCCACTACGGCGATCAAACCCTGGTGCTGCTGGAATCCCTGGCCGGCGAGGGCGGCTTTGTGCCGGACGCTTTTGGCCGGGCCTGGGAGAACCTCTTTGGCAGCTATGACGGCTATGTGGACAAGGCTACCCAGGCAGTTCAGGCCAACCGGGCCGCGGGCCAGGGCTGGGACCAGGCCGGCTCCCCATCCACCGATCTGGGGGGGGCGGCCCGCATCGCCCCTCTGGTCTTGCGCTATGCGGACAACCCCGGGGAACTGGCGGCCGCGGCCCGCACCCAAACCGCGATGACCCACAACCAGGCGGAAGTGGTGGCCAGCGCGCTCTTTTTTGCCCGGGTCACCCTGGCGGTACTGGATGGCGCAGCACCGGCCGCCGCCCTGAAGGAGGTCATCACCCGTGCGGAGTTTGCCGGCTCCCCCCTGGCCGAGTGGGTAACCGAAGGCCTGGAGAGCGCCGGCCGCGACAGCCGGGAAATCATCGCCGCCTTCGGGCAGCAGTGTGAAGTGGAAGCCGCCTTTCCGGCCAGCATCCATTTGATCGCCAGTTATCCCGATGATTACCAGGCGGCGCTCATCGCCAATGTTATGGCCGGCGGGGACAGCGCCAGCCGCGGCCTGATGGTGGGGATGGTCCTTTGCGCCCACCTGGGCATGGACGCCATTCCCCAGGCCTGGACCGACGACCTGAAGGCCCGGGAGCGTATTGCGGCGGCCCTGCAGCAGCTATCCCCGTCCATCCCCGGTTAAACGTGGATCACACCATCACCCGCTTGCGCTTCCGGCGTCGCGGCAGCGAAGTGCAGGTTCACCTGGACGGTCAGCCGGCTTTTACCGTGGACACCCTCCGTGCGGCCCGGCGCAAGGTGGGCGGAAAGCTCACACCGGATCAATGCAGCGCCCTTAGCCGGCATGCCGATCGCAACAGGGCCTGGCGCCAGGCCCTGTTGCGATCGGCATGCCGGCTAAGGGCGCTGCATTGATCCGGTGTGAGCTTTCCGCCCACCTTGCGCCGGGCCGCACGGAGGGTGTCCACGGTAAAAGCCGGCTGACCGTCCAGGTGAACCTGCACTTCGCTGCCGCGACGCCGGAAGCGCAAGCGGGTGATGGTGTGATCCACGTTTAACCGGGGATGGACGGGGATAGCTGCTGCAGGGCCGCCGCAATACGCTCCCGGGCCTTCAGGTCGTCGGTCCAGGCCTGGGGAATGGCGTCCATGCCCAGGTGGGCGCAAAGGACCATCCCCACCATCAGGCCGCGGCTGGCGCTGTCCCCGCCGGCCATAACATTGGCGATGAGCGCCGCCTGGTAATCATCGGGATAACTGGCGATCAAATGGATGCTGGCCGGAAAGGCGGCTTCCACTTCACACTGCTGCCCGAAGGCGGCGATGATTTCCCGGCTGTCGCGGCCGGCGCTCTCCAGGCCTTCGGTTACCCACTCGGCCAGGGGGGAGCCGGCAAACTCCGCACGGGTGATGACCTCCTTCAGGGCGGCGGCCGGTGCTGCGCCATCCAGTACCGCCAGGGTGACCCGGGCAAAAAAGAGCGCGCTGGCCACCACTTCCGCCTGGTTGTGGGTCATCGCGGTTTGGGTGCGGGCCGCGGCCGCCAGTTCCCCGGGGTTGTCCGCATAGCGCAAGACCAGAGGGGCGATGCGGGCCGCCCCCCCCAGATCGGTGGATGGGGAGCCGGCCTGGTCCCAGCCCTGGCCCGCGGCCCGGTTGGCCTGAACTGCCTGGGTAGCCTTGTCCACATAGCCGTCATAGCTGCCAAAGAGGTTCTCCCAGGCCCGGCCAAAAGCGTCCGGCACAAAGCCGCCCTCGCCGGCCAGGGATTCCAGCAGCACCAGGGTTTGATCGCCGTAGTGGGTGAATTCTCCCTTTTCCCGATTGGGGTGCCAGGACTTTACAATGGGCTTGAGCAGTTCGTTCACCCGGCCCACTTTGCGATCGATGACGTTAGTATTGTAAATCCAGTGCACGCCCAGGGCCAGGGAATCGGCAACCAAAGCGCCCCACACCGCGGCTTCAGCGTTTCTCTTCATGGGTTATTCCTTTCCGATGGGGATGATAGCGTTTTTTACATGCTCTTGGTTCCCCCTAAAGCTAACACGGGGAAGCCGCTTGTAAACCGATTTCGCTGTGGCCCGGGATCAGGAGCCGGAAGGCGGCGGGCATTCCGCCGCTTCCAGTTGCTCAATACCATTGTTCATTTTAGGGCAATCGGTGAGCATGATCCGCGCATCCACCACCGAATAGCCCTTTTCATGGGTAATGACGGGATTGAGATCCATTTCCAGGATTTCCGGATAGGCCTCCACCAGGTCGGAACACTTGAGCAGCAATTTCTGCAGGGCTTTTTTATCCGCCGCCGGCGTTCCCCGGAAGCCGTCCAGCAGCCGGGAAGATTTGATTTCACTGATCATCTTTTTTGCGGACAAAGGGGAGATAGGCAGCACCCTGAAGGAGACATCCCTGAGGATTTCCACCAGCACACCACCCATGCCGAACATGATCACCGGACCGAACTGGTCGTCCTCCTTGGTGCCCACAATGACCTCCACACCCTTGGCGGCCATGGGGGTGACCAATACGCCTTCGATGCGGGCGTCGGCCTTGTATTCGCGGGCATTGCGCAGGATCTCCCGATAGGCGCGGCGGGCCTCCTCTTTCGTGCGTATATTGAGTTTCACGCCCCGGGCGTCGCTTTTGTGCAGAATATCCGGGGAGACGATTTTCATGGCCACCGCTCCGGGAATATCCTTGGCGGTGGCAGCTGCCTCTTCCGCCGAGTGGACCAGGTATTCCTGGGGCACGGGAATGCCGTGGAGGGCCAGAAGCGCCTTGGCTTCGGATTCCAGAAGGGCGTCGCGGCCCTGGGCCAGGGCCTTTTCGATGATGGCGGTGCCGGCGGGCAGGGCCTTTTTACGCCACTTGATTACAAAATTGGTTTTGGCCCGGTAAGAGGTCAGGTAGTTGCCGTACTGGGCTAGTACCGCCATGCATTTGCAGGTGATATCCAACGAGTCGTAAACCGGGATGCCATAGTAGCGCAACAGATCCAGGGCGTGGGGCTTGGCAGATGCATAGAGGCTGTGCAGGACAATGGGTTTTTTCCGTTTTCGGACCATTTTTCCCATTTGGTGGGCGGCATCCTCCTCCATGAAAGCCAAACTTTCTGCAAAACGAATGCCGTAACCGCCAAACAGGCCGACAATGAGCAGGCCGCCGACCTCGGGATCCTTGAGGATGATGTCGGCGCAGGCTGCAAAAACCGTGGGGTCGCTGTCCGTGCCCCCGGCCACGTCCACCGGATTGGGCACCGAGGCGGCCGTCGGCAGAATTTGCCGTAATTTGGCCTGGGTCTTCTCACTCAAGATGGGAATGTCGATACCGTGGTCGGTCAACAGGTCGGCGGCGATGGTGGCATGGCCGCCGCCGTCGGCCAGGATGGCCACCTTGCGGTTACGGATGGGGGGCAGGCTGGAGAGGGCTTCGGCAGCGGGAAACAGTTCGTCGGAATTGTCGATCATAATGATCCCGGCCCGGAAAAACGCGGAACGCGCCACCCGGGACATGCCGGCCAGGGCTCCGGTGTGGGATCCGGCCGAGCGCTTGCCTGTTGAGGAGCGGCCGCTCTTGAGCAGGATGACCGGTTTCTCCTGGGTAGTGCGATACGCCTCCTGCAGAAAGGCGCGTCCCTGACGCATGCCCTCGACATACATCAGGATGGCCCGGGTATCCGGATCTCTGGCGAAGAAGGCCAGATATTCATGGAAGGCCACGTCGGCCTCATTACCCACCCCGACATAGTAAGAGAACCCCTTGCGGCTCTTTACCATGGCTTCGGTGATGAGGGTCAGGGCCATGTTGCCGCTTTGGCTGAGCAGGGCGATGTCCCCCCGGGGCGCATCCTTGAGACCCACCAGGTTCATGTTCTTTTTAAGGTTCATGATACCCGAAGTATTGGGACCGACCAGGCGCAGCCCGCCCTGGCGGGCGACATTGACGACTTCGTCTTCCAGTTTCCGGCCCTCGGCCCCCAGTTCGCCGAATCCGCCGGCCAGGATGACGGCGCCCTTGACGCCCTTCTGGCCGCAGGCCGCAAGGATGCCGGGCAGGGAACGGGCCGGTGTGCAGATCAGGCCCAGATCCACCGGACCCTCGATGGCGCTGATGTCAGGATAGCAGCGCAACCCCAGAATGGATTTCTCCCTGGGATTGACCGGATAGATGGTTCCTTCATAGCGGGCGTCCAGCAGGGTGCGGATGGATTGGTAGCCGCGCTTGGTTTCATTTTTGGAAGCACCGATCACGGCAATGGAATCGGCATCCAGGATGGGGGTCAGGGACATGGGGCCGCCTTTCGAATTGTTACCAATGGTTCTGATTGTGGTATTGTTAAGCTTTGCGACTGTGAAAATCTTCCAATGATTTTTCCCGCTCACTGGTGGATACGCAGGCCAGGCAGCCCTCCAACTCGTAATCCATCAAATCGTCCAGGCCGGCCCCGCCGCGGGCCATGAGCAAGCCCTTTTTCATCACACGCATGGAGAAGCTTGAGTTGGCGGCTATTTTAGCAGACAGTGCCAGGGCACTCTCCATGAGTTCCCCGGTCGGCACGGCATAATTCACCAGACCGATGCGCGCTGCCTCCTGGCCGTCAATATTCTCGGCAGTGAAGAGCAGTTCCGCCGCCTTGCCGGGACCCACCAGATCGTAGAGCAGGCGGTAGGCACCGCCGGTGACGGATGATGTGACCCGTGCTTCGGGAGATCCGATCTGGGCATCATGGGCGGCAATGCGCATATCGCAGGCCAGGGCCAATTCATAGCCAGAGCCCAGGGCGTAGCCGTTGATGGCCGCAATGGTCGGTTTGGGAAAGCGGATGATGCGCCGGGATACCTCCTGCAGGCCCTCCAGATAGGCGCGGTATTCATCAGCCGTGCGGGTTTGGGACTCTTTCAGGTCGGCGCCCGTGGAAAAGGCCCGTCCCGCTCCGGTGAAGACCACAACGCTGACCTCATCATCTCCGGCGGCCAGGTTCAGGGCTTGTTCCATATCCCGCCACAGTTGCCGGTTCATGGCATTGAGCACCCGGGGGCGGTTGAGCGTGATCACCGCCGTCTGGTCCTGGATGGTGTAAAGCAAACATTCAAAATCCATGTAAATTGTCTCCTGTGCGATTATCAATGGGGGCTAACGTTGATATTTTGCGTAGGCGGGCGCGCGCCGGCGTGCTGGTTGCTTCCCGGCAGGGGGCGTATGGGTCGCTGGATAAAGGCAAAATAATTCCGGCCGGATCGTCCCCGGCTCATCGATCCTGTGATAAGTGGATGTATGGCCCATGACCTTCAGGCCCCCATACACCCTTTGTGTTACCGGTTCAAGCAAAAAAAGCTCTAGGATTCTGTTTAATACGGGATATAAGCGGTGCCTTGAGCATTCAGCGGGGATTTTGCCCGTATCAGCAACTTACGCCCAAGCGCCGGGGATGGGTGAATTGATGTTTTGCATCTCCTACTCAGATCTGGTAGCCTAGACAGATTCGAATCCCGGGTGATCCATTGCCTTTTACCTTAAAATTAGTAAAATCAAATGTCTATTAAAGAAGATATCTTCCATCCCATTTCCAGCAATGAATTGGGCGTTAAAAAAAAATCAGCAATAGTTGCAGAAAAGATATTTGAAGCAATTCAAGCCAAAAAACTTTTGCCGGGCGCCAAACTTCCCTCCGAACGGGAAATTTCCGATCAGTTGAATGTCAGCCGGACCATTGTGCGTGAGGCCTTGAGCGCTTTGAAAATTGTGGGTGCCATTATTGTGCGCGCCGGAGAGGGCAACTATATATCCGAACAGCCGACACGGGCCAACCCGCTGCATAAAACCGTCGCCTTGCTTGAACAAAGCGAGAGCCCCATGGCTATCTGGGAGGCCCGCCAGGCTCTTGAAAGGACCGCCGGGGAGTTAGCCATCAGCAAAGCCTGCCCAGCGGATGACGAATTGCTCAGGGAAGTGTTTGAGGATATGGTTGAGAGGGGGCGCCAGGGTGATGTGGAGCGCCATCTGCTCTCCAATCGCCAATTCCACTGGATGTTCTTTAAGATTGCAGCAAATCCCATTCTCTACCGTATCGGCGAATGGCTGATGAACTATACGGATCAATTGATCACCCGGGATGCCACCAACCAGTTTGTGGGAAAAGCGCTGGAGCAATCATTGCATATGCACCATGATATCTTAAACGCATTCATCAACCGCGACACCGGGGCTTTTCGCCAGGCGGTGGATTATCACTTCTCTGTGTTGGAGCGTTTTTATGTGGAGGATTTGGATTAGTGTCCGTCCAGAAATGAGGATTTTTTCGTGTGGGCAAGGCGGATGCCAGATTTAAACCGGAGGAATAGACCGATTGTCACAGCAGAGGTCTGATTGATTGAGACCCGCCTAAGCATTGCGGCCCTTGAGACTGAATAAACTGATGACAATCGTGCTGTACCGCTATTTCGAGGATTTAAATCATGGCAGCCAACTAAAGCCCACGCGGAAAAAGACCATTTATGGATGGGCACTAGATTAGCTGTCATCCCTTGAATGCGGCATGTCCAGCAGCGCAGGAAAGCCATCGTGCAATTTGGCACGGGGGATAAACCCCAGCCGGGCAAGATCCCGGGTAACATCTAGCGGCAATGCTTGCCCGGCAACTTTCTGGTTCAGAACCCCGCCCATAACTACAGGGATGGACGCCCTGCGGTTACGCAATTCAGTATGCAATGCCTGGGCATATTCCAAAGCCATCCCATTGTGGGTGCTGATCAGAATTGCATCCACTTGTTCCCGGACCGCAGAGCGGGCGACCATGAGTGCGGGTTGTTCCGCCCCCAGATAAATACAATGGGCCCCGGCTGCACGGCAAAGTTCAGCAAGCAGCATGATCGCGTGCTCGTGGACATCACTTGAGGCAATCAGCAGGCGTTTTTTATTAAGCAGCCTGCGATGTTCAGGGTTGAGAAACAGCGGCCGGTATTCAGCAAATATCCTTTGCGATCTTGTAAAGACATCCGTGATCCTTACCGGTTGCCGTCCCCGCGGGCTTCCGGGGCTCGGTTCACCGGCCCCGAACATCTCCTCGAACACCGCCGGCCCCAGTTTTTTCAAGATATAGAGCAGCTGGACGGGGTTCCCGATATCGACACCGGCTTCCTTCAGCCCTGCCAAGGCCTGGTCACATACAATTTTCCCGGACCGGATCATTTCATTGGCAAAACCATGGGATTCATCGAAATTTACATGGGGCAACATTCTGCGGGCGGAGGCCTCAATCCGCTTGCCCAGGACCTGGGCTTCAACTATTTCCCGGGCGGATGGCACGCGGATGCCTTCCGTCTCCGGAAGCGGGTGCACGGCGTGTCCTGTGGGGCATTTCAATTGGGCCAGAATATCCCACAGAAGGTACTCGCCCACCAATCCATGGTTGGCAGAATAATCAGCAGAAAAGGAGATGGTGTCGCCATAAATCATGGATCCCAGGCAATCCCCGTCATGAATTTCATGCAGGGCGAAAACCCAGCCGGCCCGCTTCACCGGATCACTGGTCAGACCGCCGATACAATGGGCAAGCTTGGCCCCGATTAGCTCTTCGACAATGTAGCGTTCCAAATAGGCCCACCCGGCGATGGTGGCACAGTCGAGGAACAGGGCGCCGTAGCCGTCTTCCAGATAGGAATGTAAAAGGGTGCCGTGTTTCCGGAGGCCGCCCAGTATGGCTATGGCCCGGACAGTCTCCACAGTGGTGGTTGCATGATCATGCCACCCGGGTGCTTCATGGGAGAAAAACTGGGATAGATTGCCGATGGTTGTGACCCCCGCCTCGAGTGCTTTCAGGGTGTTATCCGTTGAGGAGGGAAAGCCGATCATAAAATCGCCCATGTGGGGTTGGATGGGCACGGTTTGCCCCACGGCATGCCACTCCCGGCCGGATTCAAGCAGAGGTCCTGTTTCGGCCGGGATCCGGCCGCGGTCAGCAGGCCGCAAGCCCATGCGGCGATCCAGGCATAAA
>Ga0180435_10004185_pt1 | contig 14259 bp, 11 predicted proteins | sample SS_ome_3_FD_132467 | JGI IMG/M metagenome (GOLD analysis project Ga0180435, IMG submission 132467) | Hypersaline lake sediment archaeal communities from the Salton Sea, California, USA - SS_3_S_1 metaG | ecosystem: Environmental > Aquatic > Non-marine Saline and Alkaline > Hypersaline >... | reverse complement strand
GTAATAGAGGACCAGCGGGAACTCGACAGCCTGAAGCGATTCAAAGATGACGCCAGGGAAGTACGCTCGGGCATGGAGTGCGGTTTGAAGATCGCCGGATACGATGATATCAAGGAAGGCGACATTCTGGAGTTCTACAGACGGGTGGAAACCGCACGAACTCTGGGGTAATCCCCAGAGGAAGCTTTCAGCTTTCAGCTTTCAGCTAAAGGCAACGGCTGGTACCTGACGGCAAGATCAAACGACAACACCGGTTAGTCGTTGGTCGTTAGCTGAAAGTTGATAACCGCTAGCTGACAAACTTGTGGAATGACACCATGACACGCAGAACACAGCGAGTCGGGAGCCTGGTGAGAGAGACACTCGGACGGTTGATCCTGACGGAACTGTCTGATCCGAGGATAGACCCCGCCAGAACCTCCGTCGTGCGCGTCGAGGTGCCCGAAGACCTGTTGACGGCGAAGGTTTTTGTCTCCGTGCTCGGTGACGATACCCTGAAACGTAAGACCCTAAGGGCTTTGAGGCACGCTAGAGGACACATCCAGGAACTATTGGGCAGGCGCCTGACCCTTAAGCATACGCCAAGGCTGACATTTGAGTTTGACAAAAACTTCCAGGACACGCACGAGATATACCGGATTATCGAGGACGCCATGCAGGAAATAAGGGAAAAGGACTTGGCGCGATCCAAAGGCGCCCAAGGATGCCCCGACACGCCGACAGACTCACAACAGGATGCTCAGGCCAATGAAAAACGTTAAGATATACCAGAAAAAGGCAAAAAAGATCCTCGGGCCCATCAGCAGGAAGTCGCACGACGCCGCGCCCGTAGTTGATATGGACCAGGGGATTGCTATTCTTATCGAGGCAGTGCTCCTGGAGAATTCCACTACGGCAAAGGCCCAGAAGGTCCTTGAAGCCATTGGCGAGGAATACGTCGACTTTAACGATCTGCGAGTCTCGCCGGCGAAGGAAATCCACGATTGCATCGGTAAGGATTATCCCCAGGCAAGCGTCAAGGCCCACGCATTGGCGGACGTGCTGCGAGAAATATTCTACAGGACATCAAAGATATCCCTGGAATATCTAGCCGAAATGCCCAAACGAGATCGCATCAGGCACCTGAAAGAACTCGGACTCAGCAGTTTTGCCGTTTCAATGATAATGCTTCGAGTGTTCGCCATGCGGGCCGTGCCCGTAGACCAGGACCTCGCCGACTGCCTGGAAATGGACGGCTGCGTGCATCCCGGAAGCACCCTGGAGCAAGTTGCTTCCTTCGTGGAAAGCCTGGCATCCGCCAAGGACTGTTTCAATTTGCACATGGCTTGCAGAAAGTATGTCGAAAAATCCGCAAAGGCTCTGGCCAGATGGCGAAAGGCCAGACAGGCTGAAATCGACAGGCTGGAAGCGATCGCCCAGGCCAAAGCCGAAAAAGAAGCCCAGGCCCAGGCCGACGCCAAAGCCAAAGCCAAAGCAAAAGCCCAAGCCGCCAGGAAGAAGGCCAGAGCGGCAACGAAAGCGAAGCAGGCAAAGAAAGCGAAGCAGGCAAAGAAAGCGAAGCAGGCAAAGAAAGCGAAGCAGGCAAAGAAGGCAAAGCAGGCAAAGAAGCCGAAGAAGACAAAGAAGGCAACCAAGAAAACAGTAAAGAAAGCTGCAAGGAAGACAGCTAAGAAGACCGCAAAGAAGGCTGTTAAGAAATCTTCCGGGAAAGCCACTAAACCCGTAAAGAAAACCGCAAAGCGAACAGCAAAAAAGTCCGCATTGAAGCCTCGCGGCAGGAAAGCGACCAAGACCGCCGGTAAAAAGAAAAAATAACAATCCGCGATTCGTTCCCGATTCTCCCTTCGCGACGATCGCATGATGAAAGTTCACCCCGATGACACACAAGACACCTGAAGACAGACTGGTGCTGGGCATTCCGAAAGGGTCGCTGCAGAACAGCACGCTGGACCTGTTCGACCGGGCGGGATACCAGATTACCGCTTCATCCCGCAGTCTGGCGCCGCCTATTGACGATCCCATGATGTCAGTGATGATGTTTCGAGCGCAGGAAATGGCGAGGTACATCGAGGACGGTGTTATCGACTTCGGGCTGACGGGTTATGACTGGATATGCGAGAACGGTGCGGACGTCGCGGAAATATGCGAACTCGTGTACGCCAAACAGCAGCGAAAGCCCGTGCAGTGGGTCCTGGCCGTTCCCGAAGAATCCGACGTTCAGAAACCCGAGGACCTCGCCGGCGGTATCATTGCGACCGAACTGGTCAACGTTACGCGCAAGTACTTCGCCGACAAGGGCGTTGATCTGAAGGTCGAGTTCAGTTGGGGCGCCACCGAGGTCAAGGCCCGCATGCTCGACGGTATCGTCGACGTGACCGAGACCGGTTCTTCCCTCCGCGCCAACAAGCTCCGCGTGATCGACACGCTGCTGGAATCGACCACCCGCCTGATAGCAAACAAAGATGCAATGAAGATCGATTGGAAACGCCGGAAAATCGAGGACATCGCGATGCTGCTCAAGGGCGCCATCGGGGCCCGAGGCAAGGTCGGTCTCAAAATGAACGTTCCTTCCCCGCTGCTGGCTGAGATAGTCCGCCTCCTTCCGGCGGAAAAATCTCCGACCGTCTCTCAACTGGCCGACGAGGGCTGGGTCGCCATAGAAGTGATCCTCGAAGAAAGCGTCGAACGGGAGCTTGTCCCCCAGCTCAAACGCGCCGGCGCCACCGGAATAATCACTTATCCACTTAACAAGGTTATACACTAAAGTAATGCGATATCGTACAAGACCGCTGATTGTTTTCGTCGCCGCGGGACTGCTTACCGGATGCCAGGCGCCCGAAGGGGCCGGGGGAACCGTTAGTGCAGGCAAGGCCTCGGCGCCGACGACCCGCCCGTCCACCATCGCCGCCGGACGCAAAGCGCCGACAACGAAACCGGCGCCAAAACCGCTGCCCTCAAAAGCCCTGATCGCCCTGGACAAACTCAAGCCTGACATCGCCAAACCCACCGCCAAGGCCGACAGCGGCGTGCCCCCCCGGGCCCAAAAGGCCGTCGCCAGGGCAAGGGAACTCATCAAGGACGGAAAATACGCACTGGTCGTACCGCTGCTGGTCGAACGGGCTCTTGGTTTCGCCCCAAACAGCGCGGAGGTCCACCGCCTGCTGTCCGAGGCCTACATCAAACTGCCCGATGCGGGCAAGGCGCTGGTCCACATGCGAAAAGCCGTCGAACTGAACGGTGACAGTATCACCGCACAGGTGAAATTGGCGCCACTCTACATCGCCCAGAACCAGAAAGACCAGGCGATCGTGGCGCTGCGAACAGCACTGCTGTGTTCGCAGTCCAAGCCCGACAACCCGTTAACCGGCGAGGCGCTGTTTCGCCTCGGACGCCTGCTCGACGAGGGCGGATATTGGACCGCGTCCCTGGATTGCTTCGAGGCACTGAGCAACAATATCGAGCGCCATGGGCGAAAGTACGCCTCGCGACCCGTGTTGCGGAATATCGTACTTCGCCCCCAGCGACTGTTGACCGGCCGCGGAGAGTTGCTGCTGAAACTCAGGCGGCCTGCCAAGGCGGCAACACTGCTAAAGCAGGCGTTCAATCGCGATCGCACCAACGCCAATCTCGCCGGACTCGCTGTCGAAGCACTCGCTTCGTCGGGACAGTTCAACGCGGCTGAAAAATTCCTCGTCGACCTTGCCGGTCAACCGTCACTGCAAAGAAAGATTCCTTTCCTGGCTGCAAAGACGGCCCTCGCGTCGGGTGACAAGTCCATGCCCATGCGAATATGGAAGGCGTGCCGGGCGGCCAAACGGGACAGTGGTGAACTGGCAGTGGCGCTGGCGCGCGCCGCGGAAAAACTCGACGCGCCCGACCAGGGCTCCGCTATTCTCCGGTCCATTCTGGACAGCAGGCCCGGTGACGTGGCGGTGACGAAATTCGTGGTCGCACTGTATGCGGCCCAGGGTAAGGGCGACAAGGTGTTCGAGGTTCTCGGTAAGCTGCTTCGTGCAGATCCCGCACGGGACGATATTGTCGCCGGTCAGTTCGCCAATCTCGTTCGGGGCGGGATACCCAAAGACTTTGCCCGAAAATTCGCCGGAAAAATAGCCTCGGCGCCAAAGGACCATCGGGCTTCACTTCATTACCTGACCGGTCGACTCGGTCAATTTCAGGGCGACGAATCGCTGCCGGTGGCGCAGTACGTCAAGGCCGTAGATACCGATCCGGCCTTCCTGCCGACCTACGCGCACCTGGCGGAAATCTACGGTAAGAAGGGTGACAAGGACAAACTCGCCGGATTGCTGAAGAATCTCGAAAAGCTGCCTGGTGGTCAGGAGTCCGTGGCGTCTTGCTATGCCCGGGGTAAGGTTCACCTTGCGATGGCGGATCCTTTAGCGGCGGAAAAGGTGCTGCGGAAAGGCCTCCAGATGGAAGGTGGGCACGTCCCTGCGCTCGAGGCCCTTGGCGATGCGCTGCGCCTGGGCGGGCGGGTGAGAGAGGCCGCCGCTCACTATCTCACGGTTAAAAGGCTGGCCCCGCTGCGAAAAGGCATGAGCGAGCGGTTGTTCGAGGCATACATGTCGATGCGGGCGTTCAGGGAGGCCAGGAAATTCGCCGACGAGGCGCTGAAAAAGAACCCCGAAAACCGAGACGCCAAGATCATGCTGGTCAGGGTGCTGGTGGACTCCGGTCAAAACGAGGAGGCTTCAAAACTCCTGGACGAACTCAAGGCGCGCACCGGGGACGATCGGCGGTTGAGGCTGCTGGCCATCCGAGTCGATCTCGCCGGCGCCAGGCCAGTTATGTTCAAGAAGGACTTCGACCGGGCGGTCGCTTCCCTGGAGAAGCTCACCGCCCCGGATCGCCCAGACAGCGACGCCGCCTTCGTCCTTGCCAGAATGATGATGCAGAACGGCCGGTACGCACGTGCGGCCGAACTGTGGGGCAAACTCCTGAAAGTACGCGACGACAATATCGTTCTCAGGGCGAGAATCGGCGCGCTGATGGCGTCAGGTAAGTACGACGCCGCCGGCGATGCGATCCGGAAAATGCTTGCGACCCTGCCTAACGATCAAGTTCTCCAGGACCGCCTTTTCGCGTGTCTGCAACTCGCCGGTAAAAACGATCGGGCCGCCGCGCTGATAAAGCAGCGCCTTTCGCAGGCCACCGAATCGGAAAAGGCCGTCGCCCTGCGACTGAAAATGCTCAACTTCCTCCAGGACGCCAAACTCTACGATAGTATGCAGGAGTTCATGGACGATTGGATCCTGGTGGATTCCGCCCGCGCCGAACCGCTCAGGCAACTAAAGATTCAAGTGTACGTCCTGGCCGAAAAATATCCGCGGGCCGTCGCGTATGCGGATAAACTCCTGGCCAAATCACCGCGGAACCACACGATAAAACTGCTGATGGTCGATGCGCTGACCAAGTCCAAGGCATACGACAAGGCGCACGCTCTGCTGGACAAATGGATCACTGAGCAGCGCAAGGATCCAGAAGAAAACCCCGTGTTTGACCAGTTAACCGTCGCAAAGACTTCCACGCAGAAGATTGCCGAATTCCAGGGTCTGAAGACCGGTGCATACGCATCGGCGGGCAAGTTCGACAAGGCCAACACCTACGTCGCCGACCGTCTCAAAGAAGATTCTTCCAACCTGAACGTGCGGGTCGAACTCATCGCCGCCCTTGGAAAGGCCAAGGAATACGACAAGGCGCTGGCGAGGCTCGATGCGTGGACGAAAGCGCTTACCGTCGCTGCGACATCAACCAAACCAGCCGCGACCACCAGGCCTTCCGGCGGTATCGCCGAGGCCCTTGCGTGGTGCAAGGAAACGGCCGTTCGAGTCCTGGTGATGAAGAAGGCATACGATGAGGCAATCACCCGAGCGAACCGGTATCTCAAGAGCGATCCCAAAAACCTCGAACTGCTCCGCCTGCGCTCTTCGGCTCTGAATGAAGTCAAACAGCCCGAAAAGGCCCTCGAAGACATGCGGAAGATGTACGAACTTCAACCGGATTTCTCGGGGCACTGGAACAATCTGGGATATCAACTGGCCGATCTGGGACTTGAACTCACCGAGGCGGAAAAGCTCATCAGGAGGTCTCTGACCGCGATCGGACCGTCAAGCCCAAACTACCTGCCCCCGCTGGACTCGCTGGCATGGGCACTGTACAAGCAGGGAAAACTGCATGACGCGGGCAAGGTGTTCCTGCAGTTTATCAGGCTCAGCCGCGAACAGAAATACACCCACCCGATCCTGTTCGATCACGCGGGCGACGGGTTCTATCGCCTCGGTTGGACCGATCGGGCTGTCGAACTCTGGACCAGGGCGGTGAAACTGGCTGCTGAGGACGAGACCGGTTCGCGTGAAGTGCGTCAGGTCCGGCGCCTCACGCCGGGCAAGATCGAGTCCGTCAAGGCGGGTAAACCCGCCCGGGTGGCGCCGCTGGGCAAGGGAGTCAAAATTCAGGACAATTGACCTGCCGGTCGTGAAATAATGGAGTCTGATTATGTCTGGACATTCGAAATGGTCGACGATTAAACGAGCCAAAGCCGCCACCGACGACAAGCGCGGGCGCCTCTGGAGCAAGCTCGCCAGGCGGATCATGATGGCCGCCAAAGACGGTGGAGGCGATCCCGACATGAACCTGACGCTTCGATACGCCATCGATGACGCCAAATCCGCCAACATGCCCAAAGACAATATCGCCAAGGCCATTAAAAAAGGCACGGGCGAACTGGGCGCCGAGAATTACGAGCAGATCGTCTACGAGGGGTACGGTCCGGGAGGCGTGGCGTTTATCGTCGATTGCCTGACCGACAATCGCAACCGTACCGCGCCGGAGCTGCGCAAGATATTTGAACGCGGAAACGGGCAGTTGGGGTCCACAAACTGCGTGGCGTGGATGTTTGAAAAGAAGGGCTCGTTCCTGATCGCATCCGACGCGACCGACGAGGATACGCTGATGGAAATCGCCCTCGATGCCGGCGCAGACGACATTATCACGGATGAAAACGGATTTGAGGTCGCGTGCGAGGTGGCCGCCTTCTCGAACGTCAAGCAGGCCCTGGCGGATAAGGAAATTGCAACTCTCTCCGCCGAGATCGCCATGGTGCCTTCCACCACCATTTCGGTGGATGACGCCTCCCTGGCCAGGAAGCTTCTATCGCTTATGGAAGCCTTCGACGACCACGACGACGTGCAAAAGGTCTTCGCAAATTTCGACATCCCCGAGGATATTCTCGCCGAAGTCGAGAACGCCTGAACGAAATCCGGACGCTTCATATCCTATTGTCCGCCCAGTTTGCACGCGCGGGCCTTGAGGGCTTGCAGCCTGGTCAGCGCAGCGGTATTGAGCCTGAAAATACTGTCTGGAAAGAGCGCGTTATTTATTCTTTCCGCGGCCCGCAATTGCTCCAACGCCCGCTTGCCCATACCCGCGGTGATGAGCTTCTCGGCCAGCTCGATACGCATGCCCAGCGACTGCGGGTCGCGCCGCACCGCGGCGCTCATGTGATGAATTGCTTCGGTGAGATCGCCCCCTGACATCCAGAGGATATCGCCGGCCAGGCGATGATTGGTCGAATTCCGCGGGTCTCTCCGTATCGCCTCGATCGCCCAGGCGTATCCTTGCCGGGTATCTGCTTTTCGCCCGGTATCCTTAAGCAGCCTCGCGGCGTCGGCGGCTGCGATGGGATCGAGCCTGTCATATTCCGCCGCCCGGCGCGCCCAGGCCAAAGTTGCCCGACCGTCACGGGCGATCAGGCTGTTTGCGGTCATCTCGGTCGCCCACGATCTTTTCGCCACCGGCCACCACAACACCGCGATAACCGCGAGCGTTAATGCTGTCGCCCCTGCGACCGCTGCCCAGCGCAGGGGCGAGATATCCAGCAGGGCGGGGCGCCCCAGCGATATCATCGCCCCGGCAGCCAACCAGAACGCCATTGCCGCCCCGGGCATCTGGAGGCTGAAGCTGACGGTGTTGTGCGCCACGAATGCCACCAGCCCGCAGGCCAATACCACGCGCGTGACTCTTTGCACCTCCGCGGCAGCCGGAGAAAACCGCGGACCCCACCACAGCATTATCGCCAGCGCCACCGCCAGGATCAGCGCCGGTTCAATGGCGCCGGCGAATACCATTCCGGCATCACCGCGGGCTCCGCCAAACAGGCACGCGGATACCGCCGCGATCGACGGAATCCAGATAATCATCGCTGCCGGTCCCGGACCGGACCGCTGTGCAGGGTCGATAGGCGAGGGCCATCGGAGCACGGGCCGGCAGAGCCCCCAAAGCACCATCGCAACTACGGAAACGTAGAAGAACCCTCCGACCAGGCCGTACTGGACCGCGGCATGCACCGCGAAGTTGTGCGGTGTCTTTACGGCCTCTTCGCCCGCGGGGCGACGCCGGGCCTCGTACGCCGATCCGAAACCTCCCGGACCGACGCCCCAGAGAGGTTCGTCGGCGGCGATTTCCGCACCCGCCGTCCAGTAGTACCACCGGAATGTCATCGTCCTGTCGCCCAGCGAATCGTACTTCACCCCGAAGGCGATAACGCCCGCGACCACCGCGGCCGACAGCAGTACCGCCGCCAGCACCCACCTCCGCCAGTGCGATGCCAGAGGCCCGCGAAAACGAAGCACAATCACAGCGGCGGCGCCACCCAGTACCGCCGCCCCGGTCGCACCGCGACTCAGGGCCAAAACCAATGCGCCGATACCGAGAGGGACCGCTGCCGTCGTGACCGCTGCCGCCAGCGTCGGAAGGTGAATGTCACCACGCTTGCGCAAGCGGGCGGTCAATTTGCGGTCGGGCAGGACTTTCCGCCACCTGTCGGCGACCAGACCGATCGCCGAGGCCGCAAGGACGATCATCACCGATGCAAAGACGTTGGCCAGCGCGAAGAAACCCAGCGGTACGGCTTTGAAGAGGCGTTCTTGGAACGCGATGGCTTCGGGCGAGTGTGGCGCCCATCCGCGTGCGGCGAGGATTTCGGCGCCGCGGGCTTCGAAATCGGATATCCGTTCGGGAGCGTCGAAGAAAACCTGCCTGAGGCCCACGATCGCCAGCATCACTCCCATCGCCGCCAGGACCGCCAGCAGCATCGCACGGCGCCTCGGTCTGGCGCACAATTGTATCACCAGCCAACCTGCGCCCATCAGCGTCACCTGGTTGGTCCAGAACAGCAGCGCCCCGCGGAGGTCTCCGCCACGCAGCGCCGAGACAAGCGACCATACCGCAAAAATCGCGATCGCGATCCCCAGCGCCCAGGCCCGGACACGCAGACGCCCGCGCATCGCCTCGCCAACAAGCCACAACACTCCCGCCAGGCAAATAACCACGCCGAACGTCATGCTCGCCAGATCGATGTGGTTGGGCGGTAATATTATTCGCGCGCCTTCGGCGTCGGCGCCGGTGTCGAGTCCCGATAGCGGTGAAGTGCGAAAAGGCATTTCCGGAAGCACGACTCTTGCGACCAGTGTCGCCAGCAGCAGCGCCATGGCGATACCGTGCAGCGGATGCCCCCGGTCATTGTTCTCGTCGGTGGTGTTGGCGATATGAGTCATGATCTACCGTGTGGTGGATTCCAGCAATGCGATAACCAGAATGATTATAGCCGTCTGGGCGAATATCAGTATCGCCTGCGCCCACGTTGAGACATGCGGAAGGAGCGAAGCGGAGATTGCCGTTGCGGCCGTGCAGAGGTAAACCGTCAGCACCGCCGCTCGCGGGCTCATCCCGCGCCGAAGCAAACGATGCGAGAAGTGTCGTCTGTCACCTGCCGCCGGATTCTGACCGGACTTCAGACGCAGAAAGATCACGCTTACAAGATCGTAGAGCGGAACGGACATCAGCACCACCGGCGCCAACACGCCGTAAACCGTGAAACCCCGCCCCGGTTGGACGTAGCTGGTCAGGCAGCTCAGCACGCCCAGCAGAAATCCAATAACCAGCGATCCGGCGTCGCCCATGTAGCTCGATGCCGGCGCGAAATTGAAAGGCAGGAACCCCAACAGCGCCCCCAGGAGTAGGGCGAGCCAGAGTGAAACGAACAGTTGTCCGAGGCTTGCCGCCGCGGCCAGTAGTGCCGCTGCACATATCGCCGCCACGCCGGCCGACAGACCGTCCATGTTGTCCAGGAAATTGAACGCGTTGACGATCGTCACCAGCCACAGAATCGAGACGGTGCAACTGACCACCGGACCGGAGAGTCTTAGCACGCGGACTTCGCAGAAGATCACCGCCCATGAGGCCGCGAGGAACTGGATCGCGAGTTTGATCCAGGGTCCCATGGCGCGGCGGTCGTCGAGCAGTCCCACCACGTGCAGCACGAATGCTCCGCCGAGTATCCCAAGGGCCATAGGCGCCTTCGACGCGGCGCCGGGAATGTGTTGCTTCAGCGTCTCGGCAAGCCACGCCGGGGCGCCCGCGGCGCCCCACGCCATTGCCAATACCGAAGCGGTGGCAAGCGGAAGGCCCACCGCGGCGAAAATGGCCGATCCGCCCAGAAGGGGCACGGCCCTTCGATGTGCTTTGCGACCGGTCGGTTCATCGAGCATCCCCAGACGCACCGCAAGCCGACGAGAAAAAAAAGTTCCCGTCACGGAAATTCCAAACGCCATCGCCATCACCGCGGTCACCGCCGAGATAATCATCGCCACTCCGATCAATAACTGTATGATAGCGTATGCAACATGCCGCCGAACCGCAAGTTGCATAACACCGCCTGCAGATGATCGCCCGCAAGACGCTCGAAAAGGTTTGACAGTCTTTAGACTTGTCTGAAAGCGATTGCGCGGAGAGAATAAAGTAATAGCGTTTGCAGAAATACAACTGCAATAGGATCACCGTACTATCGTTAAGCGATTTGAAGCATGGATACAGAGCAGTTTCGGGCCGTGATAGAATCTGCCAAGGCCGGAGAAGTTTCAGGTTTCGAGAGGCTCCAGGAACTCTACTCCAAGCGTCTTTATGGGTATTTCTTCCGGGCGACGGCAAGTCATCACGATGCGGAGGACCTGCTCAGTGAACTGATGTTGCGTTTGGTCCGTACTATATGTAACTATGAACACCGCGGGCGATTCGAGCCCTGGCTGTTTCGTATAGCCGCAAATATGGTCCGCGATCGGATCCGACGCCGCAAGGCACGTCCGACGCCGATAAGTCTGTCGGCCCAGAGCGACAGCGGACAGACATTGGGCGAACAGATGCCTGGCAGGCCGGTTGGCATCGATGCTGACATGCTGGCCGGCGAATTGTCCGACTCGCTGCAGGCGTCGCTGGAAGGACTTGACGTGACGACGCGGGAAATGATCCTGCTAAGATATTTTGGAGAAATGAGTTTCAAAGAATTGGCCGATATCTTTGAATGTCCGATAGGCACAGTATTGGCCAGAGTCCATAGGGGACTGAAAGCCCTAAGAAAGATAATGAAACGAAAATGACTCAGTGGAACGACGAACAATTTGACAGGGTGGCAAGGTGGCTGGACGGGGAACGTATTCAACTTACCGGTAGCGAGCGGGAGTTGGCCGATGATTTCCTCCGCAGCGAGAAGGCCTTGGGCGACACCTCAATCCCGCTGCCTTCGCGGGCGGACCAGCGAGCACACCGCAGAATAACCGCCGCTCTCCGCGGGGTGAGAATACGAAAACGCGTGAGAGTCGCTTTCATGTCGGGCGTTTCCGCCGCGGCGATGATTGTTATTTCGCTGGGATTGATCAATCTGATGACTACCGGATCGATCCTTTCGGACTACGATCCGCTGGCGTGGTTGTTCGACGACGGTGAACGAAGCCAGGAAGTCTGGTCGATGCCCGAGCAGAATCCGCAACTGGTGCTTCTCGCCGGCGACCTCGACGAGATCGAAACGGTCTTGTTTACGCCCGAACCGATCCCCGTACCGATTGAAACTCCTCGCGTTGAAGAAATCGATCCGGAACTCGAGGAACTCTGGCGGTTGTGGCTCGAAGATCATCCAATGGGTGAATCCGAGACATTCAATGACGCGGCGCCGGGCAGCTTTCGCGAGGTCTGAAATGGTAAAACATCTGACGACGCTCCTGACCGCGGCGTTGTTCTGCGGGCTGTTGGTGTCGGTAGCTCAAAGGCGCCCCGCAGAGGTCTCCGGGGCCGCACCACCACGCCCCAAGACCACCACAAAACCCGCGCCGAAACCCAAACGCAAGTCGTTACTGCCCACGGGCGCCGAAGAAAAGGAACTGCTGCGGTTCCTCAAGAAAAGCCGACGCGAATTCTACGACAGCCTGATGGCCCAGAAGAAGACCAGCGACAGGCGGTATCGCGGAACGCTCAAGTTTGCCTGGCAGTGGTATCAGCGGTACAAGAACCTCGACAAGGCCGTTAAGAGCGAAGTCGACCGGGAGCAGAAAACCCGTATCGAAATCAGCAAGGTTCTCGGTAAGATAAAGAAAGCGAAATCCCAGGACGAACACAAGAAATTGCTGTCGGAACTCGGGCGTCTTGCCGGAGTGCAGTTTGACGCCCAGATGAAGGTGACCAGGTACAAGCTCGAACAGATGAGCAACCAGCTCAGCCGCCTGCGCAAGGAACTTTCCAACCGCCAGGCCGAACGCAGGACAATAGTCGCCCAGCGCGTTGCGGATTGGTTGAAGGCGACCACGAAACCGGTCAAGGGCAGGGACTCCGGCAAGAAGAAGTAATCACCACGGAGATTTTGACCCCGCGACTTCCCGGGAGCAACATCCCTGCCGAAGAGCGATACCCGCTGTTCATTCCATGCGATGAGACAGTCAACAGTTTTTGCCAGCGAAACGATCGACGCCATGCGCGCCGCGGGCAATGTTTTGCGATTGCCCGGCGGGGAGATTCGTATGCCGACGGCGTTCGGGTTCTGCCGCGGCGTCAACCGTGCGCTGGCCATGCTGGAAAAGGCCTGCGCCGCTCGAGATGCCGATCCGGCGGGCCTGTTCCTGCTCGGGCAGATAATCCACAATCCGTGGGTCAACGATTACTTCTCGGGCCTCGGCGTTCGGATACTCGACTCCGATCAGGTCGACCGCCTCGAAGATTTTATTACGCCCGCGGATCGCGCCGTGATACCCGCGTTCGGCGTGAAGGTCGATATCGAACGGCGTCTTGGGGAAGTTGGATGCGAGGTCGTCGACACCACCTGCGGAGACGTCCGGCGCCTGTGGTTGTGGGCCTGCCGGGCTGCAAAAAAAGGGTTCGGCGTGCTGATCTTCGGACGGGCCGAACACGACGAAACGGTGGTCACCAAGTCCAGGCTCGATGCCGTCGGCGGGAAGTACCTGGTTGTTGGAGATCTCATGGAGGCCGGGCGGTTCGCCGACATGATCGCCGGTGGGCTCCCGCTCGATAAGTTTGCCGAATTGTTTCCGCCCGTCTGCACCAACGCGGTTTCGCTCGAACCGTTCGAGCGGTTGGCCCAGGTCAGCCAGACGACCATGCTCTACAGCGATACCGTGGCGGTCCGAGAGATAATCGAGGAGGCATTTACCGTTCGATTCGGCGAGGGGCTTTCTGAGGACAGACTGCTTTTTGAGCCCACCGTCTGCCACGCCACGCAGGACCACCAGACGTCTGCCGCTGAGTTGTGCTCGTTCGGATGTGACCTTGTGATGGTGGTGGGGGGGTTTGGTTCGTCCAATACGCGTCATCTGTACGAACTTGCTTGCGGGTACGGTCCGGCATTTTTCATCGAGGACGCCGATGCGATTGTTTCGTCCGATCGCGTCATCGCCTTCGATTTGAATCTTGACGAGCCGGTGGCGCTGGACGGTTGGCTTCCGGCGCGCCGCCCGCTTTCGATAGGCGTGCTCGCCGGCGCCTCGAGCCCGGAGATCGTAGTCGGGCAGGTGATAGGCAGGCTCGCGGAATTCCTGCGATAGGCGCCGGCGCCCAGGGGCGATCGTATCTAGAAATCTTTTTTGTCAGGATTTCGGGTAAGGGAATTGGCCTTTCGACTTTGCTCTCTTCGAAGCGCTTCGCTTGCTCAGGATCTACGAGAGGATCTGCGACCCTTCGACCCCGCTCAGGGCAAGGAGGAGCTGACGACAACTGGTTCGGGCGGAGGGTTGGGGATGTCACAATTGGTTCACAGGTGTCACAGGCAGACCCCGCGTGCGGAAAAGTGGTACTGCTTGTAATCTCCAGCGCAAATACGGCCGGTGAGGTTGGTGGAAGGTTTGATGGCGGCGGTGGTTAGCGTGGTTTGGGTGTGCGAATTGCAGTTAGCCTTTGGCCTTT
>Ga0180435_10004184_pt1 | contig 14261 bp, 8 predicted proteins | sample SS_ome_3_FD_132467 | JGI IMG/M metagenome (GOLD analysis project Ga0180435, IMG submission 132467) | Hypersaline lake sediment archaeal communities from the Salton Sea, California, USA - SS_3_S_1 metaG | ecosystem: Environmental > Aquatic > Non-marine Saline and Alkaline > Hypersaline > Sediment... | reverse complement strand
GGAAAATCTTTCCTTAAAAGCTAATGGAATATTCTCATATTTGTCCACAAATTTAAAATCGGCCAAACCCATAACCAAGGGATTGCAACTTCCCTGAATCAGTGAGCGGTCATCATTTTTAAAAATAACAATTGGCTTTTCATGTGCCCAGGCAATGCCGGCTTCGACCATCGCGCCTTCGTCAGGTACACGGCCATTGATATTAAGTATTACACCATCACTGTCTATAACCTCAAAAACATCAAGTGAAAATATTGCGTTATTTAAAACAACCGAAGCTTCTTTTTCTGAAATACCCTTTTCAATCAAAACGGGTAAAAGTCTCGCCAATTCGAGGCCATCTCTTTGAGGCAAAAATACTGCATAGCCAGCAGTTTCAAGAGCTAATGCTATACTATCCATATCTTCCCGTTCTTTTGGGTTGAACAAAGGGCCTGCGCAGTATATTTTCGGTGTCTTGTTACTCAACCTATCTCCTTTAAGTTGCGAACTTTAAAGCGAAGGCGTGACGGATTGAAAGCCAACGAAATATCTTAATGTTCAGAAGTAAATTAAGCAATATATTTTTAAACTATTTGCGTGCGATTACGAATAATTCAATCGGAAGCAGTATAAATGATGTTGCACACCCGTTCCAGTTCGAACAGAAAGGCAATCTTGACAATCCCGAGTCGGCCGAATACAATGCGCGCCGCTGACGGGAGAGCTTGTATTCCGCCAAGATTAGCTAACGGCTTCTATGCCCCATGGGTATGAGAGTTTCCGGCAAGTGTACCCATCGGGTATGAAAATTCCTGGCAGGGCCCGATGTAATTGTTTTCTGGATAATTATATACATAGCGCGAAAACGGGAAATTTCAATCGCGATGAGTATAATACTGACTGATTCACAGAAAGGATACTGATGAAGACGGTAAAAATGTTGCTTTGTATGGTGCTATTGGGTATTTCTGTTGTTTCTGGTGCTGGGCGGGAGCTTCATGTGGCTACCGATGGAGATGACAACAATCCCGGGACGAAGATTAAACCGCTGGCGACCATTGAAGGAGCCCGCAACGCTATCCGGGCGTTCAAGAAAACCAAGGCGGCAGGTGAGTCCGGCGTAACCGTCTATCTCCACAAGGGCATTTACAAGATACAATCGACGATTGAGTTCGACCAGCGCGACAGCGGTACCCAGAAGTCACCTATTATCTATCGCTGCTTCGGTCAGGACGAAGTACGCATTATTGGCGGCATAGAAGTTTCCCCGTCCCGTTTTGGACCCGTCACGGACACCAACATTAGAAAAAGGCTGCTTCCCGAAGCCCGAGACCATGTTGTACGCCTCGATCTGCGAGCCTTGGGTATTTACGACTATGGCACAATCGGCCCGCGGGGGTTCCGCAGACCCTACCGTCCGGCGCCTCTGGAAATCTTCATCAACGACGAGGCGATGCACATAGCCCGCTGGCCCAATTCGGGAGAGAAACTGATTCCCATTGGAAAAGTAATCGATAAAGGCTCAGTGCCGCGTAAAGGCGACTTCAGTAACCGCGGTGGCGTTTTCAAATTCGATACGGACCGTCCCAATCGCTGGGCCCTGGCCCCGGACGTCTGGCTTTCCGGGATATTCTCCTCCGGTTTTGCCGACGATACTGTCCAGGTGGCCGAGATCGACCTGGAGCAAAAGACCATCCGGACCGCTCAGCCTACTCTTTACGGTTTTAAGACAGGGCGGCATTGGCGGGCATGGTATGTCCTGAATTTGCTTGAGGAGATTGATCAGCCTGGTGAATACTATGTCGATGCCAAGGCCGGTGTACTGTATCTCTATCCTCCGGTCAACCTGAAGGAAGCACGGGTTCAGATTTCACTCCTGGAAGAGCCACTCTTTGCGCTTGAGGGCGTCTCCCACCTTACCTTTGAACGGCTCACCATCGAGTGTTCACGCGGTACGGCCTTCTATATCGAGCGCGGCACCAGGAACCTCATCGCCGGCTGTACCCTCCGCAATCTCGGCATTATGGGCGTCCAGATAGGCAAGGGCGTCACAGATTTCAAAGACTACGCGATCTTCGGTACGGGCCAACCCATATCGCGCCGGCTGGGCAGTTGGCACGAACACGTCTGGATCAACAACGATTTTCTCAGTGAGGCCGGCACCGGACACACTGTCTTGAGCTGTGACATATACAACACCGGCGCCGGTGGGGTACACATCAACGGCGGCAATCGCGTGACGCTCGAACCGGGCGATAACCAGATCGTCAACTGCGAACTCCATCACTGCAATCGGCTCGACCGCGCGTACAAAGCCCCGGTCAATCTGGACGGCGTACGCAATCGGGTGGCGCACTGCCGCATCCACGACGCGACCAACCAGGCCATCTACCTCCAGGGCAACGACCAGATCATCGAATACAACGAAGTCTATCGGACCTGCCTTGAAGTAGATGATAACGCTCCGTTGTATACCGGTATGGACCCAACCCAGCTCGGTACGCAAATACGCTACAACTACTGGCACGATAACGGCTCGCAATTTGGCGGCAACTTCAGCATTATCTACTTCGACAGTCCCGGCGGTCAGAACGCCAGCATCTACGGTAACGTCTTCTATCGCAATCCCGCCACCTGGGGACAGGTATTCATCAGCCGCGGCCAGTTCTTTGAGGTCGAAAACAACTTGTTTATCGAAAGTCCGCTGGCGGTCTGGATCAACGAGACCAAAAGCCATGCAGAGTGGTTGAAAAAATGTGATATCCGCAACATGGGCGAACGGGCCGCCCTGATCGAGAAGATAGATTTCAAGAGCCCTGCCTACAGTGAGCGCTATCCCGAGTATGTTAATTACGGAGAAGAGGGATGGTACAGTCCTATGAACAACATGATTCGACGTAATGTGCTCTACAAGTGCCGTGGATTCGTACGCGGCACGGGCACACGCGTGGACAATCTCTTGACCGATGAAGACCCCGGTTTCGTCGATTTGGCCAACGGAGACTTCCGCCTAAAGCCTGACGCCGCCGTTTTCTCCAAGATTCCAGGATTCAAGCCGGTGCCCTTTGAACGCATGGGTCTCTATCGCGATAGCTACAGAACGAGCCTTCCCCCAAAATACCCGGTGAAGTCCAATTGAGTGAGGGATTTAACCAACAGAGACACTTCCGAAATGCACACCCCCCTGTCATTACAGGGGTTTGCTTGTTTTCCGGCTGAAATATCTCTGCTTGCACCAAAGATCGTTCCAGCCAACCGGAGAGGGCGGGATTCGAACCCGCGGTACGGTTGCCCGCACACTGGTTTTCGAAACCAGCTCCTTCAGCCGCTCGGACACCTCTCCAAACTATTTATATATAAGGGTTTATTTAAACAGCAATAATCCTAATACCAGAAAGAGAAAAACACGTTCTGGTAAATATCCGCTTACTTTACATCCTACAGGTCAATATTGCAAGAAGATTAAAGGGGAGTTGTATTACAGTTCGATTTCTGCCAGAGGCGAATATTAAAATTTATCTATTTGCCGTAAATTGTTTCATATAATATATTCTTATACGATATAACTAAGTCCCTGAGGAATGAAATATTGAGCCGAAAAAAACTGTGAGGATTAACCTTACCCAGGCGATAATCCTGCGTTTAATCCGCCGAGCACTACAAAAAGGAGTAATTACTAAATGAATCAGCCAAAAACGACATGGTCAACGATAGCCTTACTTTTGGTTATCTTTATGGCATTTATTATCGGACCCATGTCCGCCTCGGCCACGTCCGGCAACCTGATCCCCAATGGCGATTTCCAGAATGGCCGCGAGGGTGAACTGCCGGACGGTTGGAGCCTGCGGGCTGCTCGGCCGGAGCTGGCCCCCGTTTTCAAGCTGGCAACCGAGGGCGTCCGCCAGATGCTCCTGGCCACCGGTGGAGGCAATCCCGATTGCGTCGGCTTGCTCACCACGAAGGCGCCCGTGACGCTCGGGAAGACCTACCTCTTTCAAGTGACCTTTAGAATATCCGACGACCTCAACCCGCAGGAGCACTTGCTCTTTCAGTGCTTCGGCAACAACGCTGCCAACGGTATTTTCGAATTCAAACGTCTCAAAAACCGGTGGGTCAAAGGCAGCGTGAAGATCAAGTATTTCGGCGAGGGTGATTCCAAAGCCGACGTTCGGATAGTCTTCCGGCTCTCGGCTAACGGCAAGGCGTGGATCAAAAATATATCGCTCACCGAGACCGACCCGGTTGAGCCGCGATGGGTGAAGGTGGCCTGCACCAAGGGCGGGATGAACGCCCACACGATGCCCGTGGTGCTCGACGCTGTCGGCAAGGCCAAAGTGGACCTCGTTCTGCTGCCGGAGTACTGCCGAGGCGGCCGGCATCCCGAGACCGTGCCCGGACCCTCCTCCCGGCTGCTTTCGGAAAAGGCCAAACAGCACCGCATGTACGTCGCCGCCGGCATCGTACGCAAGGACGAAAAGGCGGGCAGAATCTACAACACCCTGCTTCTTTACGACCGACAGGGCAAGCTCGTCGGGATGTACGACAAGCTGCACCCCTACAGTCCGGAAATCAACGACCAGGGCATAACCCCAGGCTCAGCGGTACCGGTGTTCCAGACCGACTTTGGCAAGGTCGGTGCGATAATCTGCTACGATAGCTGGTTCAACGATGTTATCCAACTGCAAGCCCTCAAGGGGGCCGAAATGATCCTCTTTCCGGCCGCCGGTTTTTACCGCAGTATCATGCCCGCTCGCGCTGCCGACAACGGCGTGCGGATCGTCGCCAGCGCCTGGAACCAGTGCGGCATGTGGGACACAGGCGGACGCGACGTGCAGGATCCCAAAGCGGACTGGACTGTCGTATTCGCCCCGGGTGACGCGTTCAAGGATGTGACCGAGACGAACGCGGCAGGCAAAAGCATCTTGATGACCACGTTCGACATGAATTTCTCGCCGGCGGCGAGCTACAACGGCGGCACGATGATGGCTGCTCCCGCAGGTAAGAGGAACAAAGCCAACCAGAAGATCTATCTCGAAGATGAGATAAAAAAGGCACGGCAGCGCTGGTGGACCGAGTGACGGCCCCAGGAACCGCCGCGGCCATAACCGCCGGCGCGTCTATGTCTGTCGCAACTGGTGGGAGCAGGCGTTCGCAGGCAAGTTTTCCGCGAACCGGACGAAAAGAGATTATATACCTATCGTGTATGAAAATTCCCGGCAGGGCCCGAGGTAAATGTTTTCTGGTTAAGTATATACATGATGCGAAAACGGGAAAATTAAATCGGAAGCAGTATAACAGTAATGGCGAGCTTTGCTCGCGGAAAGTACCCGGCTTTTTACGCAGGATAGAGCAATAGTTGTGGATAAGATAATAGAAAATTTTATTGTCAACGGTGATTTTGCAAAGGGCGAGATCGGTAAGCTGCCCCAGGGCTGGCAAGTAGTTACTCCTAATCCGGCTCTGGCGCCGGATTTTGAACTGGTAAAGGGCAGCAATGGTAAAAAGCTTTTGTTGGCCCGGGGTAACGGCCGACAGGAATGCCTGGGGTATATTCGGTACCCATTACAACTTCCAGAGAATACCACCTTTAAAATGCGAGTGCGGTTTCGGACGGAAAACATGGAGGATATAAATCGGCATCTGGTGCATGGTGTCTTTGGAGATTTCAACGATGGGATTTTTCGGTATCGCCTCGATGACGGATGGGTCGTGGGAGAAAACCGTTTTGCGGGCAAAGGCGGTAACTGTGAGGTCCGACTCTACTTTCGGTTCAGCGGCAAAGGGAAGGTATGGTGGGAAAATATCTTTCTGTCGAAAAGTGAATCGATTAAGCCGCGACCGGTGAAGATTGCCGTTAGCTGGGGCAAACACGATATGGCTTTCTGGTCAAAATGGCTGGATAAAGCTGGTTCAAACAAGGTCGATATCGCTTTACTGCCGGAGATGCTGAACAACAAAGAAGTCGGCCAACCCGAACCTATCGACGGACCAACGGGTAAACTCATGTCGGAAAAGGCCAGGCAGTGGGAGATGTACGTTTGCGGTTCGTTCTACGAAAAGCGCGGGGACCTTGTCTATAATACCGCACCACTATTTGACCGACAGGGGAAACTACCGGGTACCTACGAAAAAATTCAACTTTTTGATCCCGAGCTGGACGAAGGCGCAACCCCAGGGATGCGATCACCGGTATTTAAGACTGATTTTGGTACAGTTGGGATTATTGTCTGCTACGATAGCTGGTTTCCGGAAACAACAAGGCTGCTGGGTTATAAAGGGGCGGAGTTAATCTTATTTCCCAATGCCGGATATTATCAATCACTTATGCCGGCACGAGCAGCAGATAATGGAGTATGGATTGGGGCAAGCAGCCTTGAGGACCCCGCCGGTGTCTGGGATTCCAGCGGTGCCCGGGCGGGAGCGACAAATGAAGATCCTACCCGCAATTGCCCGACATCTATATTAGGATATGAGAAGGATGAAGCGAATTTCCTGATCCTGGCAGCTATAGATTTAAGTCAACGCTGGAGTCCACACTGGTGGGGTGGACCGATGCGATCCGCTCCGGCTAACCGCCGGGTACGTCAGACGACGGCAAAATGCCTCACGGAGGAAATTTCGCGATTGGAAAAACACTGGCATGATGATTGAGAAAGACAGTTTTAAGATAAAGGGACTGTTATCCAAAATGTGAAGGTTATACCCATCGGGTATGAGAATTCCTGGCAGGGCCCGAAGTATTTGTTTTCTGGATAAGTCTGCCATTACTCTACTTTTTCATTTGTCTTTATCCTGCCGATACATCCGCCCCGCACCAATGCGCTCCTGGGCAAGGCCCGGACCCGACCAGCTCACAGAAAAAACCCGTTCTCCAGACACCTGACAATACCAGGCTGTCAATGGGTGCAGCCCCGCCTTCAACGCCACTCGTCCGACTTCCTCCAAGGGGCCGTACCTGCCGGCATTATTCACAATTTTCTCGCCGTGCAGATACAATCGAGCCCCGTCGTCCGATGTCACATAAAAAGTGTATACCCCGTCCCTCGGCACATCAATCAAGCCCTCAAACGCCAAGGCAAAATAATCACCCCTCCGCGCCCGGCTCAGATCAAGTAGGTCCGTCTGTCCCGTCACCTGCGGCACCAAGGCGGAGAGGTCAGGCAGCTTTGCCCACTTCGCCTTACCCGCCTCGTAGTACCGGTATTCCAGGCCGGGTTTGAAGCTTGCTGCCGTTGCCCCCGACGGACTCGCCGCGACCGCCTCGTAAGGTTTGACACGCCGAATCTTAAACTCAGACGTCTCGCTCTGTCTGTTCCCTGTCCAAAAGCACCGTGCCTTGATTGTCGTCGTTTCGCTCAAATGGATAGGCCGATCATACTTCCTTGACGCCGCCGTCGGCTCACTGCCGTCGAGCGTGTAACGTACCTCACCCTTTCCGTTCGGGCTTGTCAGCGCCACATTGGCGGACTCAATAAATATCTGTTCTGCCGAGGCCAGTACCGGCGGTAAGTACCCTTGCGCGGCCTGGGCGGCTGGCTCTACCGCCATTTTGCACACGGCCCGGTCATATGTCATCAATCCGTTGGTCTCGGTTTCCACGTCCGTCGTCTGCGTGTAAACCGCTGCGCTGAGCCCCGCCTGACATTTCAGCTGCCACGTCTTCTGCCATAAATTCCGATACCGTTTCAACAGATCATCACGGCCCTCCATTTCCTGGTAGCCCCAGCCCCGCTTGTCCCACATATGCCCGCTCACCTTCAATCCCAATCCACCAAACTCGCCCAGCACCACCGCCCGCTTCTGCTCCAAAGCGGCAATGGCTGGTCCGGGATAGACATGGACATCATGTACATCACCCACTCCTTTGTCAAACCAGCCGCTGATACTGTTGACCAAACGTGTCGGGTCGGCCTGCTTTACCCACGCGGCAAGCCGTTCCGTGTCATATTGCCCCCACGTTTCGTTAAAGACCACCCACATGACGATGCTGGGATGGTTATAAAAATTCCGCACCATCGCTTCCAACTCCCGCTCGAACTGTACCTTGTCCGCTTTTTTCTTGCCGTGGTTGCCACTGGGCATGTCCTGCCAGACCAACAAACCCAACTTGTCGCACCAGTAATACCACCGAGCAGGCTCTACCTTCACATGCTTTCGCGCCATGTTGAAACCCAGCTTCTTTGTCATCTCAATATCATACCGCAGCGCCTCGTCCGTAGGGGCCGTGTACAATCCGTCCGGCCAGAAACCCTGATCCAAGGGCCCCACCTGAAAAACCGCCTTGCCATTGAGCAGCAACCGCGTTACGCCGTCCGGGCCGGGCCCCACCTCAATCTTGCGCATGCCAAAATAACTGTCCACCTTGTCCGTGGTTGTCCCACCGTGTTGCAGTTTCACCTCTATATCATACAGGAAAGGTTTTTCCGGCGACCACAACCGCACCTGGCCCAAAGCCGCCGCCAACTCTTCGCCTACCGCGGCTGTTTGCCGCACTATTTCTTTGCCCTCGGCGAACACTTTCAGTTCAAACCTGTCCCCCGTTTTCGTTCCCACCGTATCAACCTTTATCCGCACCAATCCGGCATCCACATCCGGGGTAATCCACAACTTCTTGATATGTGCACTCTCCACCGCCTCGAGCCATACGGTCTGCCATATCCCGGTCGTCGGCGTGTACCAGATATTTTTCGGCTCAGCCACCTGTTTGCCTCGCGCCTGACAGCCCGCGTTGGTCGGGTCCCACACACTCACCACTATCTCCTGGGCAGTTTCCTCCCGCAGGGCGTCGGTAATGTCAAAGCAAAACGGGTCGTATCCGCCCCGGTGCCGCCCCACTTCTCGCCCGTTCACGAATACCTTTGTTTCCCAGTCCACCGCCCCAAAATGCAACAGCACACGCTTGCCGCGCCAGCCGGCCTTGAGCTCAAACGTCCGCCGATACCACAGGCGCTCCTCCACCCCCATCCGCTTCATCACGCCAGACAACGCCGACTCCACCGCAAAAGGCACCAAAATCCGACCCGCATACTTTTGCGGGGCCGCTTGCTGCTTACCGGCAATGGCATAGTCCCACAAGCCGTTCAAATTGTCCCACTCCGCGCGCACCATCAGAGGCCGTGGATACTCCGGCAAGACCCGCTCCGGCGTCACGGTTTGGGCCCATTTCGTCATCAAAATCCCCGCCGCCGGCCGCCAAGCTTCATCGGCCAGGCAAATCCCGGCACTGAATATTACCAAACCCAGCCAACATAATACTATTCGTATAGCCATAGCTTCTCCTGTCTAAAACTGCGAAAGTTAACAATAAATAATGTACCCTTAATTTATCCGATAAGCTTTAACAAAATAGTCCGACTCTTCAGTGGCCTCGAAATCAGGGAAATAGGGCAATACGGTTTCTATGATTTTTTTGCCGTTACGATGAAGCTCATAATAATCCGCATTTTTTAGTTCAGGCCATTCAACAAATATAAAATCACCTTTGTCTTTAATAACACATGGCAAAGACTGCACAGGTTTACTCATGTCTTTAAGGATGGTTTTTTTCTTTTGCATCTCGGATTTCGGCATAACGGTAATTGCCTTAGGGCCAAAATCCATAGTTTCGCCAGATTCGGGCGAAAACGAAATCCCATAAACTAATCCTGGCGAACTAATCATATCGGCAGGTATTTTTGCTTCAAATACCCATCCTGATTTTGGCGTCAACTCTATTTTCCGCCAATTATGAGAATCGATTGGACGAAAATGAAGCCATGATTGGTTACCGCCGATCACCAACGCATCAAAAACGACATCTTCACCTTCTTCAACAGAACCGATTAGTTGAGGCATAACAATTTCCGGTTCAGGAGTCCAAGCCTCAGGCTGTTTCACCCCATTATCATCTCCCAGTATGCTATTACACCTTTTTACCAAATCTCTCCAAGCCGGAACAGCTTTTGTATTGGCCGTGGCTAAAACGCCGTATTCACCCTTGGTGGTAATTCTGCGGGTGTAGGAATGCATGGCATTTGCAAGGTGTTTGCTTTCAAGATGCTCTTTTGCCTTTAAAGCTAACTTTATCGCGTCATCCGGCTTTGCCTTAGCGTCAGCAAGGAATTTTTCAGCTTCGCGGGCAGCTTTTTCCGCGTAATAATAATTAACAACCCAGTCTATTCGGTTTATCAACCAGCCTAACCTTTCATTTCCCTTTTTAGCTTCCGGTGCAAAACTGACTAACTTCTTACGAATCTCTTTAAGCCGTTCGACTTTCACGCTATTACCGGGTCCCCAGGTAAAGCCTCCACATTCAACCTGGCCTCTTCCTCCAACCCACCGGTAGCCCATTTTATCCAGTGTCATATGAATCTCTGCCATTTCAGGTGCAATATCAACATCATACAAACGTTGAGCCATGTCCGTAAAATATTTTTTCGCATTAATATCAGGATTCCAGGAATAGGCAAGCATGTACCCATAGTTTTCTTCCACTTCTTTTGTTCGCCAGTGAATGGCAAGATACCCCTGGCTACCGCCCTGATGAATATTCTGCATCATTTTTTCGTAAACATGCACAAAAGGCTGCGGCTGCCATTCATCACCGTCATACTCCAGCCATGGTATTGGCCAGCGATTCCTTTCAGGAGGCAGTTCTCCATAAACCTTGTCAACTCTTTCGCGAGGCACGATGTGGTCTAAGGATGAAAATGTCATATCCTTGGGCAAAATCTTGTCCAACCCGTCATAATATTCCGCAGAGAGTAATCTTTCATCGCCGCCCCAGCCTGATATAACAATTTTAGGCGCATTATCATATCGGCTCAGAATCCTGTCAGCCAGTTTGGCGAACATTTCGAGTCTGGCGCCCTCTGCAGCTCTTGCTAAACGCCCCTCTTCATTGTCCTGCCAAAAGGGACTTTCTCCCTTTGCGTCATTCACAATACGGCTGAAAGTATCCCAGCGGTATTTGCCGTAATTAACAATAAGACTCGCCGGGTCTCTTGGGTCCGGCAAAATGTGGATATTATATTTGAGCGGATGACCTTGGGCGCCTTTGGTTTCCCTTTGCCAAAGAAATACATAATCAAGTGATTCATAATATTTTAAGATGTTTTCGAACTGATTGATGAATTTATCTCTATCTTTTTGATTCGTCGGATCGCCGCTTATAGAAAAACCTAAACTCGTATAAAGCCCTCTTTTTTTAGCGTAATCAAGGGCATCTTTCAATATCGACTGTTCAAGACGAATCTGATCGTCCATAGAAAGGCCACGAAGGGTTGACTTCGCACCAAAATATTCTGCGTGATATAATTTGTCAGTACCAAAACCAAAATCTTTGACAGCGGTGGAATTTGTGCCCCAGGTTGGTGTTTTTGAATTAAACAACGCAGCTCCATGTACCATTTTTCCATCTTTTTCAAGCGCGGCAAATGGCTCATGATCGTAACTATGGAAGGTTATAAAGTTAGCACCACTTCTAATAAGCTGATCGACAAAGACCCGATGGTCAGAGGGCTCCCACGCCGTAGGGCTGTTGAAGAAATTATACCAGGGCAAAACGCCTCTAACCTTAAAAACAGGGTTCCTGTAAATCTCATTGTCAATCACATTTTCAGCAAGGCTTTCGGGGACGGACTCGCTCCCAAGATAAAAACCAAACCCAGCCTCTTTCAAAAGGCCATAAACACCATTTACGGTTCCACTTGAAGTCCTGGAAGCGATAAATATAATGTTTTTGCCTTTTACCTTCTTTTGCAAAAGGCAATATCCCTGCTCATTTATTTTAGCCCAATCAATATTTAGTTCAGGAAATTCACGAATTTCATTTTCCTGCAGGATTATGATGGCGGAAGATGGGTTATCAGAATAATCCTGCAGAGATTCAGACGCAGGAAATCGCGAGCTTACCTGCCCAACATATCTCTGAAAATCACTAATTGCCAACCTCTCAGAGACAGAAGGATTAGCAATAACAATTTTCTCCCAGACACTCGCGGCAGGTGTGTCCTGGCCTGGGGAGCAACCCCCAATAAAAGCAAGTGATAATAAGCCGCAAAAGGCCGCTGCAATTTTATATGTTGACATCAGAAAATACTTTCTCATAAAGCTGAATATACCCATTGGGTATGAGAATTCCTGGCAGGGCCAGATGCATTTTTTTTCTGAGAAGTAAATGCACAATACGAAAACGGGAAAATTCAATCGCGATGATAATAATATCAACAGGGATTTCCCAGGCAACATGGTTGAAAGAGTTTATAATCAATCTCCCAGCACCTTATTTCATTACCCGAAAGTTACTAAATATCATCTGTTGCTCACAAGGCCCTGATAAATGGAAATTCTAACAGTAAAAACTGCGAAAGTAAAAGATTAAGGTTCAGAAAAATCAACATCATGTTATATGTTCTCAGGAACGACGAAAGGTTCGCGATATTCACGGCTTAGTAATCGGTTGGCTTCGGAAGAAAAGTCGCCAACGAATTTTTCATTTTTCACATTCATTTTCAGCCAGGGGCCCAGAATCCGGGGCGTCTGCTGAAGGTCAACATTATTAACGAGCAGATGTTCCTGGAATCGCTCGAAAGTTTCCACCATCTCTTTATTTCCCCTGATGGCTTCGATGATTTCGCCACGGTTCGTATTCTGTCCGACGCGATAGGAAATATTGCCCATATGGCTCAGGGCGCTGGAGATATGGCCTACTTCGATATCGGCGTTCAGATCGCTTACCTTGCGGGTGCGTATAGCTTTTAGGAAATTGGGGCTGTGTCCGCCGCCGCCTTTGGAAAATTGTTTGATTTTTTTGCCTTTATTGTCATAGATCCAACCGCCACCGGCACCGCCGGCAAAGTAACCACCTTCACATTCAATCACAATGCCGATCCGGATTCCCCTATAATTATCCATAACCTTGGCGCTTTTGCGGGAGGGTAGGCCGCGAACTTCGAAAATTAACGGGGCCGGCTTGTAATCGTAGAGGGTGATCTGGGTGTTGGCGGTTTCGCCGTCGTCAATATAACCAAAGCGGCCGCCAATACTGACTACATTTTCCGGTAAACCATTTTGGCCTAGGGCCCATCTGCACATGTCCATTTCGTGGGCACCCTGATTACCGATATCGCCATTACCGGTTGCCCAGACCCAGTGCCAGTCATAATGCAGGCGACGTCGCATTAAAGGTTCTTTAGGAGCCGGGCCGCACCAGAGATCGTAATCGACCGACGAGGGGATGTCGAGGGGGCGATTGACTTTTCCGATACTACCCCGACGTTTGTAACAAAAAGCTCGGGCGACCAGGATTTTACCCATCTGTCCCTGCTGAAGGTAAGCGAACACCTGCTTAAGGGCTTGATCCGAGCGAGATTCGGTTCCGGCCTGGACAATCCGATTATATTTGCGAGCGGCTTCGACCATTTTTCTGCCTTCGAAGATATTATGGCTGACCGGTTTTTCGACTTTGACGTCTTTACCGGCCTGTACGGCCCAGATCGTCGCCAGGGAATGCCAGTGGTTAGGCGTGCAGATAGTAACGGCGTCTACATTTTTATTGTCCAGCAATTTGCGGATATCGGTATAGCCTTGCACTTTCAGATTATTTTTTTCACAGCTTTTGACAACGGCAGAGAGCCTTCTCCGGTCCACCTCGCAGACCGCGGTCAGGCGTACTCCCGCCATATGTTGATACCTGCGAACGTGCGATCGGCCATGGGGTCCCAGGCCGATTACCGCCATGCGAATGTCGTCGTTCGCTCCTAACGCTCGAGTGTGCGGTGCCAGCATAACTGCGCCGGCGGCAAGTGAACTTTTCATGAAATGCCTGCGTGTTAACTGTTTTGTCATATGATTGTCCTTTGGTATTAAAATGTTTTTTTGCACACCAGCTTTAAGGGGGTATAATACTGACTGAGCCAACTTTTGTAAAGAAATTACCCTTTTGCTCTAAAGGTGCGGTTTAGCACTTTTTTCGGCGTAACATTTTAACGCAACAAAATTCTTAAGAATTGAAACCACGGATGGCACGTATTTTAACTTGATGAAAATATTTTGGTTCATCGAAATATTTTATGGGTAGCAAACAAAGCTATTTTTAACTCGGCAAAACAGCTCGGGGCCCCCTGGCGGGAAATTGCCCCCCCGCTGCCCCAATTTGCCCGCCAGCCCAATCTGTTTTGCCGAGAATGACAGGCTGAATGAAGTGGGCCTCAGGAAAGAAGGCTGTCACAATTTAACGCAACGGGATTATTAAGAATTGGAACCACGGATTGCACAGATTACACGGATTTTAAATTTAT
>Ga0180435_10004183_pt1 | contig 14261 bp, 12 predicted proteins | sample SS_ome_3_FD_132467 | JGI IMG/M metagenome (GOLD analysis project Ga0180435, IMG submission 132467) | Hypersaline lake sediment archaeal communities from the Salton Sea, California, USA - SS_3_S_1 metaG | ecosystem: Environmental > Aquatic > Non-marine Saline and Alkaline > Hypersaline >... | reverse complement strand
TGCCGTGCAGTCAGAGGCAAACAGGTTTGGTCTTCTTGTTCGCAATGCTCATCGTTGTCCTTGCTGCCATGGTTGGGCAAGCAGCATGCGCTTGCGTCAGACCCGGGCACGCCTGCTATGAAGACGTAGTTGTGTCAGGCGCTGGCATCAGTGCTGTGAATGGCGTCTACCGAGTCAAGAGCTTCACATCTGGTTACCCCTCCTACTCGAAGATAGGAGGCAAAGGCACGATTCGCCGGAATGGTACAGCGTCTGCATGGGAGATGATATACGAGGGTGTGGTGTACTACACTACTAGGAGGACTACATCCCCTACACCTCCATCGACAGGGTGGGAGCGTACGGATGATGGAGACCTTCCTGTCCCCAACGTTCGTGGCGGTGAGTCCTGCGGTCGTAGTGAGGACGAGCAGTATCAGGTAGTCGTGGAGGAGACCGGGCCAGCCCGGATATTCGGCAGCGGCGGAACGGCCAGCTGTTATCAGTCGACCGCTGAGGAGGAGTCTTCGGAATTCCTCACATGGGTTTCCGAAGACGGGCAGATGGACACCATCTACGTTTCTCTCTCTCATCAACCAACAGGTGAAGTTCACATCGTCTTGAGTGCGGGGTGTTTTCTGCAGTTTGCGTCTGAGGGTACTCACTCTGGGGGAGGGTCGACTGGCTGGACTGAGAGTAATGCTTCCACGTCGTTGATCTACGACAGCAGCAACTGGAACGTCCCTGTTCCTGTGACCGTCTATGTCTCAGATGATAACAACGCGCCTGGATCTCTGTTAAACGAAGTCCTTGACAGGATTCTGCTGACTGTGGTGGAGTCGACGGACCCTGGCTACTCAGGCTACGAGCGAACGCTACCTGTTGGAGTGCTCGACAATGACCGTGTAGCAGCGAAGGCGGCGGAGGGCATGTTCGACGATGTCGCAGGAAACGCCACCTCAGACTACCGTCCGCCATTCACCCTTTGCGATCAGGAGTTCAGGGAGTTCAGAATCGGGGAACTCGTGACTGAATCCTGTCAGCTGCTGGATGCTTCAGGAGAACACGTAGGGAATGCGCAAGTGACTGTGGATCTCTACTTGGTCGACATTGGGTCATGCGAGTTCGATTCGGATCGTCTCCACATGAGATCGGGACTCGCTGTGGAAACGAGCAATGCCTACACTTACACCATTGACACAATCGGCCTACGACATGGCTCTTTCATGCTCATCTTCGGACTCCCAAACGGCGGTGAGGAGCGCCGCTTCTTCGTAGTGCGTGACTAGGGGGGCTCTTCTAGAACGGCCCTGGTGAACAGATGGCAATAGTGAGCTTCGCAAGCGGAGCCGCGTCCATCACTCGCCCGCATGTGCTGACAGCACATGCCTGCGGGGGGGGATGATGGTGGATGCGGGCAGGCTATCTGGTAGAGGGTGCCGGTTCGAAAGCTGTCCATTAGGGGGTGCCAGATATCAGAGGCGCTGTAGTTGCTGCGGTTGTGAGATGAGGCTACGCTCAGGCATCCACAGTCCACGAGGAGCTGCATGAACATCGATAGCCGGTTGGCTGAGTTACAGCAGGCAGTGCAACAGTTCTGCGAAGCACGTGATTGGGATCAGTTCCATGGGCAGAAGGACCTGGCGATCGGTCTGGTGACTGAGGCGTCTGAGCTGCTAGAGCACTTCCGTTTCCTGTCCGCTGAGGAATGCGATGCAAGGCTGATGGATCGCAGAACCGACATCGAGATCGAACTTGCAGACATCTTCTTCTTCCTGCTGCGGTTCGCTCAGCTCTACGAGGTGGATCTTGGGGCAGCGCTTGCGCGCAATCTTGAGCGAAACGACAAGCGCTATCCCGTCGAGAAAGCCCGCGGCAGCAACAAGAAACACACAGACTTCTAGACTCCCCAACGCTTGGCTAGCCGGAATCACCAGCAAGCGTGAACGTACGTATCGATTCGACGGTCGTCTTGGAGAGTGCCACTAGATCAACAGCGGTGCAACGCACGTCCAGGGGTAGTGCGACCAGGCGCGCAGCCTCAGCGAGGACATCAGACACCTTGTCGTCCGGAACTCCAATTGCTAGCGTGCAGTGTGGAACCCAGCTTCCTGGCCCGTACAGATCGAGCCACAGCGTGTCTGGGCCTGCATCAGATATTTCGTGAATGCGCTGATGAAGGTCGATCAACTCAGCGGCTGGTGTGGCCCCAAGGAACAGCACACCTCCAGGGAACCATCCCAGATGTGCAAAGCGAATTACGAGAGCTTGCGTCTCGTTCGCGACTAACCCCAGTCTGGTGCTGAGCCCTGCCTCATCTCGAGTGTCCGTTGGGATCAGCGAGATGTGCGGTCCGATGTCCTCACTTGATGTGCGACCAAGCGCGCGCTGAATCGCAGAGGTTGCCTCGCGAATCAGCTGCTCTGATTCGGTATCGAAGCGAAGCACCGATACGAGTGTGCGATCCTGCATGCTTCTCCCATCTCATGCCGTGTTTAAGATTGCCAGCTGTCAGCCGCCAGCGTTGTCTGTGCTTATGATGCTCTGAATGAGGTCGAGGATCGAGACTTGGTGCGTGACTCCGATGCCGACGTTGAGCGTGGATCCGGAATGTGCAATCCAGGGGAGCGTTGTCTGCGCACCGAAGGCGAGGTGCAGCTTTGTGTTTGTCAGCACCTCGTAGTCAAACATGATGCCGGTATCGATGGTCATGAAATCGATGCTTGGGGTGATCATGAATCCAACCTCAATGTCAGTCTGCACCGGACCGAGCTGAAGGATCTTGCGCGTAAACTCCACTTCGAACGAGGGATCGGTTGTGATTGTAAAGGACTGGAAATCGGTGATTGTAACCATCAGATTGACGTTGACGACTCCGAGGCCGAACTCTAGCCCGATGCCTCCCCAGTAGGTGGTTGGCGCGAAGATCTCAGGTGTGGTCTGCCAGATGGACATCCACATCGATGTTCCTGTGGTCCAGTGCATCTCAAACGCCCCCGAGGCAAAGGAAGTGGCAACCAGCACGAGTAGGACTGCAAGCAGTGTTCGTTTCATGATCCCCTCTCATAACTACACATCGGCTTGTGCGGCAAAGCGCGACGAACCCATCGATCTCAATACATCCAACTGCAGGATAGGGATCGATGCAGGGTGCTGCAAATCGTTCTCGGTTAGGTGCCTAGGATACAACTAGCGCTGCTCAGACAGCACGATCTCCAAGATAGGGGACGTGACGGGCCACTGCCAGTCGATGCCAGCACGTCGATAGACATCGGTTGGGATTCCGAGGTTTGCGAGCATGAGCTTCGAGTCTGTCCATGCCAGCCCAATCTTGGGGAGCGCGAGCGTGAGGATTCTCTCGGGCCAGACACATGGTCGGTCAGTCTCGCCTGTTGTCGCGTGCATGCCAGATGGGATATCCAGACTCAGAACACGTCGGGATGCTGTCAGAATGGCCATCTCGGCTTCACGGCCTCGAAGATGCCGATCCAGTCCGTAGCCAACGATCGCATCAATCACGAGCGCACTGCTCGAGAGGGCGGTCCGCAGCTCGCACCGGGAAGCTTCGCGAATTCCGCTTTGCGAGAGAACCTGCCATTGGGCTTGCGTAGCAGGTTGCAGCTCTTCTGGACTGCGTGCCAACGCAACTGTGACTTTGATGCCGTGCTTGATCAGATGGCGAGCGGCACAGAGACCGCCTCCTCCATTCCCTCCGGCACCGGCAAGCACCACAATGGAGTCCTCCCTGCTGGTGAGCATCTGGAGCGCTTCTGCTGCCAGGGTACGGCCTGCGTTCTCCATCATCTGGAGCATCTGCAGGCCGTAGACGTCGGTTGCGAGCGCGTCGATCTGGTGCATCTCGAGCGCGGAGACTGCGGGGACAGGAACGCCGTTCTTGGTTGTGAAGAGATCGAGCCTAGGCATGCGAGAACTCAGCCACCCACTTGAATCAGTGAGTCCTTTGAGTACGAGACGAGGTTCTCGTACCCATCGTCGGTAATCAGGACGGTATCCTCGATTCGTACGCCCCCGAATCCAGGAATGTAGATGCCGGGTTCTACGGTTACGACCATCCCGGGTTTGAGGAGCTCTCCCTTGTTGAGCCCCATCTTGGGCAGTTCGTGAACTTCGAGACCAACCCCATGTCCGAGCGGGGACAGGAAGATGTGCTCGGCATACGGCGAATCTAGGATCACCTGCTTCGAAGCTTCATGGGGGATATCGCCGGGGATCCCCGGGCGAATGGCATCCAGCCCAGCTTGGAGCGATTGCAGTACGAGGGCGTAGATTTCTCGCTGCTTGTCGCTGCTGGAGCCCACAACAAACGTTCGGGTAATGTCCGAAACATACCCATCGATCACGCCCCCAAAGTCGATCAGGAAGAAATCGCCCTGCCGAAGCGCTCTTGGATTGAGGGATGGACGGTAGTGTGGCAAGGCCGAGTTTGGACCCGATGCCACAGTTGGGCCGAAGGCAACGCGTGATGACCCCAGCTCTCGCAGCTTCGAAGAAAGCATGGCTGCTAGTTCGATTTCGTTCATTCCTGGCTGGACGGTCTGCTGGAGATGCAGAAGCGCGGCCTCAGCGACACGAATTGCTTCCTTGAGTGCAGCGATCTCATCTGTGTCCTTGACTGCTCGTAGCTCAGTGACGGGATCCTCAAACTCAATCCATTCGGTTCCTGGGATGGTGGCAAGTCGCCCGAGGACATGGGTTGTCGTTCGCCAACCCGCGAAGCCAAGGCGTTGCAACCCGCGCGTTGTGATCGCCTGTGCAATCTCGTCGTAGTACTTGCTCTCCGCATGGATCAGAGGCAGCTCAGGTGCTTGCCTTTCTGTCTGCTCTAGATAGCGCGAGTCGGTGAGGATTACGGTCTCGTCTGCTGTGATGAGGAGTGCGCCTTCCCCGTCATATCCAGAGAGGTACTGCATGTTCGATTGGTCCATGTGGGAGGGCATGGTGCGATCTAGATCGAACACCAGGAATGCATCCACCTCCGTTTGCTTCAATAGCCGAGCTCGTCTTGCCGCGTAGTCCATCATCTTCCTCCTTCGGGTCCAAGAGATCATAACGCACGGGAAATGCTGTCAGCAGCTTTGTCCGGCAGACGGGATCGATGTCCTATTCATTGCTGACGTGCTTCTGGGCTGTCTTGTCGGAAGACTAGGCAGAATTGTCATAGAGATATCATCAACGAGAGGGGACGATACAGTGCGACTCACAAAGAAGGTATTTCACGACCTGGCGATTTGGATGGTCTGCTTCGGGCTCTGTATTGGCGTGGTATTCCCCTTCTTCGTCATGCTGCTGGGTGTTCCCTCAGAGATTGCACTCACGCTGACGTTCTTCCTGGCCTGCCTGGGAGCAGGTGCGCTCGCCGGCGGCATCAACTTCGCGTTGGCACGGCTTGTTGTAGGAGCACGTATGAAAGTACTTGCCCACAGCATGACGCATGTCGAGGAGAACTTACTTGAGATGACCACAACGGGAGACTTGAGTATCTGCTCCCCTGAGGAATGCTTAATCTCTGTCGATTCGGAGGATGAGATTGGCGAGAGCGCTGAGGCGTTCAATCGGCTCGTAGCCGCACTCTCTGCGTCCATGGAGACGCAGGTCGCGGTTCGAACCTTGGGAGAAATCCTGGCGAGCCAGCTTGAACTGAAGACTCTTGCCACTCAGGCGCTTGAGCAGTTCTTGCTGCACACCGAAGCTGTTTCCGGAGCACTTCTTATCGATACCGGTGGTGAAGTCAATGTGCTAGCAACACAAGGCATTCGTGACGCCGAGAAGCTAGCTTCCAGTGATTATGTCCGGATCGCTAGAGAGTCAGGCGAGACACAGTGGATTGATTTCCCGGAAGAGCTGAGAATCGACGGCGTGATTGCTGAAATCCAGCCGAGGCAGGTGCTCATCCTTCCTGTGGTATACAAGGGCATAGTATTGGCTGTGGTCGTCCTCGCCGCATCGAATCCGATTGGCGAGGAATCCAGCAGGAGGCTAGAGCTCTTCCGCAAGAGCCTGGGGCTGGCACTCAACAACGCAATTGCGCATGACAAGATTCAACAGATGGCAGCACTTGATGGGCTTACAAAGGTCTTCAATCGCCGATTCGGACTGGCGCGGCTGCACGAGGAGTTTGAGCGCGCGGTACGTGCGGGCACCACGCTTGGACTGATGATGTTCGACATCGACCACTTTAAGAGTGTGAACGACACCTACGGCCATAGAGTTGGCGATCGAGTGCTCGAGGCGATCGCGGGGATGGCACGGACTGTCCTGCGCGAAGGAGATGTGCTCCTTCGCTATGGAGGGGAGGAGTTCCTCGCTGTGCTCCCGGCGGCAGCCATCGATGACCTCGAACGAATCGGCGAACGACTCCGACGTACTGTCGAGGAAGGTGCAATCTCGCATGAGTCGCAGACAATCCGCGTCACGGTTAGCATCGGTGCGACATCATATCCTAGCCAGCATGTGGAGAGAGAAGCGCAACTCATTCAGCTTGCTGACGATGCGCTCTACAAGGCCAAGGATTCAGGGCGCAATCGGCTGATCTTGGCAAAGTAGCGAGGAGTAACCTGCTAGGGTCTGTGAGGTTGTATACCATTGACTCAGACGAACCCGGAGTGTCGGAGAGATGCGGCAACCGGCCAAACGTTGTCTGCACGGCATTCCAGGCGGTTTCGCATGAATGTGACACACGTCACTCTCGCTTGTTGTTGCGCAGAAGTGAGTGTATACTCCCCGCGTTGTTGGTGGTAAATGCAGTTGCTTTCTGGGAGTCCAGCAGTATCGGTAGTCCTTGAGTGCTCTGCTCAACTAAAGCTTCCAGCATGAAGGAGAGGTTCGAATGTCTGACCGATTGACCGGGACCGTGAAATGGTTCAACGACGACAAGGGGTTTGGTTTCATCGAACGTGAGGGTGGAGAGGATGTGTTCGTTCACTTCTCGTCTATCCGTGGTGAGGGCTACAAGTCCTTGAACGAAGGTCAGAAAGTTGAGTTCACGCTTGGCCAGGGTCAGAAAGGCCCCCAGGCTCTTGACGTGGCTCCGGTGTTCTAGAACAACGCAACTAAGAACGTTTCTCTAGATACGGCGTGGCGCGCGCAAGCGCGCCACGTCTTTTGCATTAGATCCCCAGGAATGGCGCTTCAGCAACCCGCTCCAACAGCAACTCGTCGTCCACGACGTTTCGCCCGGAGAACAGCTCCACCAGATCCATCACACTAGAAGCAGCCTTCTCCATGCCGCCAATGGAGTGAATGACCGCGCCGGCATGCATCATCACCAAGCGATTTCCCATTTCGATCGCCTGTTCCATGTTGTGAGTCACCATGATGGTGGTGAGCTTCGCCTCTTCCACGAATCGCGTGGTGAGTTCCATGATCATCTGCGCATTGCGCGGATCGAGTGCCGCGGTGTGCTCATCCAGCAACAGGAGCTGCGGCGAGACAAGCGTTGCCATCAGTACGGCAAGCGCTTGCCGTTCGCCGCCGGAAAGCAGGGAGGCTTGGCAATCCATTCGGTCTTCGAGCCCAACCTGAAGTTGGGCGAGCTGTGCCCGAAACTCGTTGCGTCTATGCCTTGGGAGTGCGGTACGAAGCGAGCGACCCTTGCGTTTGAGTGCAATCGCAAGGTTCTCTGCAACCGTCATTGTGGGGGCGGTTCCTGCGAGCGGATTCTGCACGATCCGCCCGATTTCTCTTGCACGGAGATATGCGGGCATCGTTGAAACGTCGTGCCCGTTCAGCATGACGCTCCCCTTGGTGGGACGGACGGTTCCTGCGATGAGGTTGAGCAACGTGCTTTTTCCCGCACCGTTTGATCCGATCACGGTGAGAAAGTCGCCCTGGGACAGAGCAAGATCCAGATTGCGAATTGCCGTAACGCGATCCGCACCGGACTGGAAGATCCGAGTGACGTTCTGTAGTCCTAGCATGAAAGCACCTTCTGAGCCTGTCGTTCCCGCAGGTACGGGACGATCAGTGCGATGATGACGAGAAGCGAAGTTATGAGCTTGAGATCGCTCGCCTGGAAGCCAACAACGTATCCATAGCGCAGTGCAAGACTCACCGCAATTCGGTAGATGAGTGAGCCGAGGAGCACGCTCGTGGTCATCCACCCAATGCGGTTGGAACGGATCAGTGTTCCGCCAATGATGACCGCAGCGAGGCCGGTCACAATCGTACCGATACCCATCCCTACGTCCGCAAAGCCGCCGTACTGTGCAACCAGGGCTCCAGACATGGCCACCAGCCCGTTCGAAAGGGCGAGACCGAGCAGCTTCATGGTCTTGGTGTTGACCCCATGGGCCGTAATCATCTCCTCACAGTCACCGGTTGCCCGTAAAGCAAACCCGATCTCAGTCCTGAGGAAGCGATCCAGTCCAAGCTTGACCAGCAGAACAAGAACGCCGATGAGTCCCACCACAGCAGCGCCCTTGATCGATGGGAGGCTAGAGGACACGAACCGAACGAACGTTGTCGCCCTGAGGAGCGACAAGTTCGGACGGCCCATGATGCGTAGGTTGATCGAGTACAACATGATCATCGTGAGCACACCGGCCAGCAGGTTCGTGATCCCGAGCCGGGTGTTCAGAAAGCCGGTGATCAGTCCGGCTACACATCCTGCTGCGAATGCGACCAGCAGTACGCTGAACGGGTCGATACCCGTTCTCAACAGGAGAAGGGACGCGACGGCAGCCCCAGTGACAAAGCTCCCGTCGACAGTAAGATCGGGGAATCTCAGGATTCGGTACGTGAGAAAGACCCCAAGTGCTGCGATGCCGTACGCAAGTCCTTGTTCTACGGCGTGCACCAGCAAGCTAACCATCGCGCGTTCTCCTTTCTGTCTTCAGTTCCTATCGGCTCCAGAGGCTCCCGCCGTAGTAAACGGCTGCCGCTGCTTCAATAACGCTCGCTGGAAACTCCAAGCCGATGGCTGCTGCAAGATCCAAATTCAACTGGACCTCCGCATTGGGCTGATAGGTCACCGGAATCTCACTGGGCGACTTGCCCCCAAGAACATCGAGGACCAAACCACCCACGGTCAGCCCGTGCTTGTAGTAGTTGAAGCCCGCGGTCATCGTGGCGTGTGCAATGCTTGTGGGATCAGCCATCAAGAACGGAACGCCGGCTTCCTCTGATGCAGCCAGGACTGCATCGATCGCTGACACCACGGTGTTGTCAGTTGTCACATAGTAGGCATCGACTCTGCCGATCAGCGACTGTGCAGCGAGTGGAACATTGGCTGTGGTATCTGCTGTAGCAGTGATGATCTCAATGCCCAAATCCTCTGCTGCTGCAATTGCCATGTCGGTGAGTGTCACGGAATTCGCCTCACCCGGGTTGTACACCATCCCAACCCGGGCGATGTCTGGCGAAAGGTCCTGCAACAGGAGGAGGTGAGCAGCGACGGGAATCATGTCAGAAACGCCTGTCACGTTCCCGTTTCCACTCGGGTCAATGGCATCTGGCACAAGCTCCGCACCCACGGGATCCGTGACCGCAGCATAGATAATGGGTGTGTCTGTATCTCGGAAAACTTCAACGGCTGCTTGAGCCGTTGGCGTAGCGATTGCAACCACAAGATCAACGTTCTGGGCTGCGAAGTTCTGTGCAATGGCAATGGCTGTGGCAAAGTCGCCTTGTGCGCTGGAGAGGATGTACTCAACGTCGACGTCCTGTGCATAGCCCGCGGCAGCGAGTGCATCGATCGTCCCTTGCTCTACAGCATCCAATGCCGGGTGCTCAACAATCTTGCAGATCCCGATCTTCAGCGGTGCGCTGAAGGCGACCAGGGTCATCGTTGCCAGGAGTACTGCAACAAGAATCACCAAGTTTCGTAGTTTCACTTCTGCTCCTTTGGGTGTATCCTTGCTTCATCCGCAAGGATCAGTCTCGCCGGATCACTCCGATCCGGTGGCTGTCCCGCCCGCGAGGTGGCACCAACCAACGTTCGTGGGCGGGTTCCTTTTCCCGATCTCTTTCCAGTCCTCGTACACCTCCTTGGCCAAAGAAAAAAGACCGCGGAAGTTCCGCAGTCTTTTGCCTGACATGTTTGTCTGCGCCGTCTATGCGCTACACAACAATGTCAGGCTCGTGTCCAATACCAAAAGAAGCTGAAGCCGGCGGTCGACAGACTCAGATCGCGACTCTTTGCTTCGTTCATGTTGGCGCCACTGTAGCGGCATTCCACGGAACTGTCAAGACCCATGGTTGAAAACGCACTTCCCTAGGGCGGTTTGGCCATGACATGTATCGAAGCCTAGCCAGTACGGCTAGTCAGAGGAGACAGTCGCAATGGGTTCGCGTTCGCGGTAGAGCAGGATCGCGAGTGCCCCCAGCAGAGGGAGGAAGGCGACAGCACTCATCACCGGAATCAGTCCCAGTTGGTCAGATAGCCAGCCGATGGGAGTGAGTGCGAGACCACCCATGCCCCAGGCCAAGCCCATCACCAATCCACTGACAAGTCCGGTTCGACCCGGCAGACACTCCTGGGCAGCAACAACCCCGACAGGAGTGGCGGAGAGATCAAGCAAGCCAGCGATGCCAATCACAGGAAGCATCCACAGCTTGGGTCCATGCAGGAACAGCAAGTACAGTGGTGTGGCCAGCAGCATGGACCCGAACAGCACCCAACGCCGTCCCCATCGATCGGATAGGTTGCCGGCGAAGAAGCTCCCGATGGCGCCTGCAAGCAAGAACGTACTGATTGCGATGCCACCAGTCAACGTAGACCCACCGCGCTGGGTCACCATCACTGCCATGAAGCTTGCATAGGCTGTTGCACTGATTGCGCGCAGGACGATGACACTCCAAAGCAAGAAGAATCTGCGCGGCAGGTGCCCCAAGCGGAAGCGCTCATGGGTGCGGCGCTCAGGCTTCGGTAACACGTTTCGCAATGGCCATGCAAACGCGAACACCAGAAGCAGGCCTGGTATGAGCAGCCAGGGTGTGCGGTTCAGATCAAACGCCTGCGTGTAGGTGACGATAACGATCGGGGCGAGTGCCCCACCGAATGTTCCCCCAGATGAGAAGAAGGCCATCATCAGGCCTTTGCGTTTGTGATCGCCTGCTGCGACTAGGGCTGCTGCTGCGGGGTGGAAGAGCGCAGTACCCAGCCCGGCAACAACCATGACAGCCATGAGCATCAGGTAGTTGGATGCTGTACCGATCAGAGACATGGCAGTGATTGTTAGAATCGGACCGATCACGACCAGCCCTGGTCGCTGGACACGATCGACAAGGTGTCCTAGTCCGGGTTGCATGAGCGAGTTCATCAGAATGCGCGTGGTGCCGAGCAGCCCGGCCATGGCGAAGGAAAGATCCAGACGTGCAATCAGCAACGGCAATAGCGGGGCCAGGAAACTGGCAAACCCGTCGTTCAGCAGATGCCCGACAAAGAGCAATGCGGTGCGTTTGGAGTGTGCCGAGATGCGTGTCATGTCGGGCGAAATGGTAGCAGTACGCAGTATGCTTCACAACGAAGCAGCTACATTTCGTTCCTCTAGCAGATTGCACTAGTATGGACTGGGAGCACGGAGGTGGCTGGTGCCGCAGGAGACACAGTTCTTTCGCACATTGTTTGAGGATGCACCCCTTCCATTCCAGGCGTTAGACCATCAAGGTCGCATCATCAACGTCAACCGCACGTGGCAAGAGGAGCTTGGCTACGAACGCCACGAAGTCCTTGGACGCTCGTTCAGCGACTTCATCGCCAGTAACGAACGCCATCTATTCCAAGAGCGGTTCTCGAGCTTTGTTGAGCAGGGAGAGGTGCAGGGTGTTGTCTGGACGCTCGTTCGCAAGGACGGCAGCACGTTGCAGGTGTCCTTCAACGGGAAGATCACTCGGGACGAGAGCGGGAGTTTTCAACGCACGCAGTGCATCTTCTTTGACCTGAGCAAGCGCAGTGCTGCGGAAGAGGAACTGCGAAAGAGTGAGGAACTGCGAATGGCGTTCATGCAGTCCGCAGAAGAGGGATTCGCCCTGTTCGATCCGGAGCTGCGTCTCTTGTACATGAACGAGAGCGGCGCGCGGATGATGGAGATCCCTCTGGATGAGGCGATCGGCAAGACGCTGGAAGAAACGTCGCCCTATGCCGCACAGTCCGGCCGGTTGGAGAAGTACAAGGCGGTGCTGCGAACTGGCGAAAGCGTGGAACTTGAGAGCTATGCCCCCAATCCCAACCGGGACGACTATTGGTTTACTTCGCATGCGTTCAAGGTGGGAGAGAACCTGGGGATCATCTTCCGTGATGTCGCAGAGGCCAAGCTGGCTGAGCGAGAGCTTGTTGCATCCGAAGACCGCTGGCGTTCACTCGCAGAAGGCAGTCCGGATCACATACTCCTCTTGGATAGCGAACTGCGGATGGAGTACGCGAACTTCGCCGCCCCTGGACTAACGGTTGATGAGTTGATCGGTCGACGCCTGTGGGAGTTCGCTCAAGATGCAGATCAAGCGCGAGTTCGAGGAATTCTCGAAGCTGTTCGTGACACCGGACTCCCCCAGGACTACGAGACGAGCTTTGTGTCCCCCGATGGAACACACATAACCTACGAGTCACGCGCCGTGCCGAGAGTCGGCGAAGGGGGAGCTCACGGACTCGTGGTCTCTGCCAGAGACATCACAGAGCGGAAAGTAGCCGAGCGTCAGATTGGACGCCTACTTCAAGCGCAAACCGCCATGGCGGAACTCGCCATTGGGTTTGGTGAGGCTCGCAGCCTGTTGGACATCTACCGTATGGCATACCAAAAGGCACGCGACCTGATGGAGACCACTGGTTTCTTCGTGTCCCGTCTGGATGAAGTCGAGCAGATGATCCATGCAGATTTTGTTGCCTGTGATGGTGTGGAGCAGGATGCCGCGTCCCTTCCTCCGATTCCATTGGAAGACGAAGGCAAAGGGATCCAGAGCCAGGTCTTCCGAACCGGCGAACGTATGATCATCGGGGACTATCGCGCTGAGCAGCCACCCACCGAAACGCGCTATCACCTGACCCAGTCTTCTGAACCGATCAAGCGTGTGGAGCCGGAGGATGAGTCGAACCTGCCACGCTCTCTCGTTGCTGTGCCGATGAAAGTGCGCGGCAAAGTGATCGGCGTGATGCAGGTTCAGACGGAAGCACGCGAGGCCTATACAGCTGAGGACGCGGACCTGCTGGCAGGCATCGCCAGCGTCACAGCCGTTGCTCTGGAGAATCGGGATCTGGTAGAGACCTCGCGAGAGACTTACCAGGGTGTGATTCACGCCCTCGCAAAGGCCATTGACTTGCGAGACCCGTACACGAGCCTCCACCAGCGTGGCGCAGCGCGGATCTCCTCAGAGATCTGCAAGATGCTTGAGCTACCCTCTGCTCAGAGTCGTGCGGTCGAGTTGGCCGCGAACATCCATGACATCGGCAAGATCATGATCCCTGCCGAGATTCTCAGTAAACCCTCTGATCTGACGAGCGCACAGCGGATGATTGTCGAGTCGCATGTGCTCGCGGCACATGAAGTGCTACAAGGCATCGATTTTCCGTGGCCGATTGGAGACATCGTACTGCAGCATCATGAGCGCTTGGACGGTTCCGGCTATCCAAACGGCATTTCCGGTGATGCAATCCGGATCGAGGCGAGGATACTTGCAGTAGCGGACGTTGCAGACGCGATGACATCGCACCGACCCTATCGTCCAGCACACAGTCGAGAAGTCACGGCAAACGAACTCCGCCGCTTGGCAGGTACAGGACTCGACCAGGCGGCGGCAGAAGCTTGTGTGACATTGCTCGAAACTCGACCCGAGCTATTTGAGGATGCAGGCGCCTAGAAGCTCGCGCCCCACGTAGAGCCGAACTCTATAAACGGTGAGAGTTCTCCATCCATACCAATTAGCGGTTGCGCCAGCCCGACCTTGAACTCGACTGATGTGCCCAAGAAGAGCGGGAATCGGAGGGACAGGGCGGCACCCGCCTCGACGCGAATCCCAGGCTCGCAGACATCCACGCAGTTGGCTTGTGTTCTTCCCCCGCGTAGATACACGGATGGCGTGATGCTATCCAATCTCGTGAGGTTGAAGATGGCATAGCCAGCATTGCGCACAATCGGCGGAAGCGTCAGTTCCATGCTGGCGTACTGCTGGTGATGGCCCATGGGCAGATACTCAAACGCATGAAGCCGATCCAACGAGAACAGGAACTCATTCGGCAAATCCACAAACAGTGTCTCCGAGATCGCAAGCCCTACATCAAGATAGCACAACGGCCAAAGTCGCAGTCGCTTCGCGACACTGAGTTCCAGACT
>Ga0180435_10004182_pt1 | contig 14262 bp, 8 predicted proteins | sample SS_ome_3_FD_132467 | JGI IMG/M metagenome (GOLD analysis project Ga0180435, IMG submission 132467) | Hypersaline lake sediment archaeal communities from the Salton Sea, California, USA - SS_3_S_1 metaG | ecosystem: Environmental > Aquatic > Non-marine Saline and Alkaline > Hypersaline > Sediment... | reverse complement strand
TGGTCGAGGATGTAACTGAAAAGATGAGGGCTGAGGAAGACAGGGAGGTACTCCAAGCTCAACTCCAGCAGACACAGAAGATGCAGGCCATTGGAACCTTGGCCGGCGGCGTGGCTCACGATTTTAACAATATTCTTACACCTGTGATTATTCAGACCGAATTGGCCCTGTTGAATGCCACTGATGATGGCCCGACGAGAAAGAGTTTGCAGGAGGTTTTGGAGGCAGGCTATCGAGCCAAGAGTTTAGTAAAACAGATACTGACCTTCAGCAGGCAGGCAAAAACGGAAAGGGTTCCCCTGGTCGTTGCGCCGATCATAAAGGAAGCCTTAAAATTGTTGCGATCTACCTTGCCGACAACCATTAGGATTGAAAAGCAGCTAGAGGAGGAAACCGGAAATGTCTTGGCCGATCCGACTCAAATCCACCAGATTTTGATGAATCTATGCACCAATGCGGCTCACGCCATGCGCGAAACGGGTGGTGTGCTGAAAGTCGGTTTGTCGGAAATTGACGTTGATGGTGATGAGGCCCAGCAGCATCAATCAATTGATCCCGGGAGATATGTCAGACTCACAGTGGCTGACACGGGTCACGGAATCGACCCCTCCTTAAAAGAACGCATCTTTGAACCGTTTTTTACCACGAAGGATCGAGCTGAAGGGACGGGAATGGGGCTATCGGTAGTTCACGGCATTGTGAAAAGCTATGACGGCAGTATCAGCGTGGAGAGTGGAGTAGATCAAGGGAGCACCTTTACTATTCTATTGCCATCGGTAGAAAGCACCGAGCAATCGGTTTCTATCCAAGACGAAGATTTGCCGGCTGGAAATGAGCAGGTATTGGTCGTTGACGACGAAATTGCCATGGTTAAGGCGCTGGAAGCAATGTTGACGCAGTTGGGATATACGGTTGTTTCCCGGACAAGCAGTATGGAGGCCCTGGAAGAGTTCAAGGCGGCATCGGAAGACTATGACCTGGTGATTACGGATCAAACCATGCCCAATATGACGGGAGTCGAGCTTGCCAGGGCATTGTTGCAGGTCCGTAAAGACTTGCCGATTATACTGTGCACCGGCTTCAGCGACTTGGTGGATGAAGAAAAGGCCAAACAAGAAGGCATTAAAGAGTTTATACTGAAGCCGATTATCATGAAAGACATGGCCCGTGCGGTGAGAACGCTATTAGATGGCCAAATCTTGCTTGGAAGCGATGTTCCATAACGTTCTATGTGGTATTGACAAATTCTCTGGTTTGCCGATGCTTCTTGATTGCAATCACGGAGTGTGGAGACTCGAGCAAAGACCACCCTGTTCGCGGGCCGACTAAGTCTGCAAGAATTCTCTTCCTGGGAGCAACCGGATTTCACTCTTTTTTTTCATCTAAAATCCCCACTCTAAGCTTGAAACGATATACTTCTCGACTTTTTGTCTTTGGTATGAGGTCTTCCCAACGGCCCGACGCCACAAGTTTCAAGCACAAGGCCACTTTTTTTAAGTTTTACGTAGAGCCTTAAGTTTATTGAGTTTCTTGGCAATAGTGTGATATCAAAAAAAATCAACGAATGTTTTTATCCTAAATCCACCGCTTGCCGATTTTGCCGGAGATGCGCGGCGGGGGGCATGCCGACGTAGACGTCTACTTCAAGTGCTCACCAACAAAGCAGATCCGGTGAAATCGGCAAGCCCGAAGGGCCAAAAAAATTGAAGGCACCCCCATCCAGGTAAGGAAGATAACCAGGTGACGCTTTTGCGCCGACCCATGGGTCAATAACTACTGAGTATGCCTTTGAATAGTACATCTTTCAGTTTTTTTGGCGGTGGATTTGGGTTATGCCGATGGAACTTAATAATCTGTTGACATTTACCGGCCTTTGACTATCCCGGGGGGGACAATGCCTAGAGATATTCCCGTAGGTAACGGAAGACTGCTCGTCTGCTTTGATCAAAACTACGCGATCCGCGATCTCTATTTTCCCCATGTGGGCCAGGAAAACCATGTTGGGGGTGGATACTGCCGAACGGGCGTTTGGGTGGACGGAAAATTCTCCTGGATCGATGAGAATTGGAGACGAGAGTTATCTTACAAGACGGACACACTTGTCACTGAAGTATCTCTATATCATAAGGATTTTGGTCTTCTCCTCGTTTGCCATGATGTAGTTGACTTCCATGAAGATCTTTACATTCGACAAATCACCATAGAAAACATGCAGTCCCAGAAACGGGAGGTTCGCCTCTTTTTCCACCATGATTTCAACATTTACGGCAACAGTATCGGTGATACCGCTGCCTACGACCCCCAAACCCAAGCGGTGGTTCATTACAAGGCGGCCAGATATTTCCTGGCCGGGGGATCGGCACCGGGGTCAAACGGCCTTGAAGGTTTCGCCGTAGGGCAAAAGGGGATGGCCGGCAAAGAAGGGACATACAGAGATGCTGAGGACGGGCTTCTTTCTGGGAACAGTGTGGCCCAAGGGTCGGTCGATTCGGTCATCAGCCTTTCAGTCCGTGTGAAAGGGCAAGACAAAGGAACGGTCTTTTACTGGATTGCTGCCGGGAGGAGCTGGGACGAGGTTAGAAGGCTTGATGGCTTGGTTAAGACCAAGGGGCCGGAAGCCCTAATGAAAAGAACGGCGGACTACTGGCATCTTTGGGTCCAAAAAGAGACGCCGCGTCTCGATCTGCTACCGACGGGCGTGGGGCGCATGTATCGACGGAGTTTGCTGGTTTTGAGGACGCAGCTGGACCGGGACGGCGGAATTACCGCAGCCAATGACTCCGACGTTATTCAGTTCAACCGAGACACCTATTCCTATATTTGGCCCCGGGACGGCGCCTTGGTGGCCAATGCATTGGATCTGGCGGGATACCTGATTCTGTCTCAACGGTTTTACAGGTTCATGGCCGATAGATTGGAACCGGACGGGTATTTCCATCACAAGTATAACCCGGACGGCACGGTGGCCTCGTCCTGGCACCCCTGGTACCTTAACGGCAAGGCGCAGCTGCCGATCCAAGAAGATGAGACGGCGTTAGTTCTTTGGGCACTCTGGAATCATTTTGTACTGTATCGCGACATCGAATTCATTAAGCCCTTGTACAAGCCCCTGATCAAGACTGCGGCAGATTTCATGTGCCGGTATAGAGACCTGGAAACAGGGTTGCCCGATGCGTCGTATGACTTGTGGGAAGAGAGACGAGGCATTTTGAGCTTTACTGTGGGGACCGTATTTGGTGGGCTCACTGCGGCATCACTCTTCTGCACCCTCTTTGGCGAAACCGAGCGGGCGGAGAAGTATCAACAGGCTGCGGCACAGATCCGGGATGCCGCATCGGCGCATCTTTGGCAGTCGGATTTGAATCGGTTTTGCCGCATGGTATACAGGGATGAGATGGGGGCGCTTAAGGTTGACACAGGACATGATGCCAGTCTGTGGGGGCTCTATGCTTTCGGCATGTATTCTGCGACCGATGAGCGCATCCGTGCGACCTTTTCCGCCTTACGAGACCGGCTCTGGATCCAGACCCCCGTAGGGGGGATGGCCCGCTACGAGGATGACGATTATTATCGTGTCAGTCGCGACGTGCCGGGAAATCCTTGGTTCACTTGCACCCTTTGGCTTGCAGATTATCTGGTCGGCAGCGCTCAGACCCAGACGGATCTCGATGAGGCGATCGACCTGATGACCTGGGTGACCGACCATGCCCTCCCGTCGGGCGTCCTGGCTGAACAGGTCCACCCATTTAGCGGGGCTCCGCTATCGGTTTCGCCACTGACCTGGAGCCATGCGACGTTCGTAACACTTACCCAGCGAGTTTTGCGACGAATGGGTCAGATGAAGACGTGTCCGGAATGTGGCGCCTCATTGCTCTTACGGAAAGACGGCGAAGATTGGATAAGCAAACTCTACGGAAAGACGTGCGATGCCATTCACGGCATGTGCCAAGTAGAATAGCCGGATAGATATTTTCCTGTATTGACGGATACATTACTGGAGGCAGACGATGAAAATCGGCTTTATCGGTTTGGGCAAAATGGGGGGTCCCATGGTTCAGCGGCTCGTGGGTGACGGCCACGAGGTGGTGGCGTATGATCCTGTAGCGGCGGCCTTGAAAAAGGCGGAGCAAGATGGTGCCGTCGCTGCGGGATCCCTTGAAGACTTGGCCGGGGCCTTGGACCCGCCACGGGTGGTGTGGATCATGGTGCCCTCGGGGGATCCCACGGAGCAAACGATTGAACACTTGTCCTCCCTGATCGATCGGGATGATGTGGTGATCGACGGGGGAAATTCCTTTTACAAGGATTCCATGCGACGGGCCCAAGAGCAGGCGTCCAAAGGGATCACCTTGCTCGATGCAGGAACAAGCGGAGGCATTTGGGGCCTGGAGATCGGCTACTGCCTGATGGTGGGGGGACCGAAAGAAGCGTTTAAAATGGCAGAGCCCATATTTGCCGGCCTGGCCCCCCACGACGGATATGCCCATGTGGGCCCCTCCGGTGCGGGACACTATGTAAAGATGATTCATAACGGCATAGAGTATGCCCTGCTTCAAGGCTATGCCGAGGGCCTCGAAATCCTGGCGGCCAAAAGTGACTTCGATCTCGATCTGGCGCAAATCAGCCACCTGTGGAACCAAGGCAGTGTCATTCGCTCGTGGCTTCTGGAATTGGCTGAGAGGGCTTTCGCCAAGGATGCTCGCTTGTCGTCAGTCGCCGGATATGTCCAGGACTCCGGCGAAGGCCGCTGGACGGTAACCGAGGCGATTGAACAAGATGTGCCCGCCCCGGTTATCACCCAAGCCCTTTTTGAGCGCTTTCACTCTCGACAACAGGAGTCCTTTGCCGCCAAGGTCATTGCCGCGTTGCGAGATGAGTTCGGCGGACATGGGGTAAAACGGAAATAGGGGGGAAAACCATGGACGCACACGACAGCACCCATGAAAAAGACACGGCGCCCGTTAAGAACGTGACGGTCCTTGAAACGGGAACGTGTGACATTGAAGCCCCTTCGGCCCCCTGTGCCATTGTCGTTATCGGTGCCTGTGGAGACCTGGCCCGAAGAAAGCTCGTTAGGGCCCTTTATCGGCTCTTTTGCAATGGCGGACTGCCCTTGGATTTTTTCATTGTCGGCGCGGACATTCCTGAAAAGACCTCCGAGGGATACCGAAATCTTATCAAGGAATCGCTCCGGGATCTGGGGGGAGAAGAAGTCTCTGAAGAAGCGTGGCGTAATTTTTCGTCCCAGCTCCATTATTGCACGATAGATCCGGAAACAGGGTCGCCTTATGCCCTCTTGGCCGATTTTCTTTCTGATACCTTCAAAAAACGCGAGATGCCTGCAAATCGCCTTTTTTACCTGGCGGTTCCCCCGGATCGATATGTCGACATTATCGGGGATCTCGGCAAGGCATCATTGGCTTCGGAATATGATGGATTTAACGGGTGGTCTCGTGTGGTGATTGAAAAGCCCTTCGGGCATGACCTGGCCAGCGCTCAGCAGCTCAACAACAGTGTCCAGGAATTCTTCCGGGAAGATCAGATCTTTCGAATCGATCATTATCTGGCCAAAGAGACGGTCCAAAACATCCTCATGTTTCGTTTCGCCAACGCCATCTTCGAACCGGTCTGGAACCGCAGATACATCGATCACGTTCAAATCATGGCGGCCGAGACATTGGGTGTGGAACACCGGGCGGTCTATTACGAACACGCCGGGGTCCTGCGAGATATGTTCCAAAATCACATGCTTCAACTCTTGGCCATGATCGCCATGGAACCACCATCCATATTTGAGGCCGATCGGGTGCGCGATGAACGAATCAAGGTCTTCCGCTCCCTTCGCCCGTTTCCGGTGGATCAGTTGGACGACTCTCTCGTTTTGGGACAATATGCCGCCGGTCGAGGGCCAAAGGGTGAAATGCCCGCCTATTGTGACGAACCCCAGGTCGACAATGACTCCTTGACGCCCACCTTCGCCATGGCCAAGGTCTGGGTCGATAACTGGCGGTGGCACGGTGTCCCCTTCTACCTGTGTTCGGGAAAACGCATGACGGAGAAGATCACCGAGATTACCATTCAGTTTAAAGAGGTTCCTTATCTGATGTTCCGCAAGGTCCTGCCGGAGACTATCCAACCGAATATACTCTCCATCAGGATCCAACCCAACGAGCGGATTACGATGGCGTTTCAGGCCAAGTCCCCCGGGGCCAAGATCTGTCTCCAACCGGTCACTATGGACTTTCATTACGCGTCCATTCATGAAGGGAATCTGCTTGATGCCTATGAGACGGTGATCCTGGATTGTTTGCTCGGCGACCACACCCTGTTCGTGAGGCAAGAGGGCGTGGAACTTTGCTGGTCTTTTCTATCTCCCATACTTGAGGCCTGTGAAACCTGTGATAACCGCCGACAAGCATTGCATCTTTACAGGGCCGGAACGTGGGGACCGCCACGGGTGGACGAGTTGATGAATCGTGACGGACGGACCTGGCACGCCGCGCGGTGAATAGGAGGTAAAAATGGCAAACTACGATTATGATATGGTGGTTATCGGGGCAGGTGCCGCCGGTCTCACAGTGGCGGCAGGGGCGTCCCAGTTGGGCGCAAAGACGGCGTTGATAGAGAAACGGCCGCAGTTGGGCGGTGATTGTCTTCTGTACGGTTGCGTTCCCAGCAAGACACTTATCAAAACAGCCAAGGTCTATCATTATGCCAAACACTTGCAGCGCTTCGGGCTGCCGAGCGTCGATATGCCGCCCTGTGACCTTCGTTCGGTACTGAACCATGTGAAGGGCACGATCAATAAAGTGGCGGTTCATGATTCAGTGGAGCGATTTGAGGGCCTGGGGGTGGATGTGATCTTTGGCAGTGCCGTGTTCATCTCCGAGCACGAAATCAAGGTGGACGATAAGACGCTTTCCAGTGCCCGTTTTACCATTGCCACCGGCAGCAGCCCAATGGTTTTTCCCATTGAAGGACTGAAAGAAGTCGGTTTTTTGACTAATGAAGAGGTCTTTTCGGTCAAAGAACTTCCGCAGCGGTTTGTCGTTCTTGGGGCGGGACCGATCGGAGCCGAACTTGCCCACGCATTTACAAGGCTGGGTAGTAAGACCACCCTCTTGGATCTGCTGGACTATCCCCTGGGAGCGGAAGACCGGGACATGGCGGAAGTCGTGGTGAATCAGATGGTTGCAGACGGTATCGACCTGAAGATGCAACGAAAGGCCAAAAAGGTCTTCATGGAAAACGGAGGCAAGCACATTATTGTAGAAGATGCCACGGGCGAGGAAGAAACCATCGCCTGCGACGAGATTCTGGTGGCCACCGGGCGCAAGATGAATGTGGAAGGACTGAATCTGGAAGCCGCCGGGGTTGCGTACGGCAAAAAGGGCATTGAAACGGACGAACACATGAAGACCAGCCAGAAACATATCTATGCGGCCGGGGATGTAAACGGCAAGTTCCCATTCACCCATATGGCAGGCGCCGAAGGGTCGGTGATCGTAAGAAACGCGATCATGCACGTGCCGGGTAAGATCGATTATAAAATGACCCCCTGGGTGACCTTTACCGATCCCGAGATCGCTTCGGTGGGGTACAACGAAAAACGGGCCCAAGCCGAAGAGATCGCCTATGATATTCATACGGAAGAATTTGAAGAAGTCGACCGGGCGTTGGCGGAAACGGAATATCAGGGAAAGATAAAGATTCTTACGGAGCAGGGTTCGGACAAGATTATCGGCACCCAGATTGTCGGGCTCCATGCAGGAGAACTAATCGGGTCCTCGGTAATTGCTCTTAACAAAGGCATGAAGCTATCCGATCTGGCCACACAGATCTTTGCTTATCCCACGTTATCGGAGATATACAAAAAGAGTGCGGGAAAGTATTATTCGGACAAGATCTTCAGCCCCAAAGTGAGAAAGATCCTGAAGTTTGTGTTTGGGTATCAGGGATAAGTGATGCCGGTGCGTTCGGTTGACAGTAATCAAATAAAAAGGAAACGGATAATGCCACATGAGGGAGAACAGGCATCGCAAAAAGGTAAACGACCGGTGCTGAAGGTTGTGGCTTTGGCGATATTCGTCGTTGCTGCCATTGTCATTGTTCGCTACACGCCGCTCAGGGGATATCTGAAGGCGGAAGCGTTGGGCCAGTTCCTGGATGCGGCTGGTTTCTGGGCACCACTGTTTTTTATCGTCATTTACGCGGTCGGCGTATGTCTGTTTTTACCGGGTACGTTACTGACAGGACTGGGTGCTGCTGTTTTCGGCCCCTATCGGGGGTTCGTCTTCGTCTGGATCGGCGCCATGCTCGGCGCCAGTGCCGCATTCTGGATCGGCAGAACACTGGGCCGCGAGTTTGCCGCCTCGTTGGTGGGAAACCGCCTCCAAAAATATGACGATGCCATTGAACGAAACGGATTCGCAACCGTACTCTACCTGCGGTTGGTCTACTTTCCCTTTACACCCATGAACTTCGGGATGGGACTCACGAAAGTGCGATTTTGGGATTATGTGGCCGGCACGGGGCTGGGCATCATTGTCGGCACCTTCGTCTTCACGTTCTTTATCGGAACTCTCAAACAAGTCTGGGCTTCCGGTAATTGGGAAGAGCTCTTTTCTTTCAAGGTCTTCTTTTCCGTCGGCCTGTTTGTGTTTTCCTTTTTCATTCCGAAAATCATCAAGCGGATCAAAGGGGAGGGGTGAGCCGTCCGGTGATGCCGATGCCTTAATTGATATATAAGAAAGATGTTAAAATGCCGCCGTCAAGTATTAAATCGACGGTCGATTTACGGAAACGTTCAATGTAGATAGAAAAGGAGAGAAGACTATGCGGTGGAAACAGTTCTTCACTCCGGTGGAGTCACTGGATGCACTCGCGGCCAAAAAACTGGTGGACGAGTCGGCTGCAGAGGAAATTGACCTTGTTGATGTACGCCAGCCCAAAGAGTACGAATCCGAACATATCCCGGGAGCGAAATTGATCCCTTTGCCGGATTTGAATGAGCGAATGAGTGAAATCGATTCTGACAAGGTGACACTCGTTTATTGCGCGGTGGGCGGGCGCAGCCGAGCGGCTGCACAAATGCTCGCCGGTGCAGGCTTCAAGAAAGTGATCAACCTGGCCGGGGGCATTAAGGCGTGGCAGAGCAACAAAGCCGTCGGTTCGGAGGACTGGGGACTGGATCTTTTTTCAGGAAAAGAAACGCCGCAGGAGGCACTTATCGTTGCCTACTCCCTTGAGGAAGGCTTAAAAGAGTTTTACTTATCGATGATTCCTGAAGTAAAAAACAACAAAACCAGACAACTTTTTGAAAAGCTGTCGACGATCGAGGAAAAACACCAAGATCGTATATTTGCCGAGTATATCAAGATTACCGGCTCAGACTTGAGTCGGAATGAATTTGAAAAACAAGTGGTGTCCCCTGCTATGGAAGGAGGGCTTACGACCGAAGAATACCTTAAGCTGTATCCAACCGACCTGGATGACGCCAAAGAAGTTATTTCTCTTGCCATGGCCATTGAGGCTCAAGCCCTTGACCTGTATCAGCGTGCTGCTCACCGGGCTTCCTCCGAGGCGAGGAAGCATGCGCTGATGCAGATCGCCAATGAAGAACTTGCCCATTTGGAGCACCTGGGGAAGTTGTTCGAAGAACTTTAAGAAAGCGTGTTATCCGCATGGCATGAAGTGAACGCCTATAACACGAATGCCGTGATGATAACTGAACAAGAACCAAAGCGGATCAAACCTTCATCAAGTCGTAAAAAGTCAATTTTCGAATGGCTAAGTAAAAAGTTCAATATCAAGGCGCCCCGTGATGTTCTCAAGCCGCTTTAGCGGCACAATCCTGAGGAATGAGGCGTACTTATCGTACGCCGCAGTGACGAAGGATGAAGCGCAACGTAGATATTGGACTTTTTACGACGCCATCAAACCTTGTCGGATTCAATAGAGGGAAGATGAAAAAAGATCTTGTTCTTGCCGGGGGCGGACATGCCCACATGGTCTCACTGGCCAACCTGCATATGTTCGTCGAAAAGGGTTACCATGTCACGGTCATCGGCCCGTCGCAATACCATTATTATTCCGGTATGGGACCGGGCATGCTGGGCAAGAATTATAAGCCGGAGGAAATTCGTTTTGCCACGCGACATGTGGTGGAAAAAAAGGGCGGCCGTTTTTTGCTGGGTAAGGTTGCGAGAATAGACCCTGTAGCGCAGACGGTGCACCTGGAGTCAGGGGATTCTCTCTCTTACGATGTGCTGTCATGTAATCTGGGCAGTCAGGTACCTGAAGATATCGTTTCGGGCGGCTTGGAAGACATATATATGGTTAAACCGATAGAAAGGCTTTTAAAGGCGCAAGAGCGAATAGAGACGCTCGGCTCAAAGAAAGAGACCACTATCGGGATCGTCGGCGGTGGTCCCTCGGCGATCGAGATTTCCGGTAACGTCTGGCGGCTTATCCAGCAACCTGGAATGAAGCCGGCTGATATCAAAATCTTGACCAGCGAGCAGCTTATGCCGCACCACCCTGCCGGTGTTCGCCGAAAGGCCGTGGCCTCCTTGAAAGGCCGAGGAATAACTATTCTTGAAAACTGCAATATCCGAGAGATAAAGGCAGGCCGCGTTAGGGAAGCGACCGGTGACGTACACGATCTTGACATCATTTTTGTGGCCGTCGGCATAAGGCCCAGCAAGGTTTTTAGAAAATCGGGTATCCCGACCGGTCCCGACGGAGGCATGCTTGTCAACCGATATTTGCAGAGTACCGAGTACAGTAATATCTTTGGCGGCGGCGACTGTATCTACTTCGAAGATGGTCCATTGGACAAAGTCGGGGTTTACGCTGTGCGGCAAAACCCAATTCTTTATCACAATATCATGGCTGCGCTGGACGGCACGGCACTCAAGCCCTTTGACCCGGGCGGCGAGTATTTATTGATATTCAATTTAGGAGACGGTACCGGCATATTCTACAAGTGGGGGATCCGGTTCGGCGGCCGCCTGGCGTTTAGGATCAAGGACTATATCGACCGAAGATTCATGAAACAGTTTCAGGCCATAGAATAGGAAAAAGAGTCCTTTCTTATCTCAGGCCAGAGGATCCACCAATGAGCAAAAAACCAACCTATGAGGATCTAGAACAAGAACTCCTGGAAACTAAAGTCGCCGCCAAGAAATACAAAGAGGCGTATGAGAACCTCCAAACAATTGAATGGCTTCTCGGGGAATGTCCAAAGAAAACCGCGCGGCCACATCAAGGAGACAAACAACCGTACGGTAACTTGGCGGAGCTAAATACGTCCCGTTTGATTTTGGACAGTGTCGGAGAAGAAACTTTGCATGAAATCGTGTCCGAGTATCTTGATCTTCTCCAAACATCGAGCGCTGTATACGAAAAGAACGGGGACTATGCTGCAGGCTTTTTTACATCCGGCTGGTGCCGGTTTCTGGATTCTGCTTCTCGCCGCATCTGTGGGACAGATGACAACAAGGAAGCGTTGGAAAGCGGCAAATGGCACTGCCACGAATCATGTTGGAATCAAGCGTCAAAGATTACGATGGAAAGCGGCGAAGCTGTAGATATCGAATGCCGTGGCGGAATTCGTCTGTATGCCATCCCCATTTTTGCCGGCCAAAATGTAATAGGGTCGATTAACTTTGGGTATGGAGACCCTCCAAAAGAACCTGCAAAGTTGAAAAAAATCGCAGATCGGTACGGTGTCGCTCAAGCGGACCTTTTACGAAAAGCTGAAGAATATAAGTTTCGCCCTCAATTTATCATCGAACAAGCCAAGAAGCGTCTGGCCACATCTGCCAAACTGATAGGGGCAATAATGGAGGCCACAAGTGAGGTTCAGGCGCGGCGGGAAAGCGAACAGAAATTTCGCATTCTCTATGAAAACGCCCCCCGGAGTTACCAAGCTCTCGATGAGAGGGGACGCTTCATAGAGGTGAACACAACTTGGCTGAAAACCCTTGGCTATAATCGGGAAGAAGTCATAGGAAAATCATTTGGTGATTTTCTGCATCCTGACTGGCAAGATCATTTCAAAGCTCACTTTCCTCGGTTCAACACTGTTGGTGAAATTCTTGGGCTGGAGTTGGAAATGATAAAGAAGGACGGCGCCACTATTCTTGTGAGGTTTGACGGCAAAATCGGCTACGATGAAAAAGGCGATTTCAAACAAACACATTGTATGTTGGATGATATAACCGAACGCAAGCAGGCAGAAGAGATACTTCAGGAAAGCAAGAAACGATTTGAAAGAATGTTAGGTGTCGTACCGGATATGATTTCAATTCATGATCCGGAAATGAATATTCTTTACAGCAACTGGCAGGGATTCGCAGCCGTACCAAAAGAACGCCGCGTTCTTAATACCAAATGCCACAAGACATATCGCGGTTTTGACGCCGTTTGTCCTGATTGTAAAGCCATAACGGTGATGGAAACCGGCCGGTCCTTACAGCAAGAGGTAAAATTGCCCGATGGGAAATGGGTCGATTTGAGAGTAATCCCTCTGAAGGACAATGAAGGCAATATTGAAATGTTCATGGAATGGGTGCGGGATATCACCATCAATAAAGAAGCCGATATGGAAATTCGATCTCAGAAGAGGCTTGTTGAAGGCGTGCTTGATTCAATCAAGGATGTCGTCGGCGTACAGCTTCCCGATCATACAGTTCTCCGATATAATCGGGCGGGCTATGAGCTTCTGGGTTTGACGGAAGAAGAGGTCAAAGGAAAGAAGTGTTATGAATTGATAGGTCGATTCAAGCCCTGTGACGTCTGTGCGACATCCAAAGCCGTTGTTAGTAAAACGATGGAGACTGTCGAAAAGTATGTTCCTGAGTTGGGCAGGTATTTCTTATGTACAAGCAATCCTGTTTTAGATGATAAAGGGAAGATTAAACTCGTTATAGAACAACTGGCAGATCTTACTGAGCGCAAGAAACTCGAGGATCAACTGCGCCAGGCCCAGAAGATGGAATCGATCGGAACCCTTGCAGGAGGCATTGCTCATGATTTCAACAATGCCCTAACTCCCATCATGGTTCAAGCGGAACTTGCGAAGTTGACCATCCCTGCTGATAACCCCGTGCAAGAAGGCCTGGATGAAATAATGAAGGCTGGGCACCGGGCCAAAGAGCTCGTGAAGCAGATTTTGACATTTAGTAGGCAGGCCGACCAACAACGTATTGCCCTGGCTCTGACCCCATTAGTCAAGGAGAATCTTCAGCTGCTGAGGTCGTTGATACCGTCGACCATTGAGATACGACAAGACATAGCGGAGGATTCTTGCACGGTCTTGGCTGACCCGACCCAGATGCAGCAAATAATCATGAATCTGTGCACCAATGCCAGTCAGGCGATGCAGGAAATGGGAAGTGTCATGGAGGTCGGCCTCAAACCTGTTGATCTCAATGAGGAGGAAGCCAAGGAGTATCCGAATATCGAGGCCGGCAGTTACGTAATCCTGACAGTGAGTGACATGGGAACCGGAATCGACCCCGAGCTGGTGGAAAAGATATTTGATCCTTTCTTTACCACTAAGCCCATGGGGGAGGGCACCGGTATGGGACTTTCCGTGGTGCACGGTATTGTGCGAAGCCACGGAGGAGACATCACGGTACAAAGTGAATCTGGGCAAGGGTCCACCTTTACGGTACTTTTACCCCGGCTGGAACAGGAAGTGGAAATGGAAGGGGAAATCAATGACCATTCCGTCGCCTCCGGTAGTGAACGCGTCATGTTTGTGGATGATGAAGAATCCATGGTGAAGGTGGGTGAACAAATGCTCAAAGAGCTTGGGTATCAAGTAGACGTAAAGACGAGTGCTGTTGAAGCGCTGGCTGCGTTTCGGGACCAACCTGACAGATATGACCTTGTCATGACGGATATGACGATGCCGAACATGACAGGGGATAACTTGGCCAGAGAGCTGATGAAGATCCGACCCGATATTCCGATAGTTATTTGTACCGGCTTCAGTCACCAAATAGACGAGGAAAAGGCGCTGGCCATGGGGATAAGGGCGTTCGTTATGAAACCTTTCGTGATCAAAGATATTGCGGAAACGATTCGAAACGTGCTGGACTCCGAAGCCAAAAATGCCTAAGGTCTTTAAGAATTTCTAACTTAAACCTTTCTTGTTCGATATCGAGTTGTTATCCCGCCCCCCCCCAGCACTTAACCACCCTGCCGTTGACTTGCCGACTTCATTTCGGCATTTGCCAAACGCGTGTGGGT